>ULVR01044048.1_pt1 | contig 60446 bp, 54 predicted proteins | sample 1959601 | NCBI WGS metagenome assembly ULVR01 (sample SAMEA4835791, study PRJEB28245) | human gut metagenome | biome: gut microbiome; material: fecal sample | place: Denmark | collected 2008
AGCGCTGGTAACGGTTCTGGGGCTGGCTCTGGTGACTTTACTTCTAGTTGGGTTCGGTCGGCTTCTGATGCTGGTGTCGGCTTCTTTACCACAGTTAAGCTTGATTAAATAAGTCCACGTGGAACTGTTGTTAGGAGTAGTTGGTTAATTAATTTGTTTTCTGTTTTTGCATTTCTCAATACTACTCCTACAACAGTTTATTACAATATTAAATATAATAAACTTAAAACATAATATATTATGACTAAAGATAAACTTAAAGATGATGTTATTAGAACTATATGCTGTTTAAATAGTGATATATCTAATAAAGATAGAGAACTTCTAATTAAATTGTTTAATTCTATTATAGATTATACTAATAATACTGAACTTGAACAAGAATTTGCTCAACTTCAACAAAAATATAATGAATTAGTTACAAATATTAATAAAGTAGAAAAATTAGCTAAGGAAACAAAAACGCAGTATAATTCTTTATATAGTGATGTTAATAATACTCTTAAACCTAAAATAAATAGTATTAATGATAGAGTAACTGCATTAGAAAATTCAAGTCAATCTTAATATGGCTAGCCTTAATCAATTAGTTAGTGAATTTGCTCATGCTGTTGGCAATCCTAATAGTATTCCTCTTAGACGTAATCTTCGATATGCTATTCTTCATGGTCGTAATGAACTAATTCGTAAAAGTTATGAAAATCATAAATATGTTGATAAAGGTTTGCAACAACGTATTCGTGTTTCTATTATTAATGTTCCTGATGGTGACCTATATAATAGTCAAACTCTTGGGCTTCCTGCAATTAAACGTACTAAACAAGAAGTTCCAAAGCCAGTTAGACTTATTAATAACTTACCTTTCCAATCAATTAGAACTACCGGACATACTGGGATAGAAATACCATTTGCAAAAGAAGCTAGTGCTAAGTTTTATCATTATCTTGCAGGTATGTGTAATCTTCCTGTTTATGATTATATTAATGGTTATATTTATTTCTTTAGTAATAATAAAGATTGGTTTCAAAATATAGGTTCTATTATTATTGAATCTCCTTTTGAAATTCCTTATCTTGTTCCTACCGAAACTGTTGAAAAAGCTAAAGATGTAGATTACGATCCTATTGATGATGAAGCTAAATACGATGATGATGAATTTCTTATTCCTGAAGATATGATTGGTGCTCTTAAAGAGATTGTATTTAAACGTAATCTTATTGAAGTTCCTCGTCAAACAAATGAAACTCCTATTGATAATTTTGTAACTAGATAAATTATGATTAAAGATATAGATATTAGTCATTATTATAAAAAGTTTATTGAAACTTCTAATGATGATATGGCAAAATATAATAAAGAACTTGAAATTATAAATAAGATGAAAGGTGATTGCCGTGCTTATATTAAAAGTAAAAATCAAGTTATTAAAGATGATTTAAAAATTAATCTTAATGAATATGGGTTTCAATTTCTTAATGATAATGTTGAATTAATTAATAAGTTAGAGCAATTAATTAATAATCAACTTAGTTATACAGTTGGAGAAAGACGTATTGTTCTTCTCCAACTTTTGCGTTATTGTAACTTAGCTAAAAAAGCAAATGATTATATTGTTGCTCTTAAGCTTGCTACAAGACGTTCTGAATTAAGTCTTTCTGATTATAAAAAATACATTCATAGGTATTATAGTTATGGTGTTCATAAATGTGTTCTTGAAGGTTATGCTTATCATTTTAAATATGAAATTGGTGATTTAGTTATTAATTTCTGGAGATATAGAGATAAACCTAGAGATACTTATGTTGATTGGAACGCTACTAGACTTAAGAAACAAGAAATTATTAATGCAGGTCTTAAACCTTATGATAAAGAAGAAGCAGAAATATATAAAATTCGTGGACTTAAGTATGATGGTATTCCTTATGTAGTTTATAAAACTAATAAAGAGTTTTACGAAATACAACTTATTAATAATGGAACTCATAGTTATAGTGCTATTAAATTTAAGTATGCTAATTATATTAATAGAGAACTTAGAGGTAAAGATGCTAAACAACTTAATTCTGAATGTAAAACTGTTGATGATATTTTTAATCTTAAATTAGGATTAAGAAGTAAACTTCTTGTTTATCTTGAACGAGAACCTAATGCTCCATTTAAATATATTAGAAATGTTAATCAACAAAAGTATGAACGTGGAGCACATAATAATGGTAATAAAACTAGATATAGTGATAAATAAAGTAATGTAGTTGAACGTTCCGCTTCGCTCCACTCAACTCCCCGTGGAGGATGGAGATACATCTTGAACTAATTCTAGCTAATACTAATCATACTCATCCTCCACGGGGAGTATCCACTAATGATTTTGCTAATCTTTTTAATGCTGAACTTATTAATATTGCTATTGTATGTATATATATAAGATAGGGTTAACATTTATTAATCACTGATAATCAATAAGTTAGAAGAAAAAATAAAAAAAAGTTACGCCACCCATGGCGTGTTTAACACTTATTTTAACTAAAATATCGCCACCGGAGGTCTAATTTTCGTTATATTGATAAAGTTACTAATCATTAAACAAATAAAGGTATGCCTGAATTTAATTTTAAAAGTCCTGTTGTTACTCGTAAAGTTCGTGAAACGGAAATTATTCTTGAAGAAGTAATTCCTAGTCCATTTTTTGTTGAAAAAGAACTTAAAGATATTAATATTGTTGAATTGGTATTATGCTTGATGCCGATGGTAGAGTTATTCTTGATAAATCTATAAATTATGGCAAACAATAAAACTATTACAATAGAGCATATCATTGCTAAACTTGATAATGATTTCAATCCTGATGGAAGTGATTGGATCCCTAGAGTTCCTGCTTGGTGTGTTGATGCTATGAATGAACTTAAAGTTCTTCGTAAAGTTGATAAGAAAATGAAACTAACCGTCATTAATAAGATAGCTAAAAGTAAATGTTGTCTTATTGATGACGGTCTTAAAGTATATGATAGTAATGGTTGTGAAGTACCTAGAGCTGATACTAGTAAATATAGATGTAGTGATAATGAATTTGCTTCGTCCTCTACGGGGGGTCAAGCGGAGGACGAAAGTCCGGAGCGTGCTACTGATAAAGACTATCTTGGTATGCCCGATGATTGTTGTCCTAATGGTTCTAGAACTAGAGAAATTATTGATACTGGTAAAATAGGATGTAATCCTGTTGTTTATACAGTTCATAATAATACTGAATGTCCAAGATGTCAGCATGAAGTTCATTCTCATTGTCAGACCCCCCGTGGAGGATATGATAAGTCAAATCATAATTATATTCTTATTGGAGGTAATACTATTGAACTTAATTTTAATGATACTTGTATAACAGTTGTTTATAAAGATATTGAAACTCAATATAGTGATAATTATCATTGTGAAATTCCTGTTATACCTGCTAATGGTAAATTAATTCAAGGTCTTACTTATTATTGTATGGCTCGTATGCTTATGAGAGGATATAAACATCCTGTGTTTAATCTTTCTGCTAGTCAATATGGAACTAATCCTTTCTATCTATGGGAAAGTATGAAGAAAGATATTAAGACTAGTATTTTATTAGATGAACAAAGTGATGATGATAGTGGTTGGAATGAGTTCTTTTATAACTTTACTTTTCCTAAATAATTATGAATATACAAAAGAAACTTAGTCTTAATAAACATCCGGGTGATTGTGTACCTTATTCATTAGTTGCTGCTAAAAATGTTAAAGTGAGTAATGATGATAGGATGATTGTTAATGAAGAAGGGCTTGAAGATTGTAAAGCAATTGCCAATTCTATTCATGAAGATGGTATTAATAATTTTAAAATAGTTGGTGTTATTCCTACTAGTACTGAACTTATTTTATTTATTGTTAATACTAATTCTAATGAGTCTTATATTTATAGATATAATGAACAAGCTGATAATTGTTATAGAGTAAATAGTAATTGGAAGTATAATGGTGGAAAGATTAAAGGAACATATACTTATAATGTTAAAAATCATCTTATTATAGCTATTGCTGAAAGTAATGCTTCTGTTGATGTTCCTCTTAAAACTATTAATATTGATTTAGACTCTGACCGTCCTGATTTTGAAATGTCTATTATTCCACAAATAACTTTACCTACTATTAGTGGTCTAAATTATGTTAGTGGTGGAGCTTATAAAGGATTTTATTTTATATTTATTAGATATAAGATAGATAAAACTAATTATACTAAATGGTATAGTATTGGATTTCCTATTTTTAATGATGTTATAATTCCACAAGTTATTAATAAAGTTTGTTTTAGAAAAACTAATGTTTATGAACCGAAAGATGAACCAAACGGTTATTGCTATGGTAATACCGACTCATTTAGTGATCCTAAAGATATATGTAATCAAACTTTTGAAATAAATATTAGTGGAGGTCGTTCTGGTCTTTATCAACTTGGTTTTATTGTATGTAAAAAAGATAGTACTCAAGCGTTTAGAACAGATGATTTAAATAATAATATTTTTAAATTTAGTAGAGATATTCTTGTTGAATATAATGTTGCTGATTTAACTACTGACTATTATAATTATTATAATGTTGGTAATATCATTAATTATAAGAATAGAATATATATTGCTAATTATAATGAAAAAACTGATAACGATGACAGAACTTTAAGTAATGGTAAAACATTAGAAGAGGCTGTTAAAGATATTACTATTAAACTTCGTAATAAAGCTGTTAATGCTTATTATAATGATTATACCACTGTTAATGCGGTTAGTGAAAAAGGTCCATATTTTAAAATGGCTAGCCTTCAAATTACTGGTACTGCTGATTGGCAAATTAAAGATATTAATAAAGTATTCAATAATAATCAATATCCTTTTCGTACTTTTAGAACTTTATTTAATGATACAGTTATACAAGGTATTGCAGCACATGAATATTTAAAGATTAATTATAATGCTAAAATAAAAGTAGGCAGTAGAGGTAGTCATAATCTTAAAGAATATCTTGCTTGTCATTGTTTTATTATTCCTACAAGTTATAAATATGAAAATAATCAAACTGTTTACACTATGCCAAGTACAGTTAAAATAGCTTGTTATGTTTATAACGGTGTTGGATTTACAGAAGATACTGTATTTACTAGTGGGCAAGTATTATTTGGAGATACTATATTTGATATTGATAATTGTAAAATGAGAATTACTCATTCTACTATTGAACCTAGTTATGATTTTAATGAACGTAAAAAGAATGATACTCTTATTCCCGGAGAAGTATATAATTTCTTTATTCATTTTGTTGATAAATATGGTGATGTTAGTAGAGGTTATAAACTATCTAATAAAGATAAATATATAAATAATGTTGTTAATGATGGTTCTCATTGTACTATAATTACTTTTAATTGGAATAATCAAGGTAATGGTAATATTCCATATTGGGCAGTTATTAGTGGAGATATTCCAATATCTACTATTAGTTCTAATGTTAAAAGATATATTGCTAATCATAAAATTGTAGTTTATACTGCTGAACCAATAAATAATCCTACTACTAATATATTACTTAATATTTCTGGTGAACTTGAAGCTACTAATAAAGATGAACTATATACTCTTATATCTAATTATTTTATTGATTATCAAGATAAAGATAAATATAATGATTTATATGTTTATCAAGTTATAAATAGTGGTAGTTATACTCCTTGTAGTAATCAAGTAATAGGTGCTATTGGTGTTGATAATGAAGCTAAATTTGGTTATTACGAAAATATTAATGGTGATGAACTATTTAGAATACCTGATTTGATATTTGACTCTGAAGTTGTTGGTGGTGAACATACTAGAGATTTTGTGTATAATATGAATAATACTTTTAATAAGTTTTATATTCGTGCTAATATTGATACTACTTTATGGGATCAAATTAAAGAATTAGGTTATATTGGATGGTTTATTAGTTATGAAAAAGTTGAGCCTATTACTAGATATACTGGATTATTAACTAGAAAAGATTATTGTAATATAGCTAGTAATGTTACTTGGCAAAATGATAGTTGGGGTACAAAACCGGGTTTTGTAGCTAATAATTTTATTAGTGATAAATGTTATCTATATAGTGGTCGATTTGATATTGATGATAGCATTAAATATGATTTTAATATTATTCGTATTGATGGTAAATGTAAATTTGAACCTTATAAAGAGAAACATGATGTAGTTGATATGGTAGTTAATACTACCTATCCTTATAGTTATAATATGCCAGTTATAGGTGTAATTAGTAGAAATGAATATAAACCTATTAATAATTATAAACTAGTAGTTGCTGATAGTGTTACTGATAGTAGAGCTGGAAAAGGAACTGCTCTTGAAATGGATGATTATAAGGAATTACTACTTGATGCTGAAACTATGTTTCTCGCAACAGTTCTTAATTGTACTAAAAATATTTATACTAGCAAAGAAAAAGAACTTGTAAGACTTAATGACGTTTGCTATAATGGTGGAACTTATTCTATTGAACATGGATATAATGGTAGAATGACTTATGATGGTGTTCTTATTTATAATGATAATGGAGTTATAATGAATGAAGGTAATTATAAATTATATACTCCTACTAATAATCAATATTATTATAGTGGTGATGAACCATGTTGGTTTGATATTCCATTCAATGTTTATATTCAGTTTCCTTTATATAGTGATAAGTTCTTTGAAAGTAAACGTTTTAATAATGAACCTAGTAAGATAGCTTTTAGTATTAAAGAAGAAACTGACAAGAAAAGTGTTGCTTTTGGTACATTTGTAGAACCTAAAAATAGTGTTGATTTATTTAAAGACCCAATTGGAAATGTTGACCAATATGTTCCTAAATTGTTAACTCAATATCGTAATGATATTATTAATATTACTCGTTTTGATAAAACTATAAGACGTAGTAATGTTATTCAAGATGAAAGTGAAGTTAATGCTTGGCGAATATTTCCTATCGAAGGTTATAAAAATATTACTGAAAATAAAGGAAGTATAACTAATTTAGTTGGAATTGGATATTATCTTTTAGTTCATACTCAACATAGTATGTTTATGTTTGATATAAGTGCTGCACTTAAAACTAGAGATGAAAATGTTCAATTATATCAACCAGATGCTTTTGAAGTTGATTATAAAGAAGTATTTACTAGTGATAAAGGTTATGGTGGACTGCAAGATGATTTAGCATATATAGTTGGAGAATTTGGTTATATTTTTTATAATGATGATTTTCATAAACTTTATCAATTTGATGATGGTCAACTTAAAATAATGGATGAAGATATTAAATTATGGTTAGATAAATATCATCCTAATAAAGTTAGATTTGCTCATGATAAATTTAATAATCGTATTCTAATTAAATTTGATTATACTTATAATAATATTAATCCTAATACTAAAGAACCTATTATAGAATTACATAATGAAATTATTAGTTTTAATTATAAAGTAGGTAGTTTTATTAGTTTACATGATTATTATTTTAATAATGCTTGGTCTACTAAAACTAAATGTTATTTTCAAACTGAACATAACGATGATAGACTTAATTGTCCTCTTCATGTGTTTACTAATGAATATAATTATGGTAGATTTAATACTCACATGGGTGATGATAGTAGAAGTCTATATTTAGTATCTAAGCAAGAAGTAGGTGATGAACCTGTATTAGTTCATAATAGTTATATTGATATTATAGTTAATGAGTCTTATGAACTTATTAAGTTTCTTGAATTTATTAAATATAAAGTACGTAAGATATATATTCCTATTTATAGTGATAATATTAATAATCCTGTTGATTTAAGAGAACATCCTTATGCTGGAGATATACTTCGTATATTTAATGAAGATAATGATACTGATGATATAGATATTAATATTGATAAACTTAATGAATTTAATAAGTATAAAAAACCTTGGTATGAACTTACTCAATATAACTTTAATTATTTTCGTAATAATATTAAAGAACATCCTACTGCTATAAGTGATAAACTTCGTAGAGTATATGGTAATTATTTTGTAGTTCGTTTCATATTTAATAATTCAGATAATAAGCGCATTGAATTTGAAAGTCTTGAATGTGCTCAAACTCAATTTAGAAAATTATGATACAGTATAGAGATAGACAAAGACAAAAAGCTTTTATTGGTGCTATTATTGGTGCAGCTGCTAGTATTGCTGGTGGTATAATTAAAGGTAATAAACAAAAGAAAGCTCAAGAAAAAGCCCAAGCTGAAGCTCAAGCTGCACAAGACCATAAAGATGCTTTACAAAATGCTCAAGCTTTAACTAGTGCTTATGCTAATCAAGATTATGTTGGTCAATATAATGATAAGCTTACTCTTAAATGTGGTGGTAGAGTTCGACGTAAAGCTGGTTTCGGTACTGAATTTGCTGATGCTCTTCCCGGTTTAGGTAGTCTTGCTAGTTCTATTACAGGAGTTCAAGGACTTGGTGAATTAGGTACTGCAATAGGTCAAGGTATTTCTGCTAATCAACAAATTAATGAAAATAAACGTATTGCTCAAGAAGCTGAACAGCGTAAACAACTTCAAGCTGGTCAACAGCAACTTAATATTACTTCTGATAAAATGACTAATCCAATGACTATGTATCAACGTTCTAGTTTTATTAATAAATATAAATGTGGTGGACGTAGAAAAGCATGGATTGGTGCTGCTATTGGTGCTGCTGGAAGTTTAATTGGTGGTATGTTTGGAAGTAAAGGACAACAACCAATTCAAGTTAAACAAGCTGACCAAGCTAGTTATAGTGCTCCTAAAACTGGTCTTGAACGTCCTGAATGGATTACTAATGGTACTGTTCAACAACCTGTTATGCCTCAATCAGTATATCGAGATAGGCTAAATGTATATCGCTGTGGCGGTCATAGACGCTAGTCTTTTGCTCTCTGTTGAATTATTATATATAGGTATGAACTATTAATCGACTGATAGGCTATCGTTCAGCAGAGAGCCTTAAAATCAATCAAATTACAATTTCTCATTATATTATATAAAATGCCTAGAAAAGATAAAGTTATTCATATAAGTAATTTACCTAGTACATTTAGAGGTAATGTTACTCGTAATGGAAGATTTATTCAAACTCCTAGAAGTAATGGAAAAAAGCTTCCTCAAAAGCAATATGCTGTTGGTGGTAAAATACCAAATGTAGTTGCTGGTGGTATTGCTCAACCTCTTGGTAATAATTTCTTTTATATGAATGGAAGAAAACATAGTCAAGGTGGTATTGATATTGGTCCTAGTGATAAAACTGGTATTGAAGTAGAAGATGGTGAAGTAGTTGAAACTAATGGTAATGAACTTAAAGTTTATTCTGCACAACCTATTATTAATGGTGTTAGTCCTGCTAAATTAGTTATGGGTGGAGCTAATCCTAATAAAGTATTTAAAGCTCAAGAAGATTTTAAAGATAAAAATCGTATTAACGATAATGGAAGTAAATATCAAAATGGTGGTATAAAGAAAAATAATTATATAGGTCGTAAATTACCTAATAATTATGCTTATAGAAGAACTCTTCAGCAAGAATTAGATGATATTATTAATAATAATGTTTTTAGAAAAATTCCTAATAATATTACTGTTCCTAAAGGAAAAACTATTACAACATCTAGTGGCAAAAAAATTAGTTTGCATAAAGCTGGTGGAAATTCTCATGGAGGTAGTGGTTTATTTGTACCTTTTGATGAAAATAATATAGCCAATATATCTACAAATGGATTAAGAGCATATAAACCTAGTATATTTAATAATAGATATATTCCAATTGAATTAGATAAAAAACGTATGGGCGGTTTAAGTAGAGATAAAGATTATGGTTCTAAAAAGAAACCTTATCCTAGTGTAGCTAAAAAAGACTTTGCTGGAGGACATAGAAGTTATCCTATTCCTACAAAAGCAGATGCTGTTGATGCTTTAAGACTAGCTGGACTTCACGGTAGAAGTGATGTTAAAGCTAAAGTTTATAATAAATATCCTGAACTTAGAAAAAAAGGTAATACAGGATTAATTGTAAGTATTAGTGGTAATGTTAAGAATGGATTAATTCATTCTCCATCCTCTACGGGGGGTCTACGCGATAAATTTGCTGTTGGTGGAAATCGTATTAATCGTCATGGAAGAACTTGGGAATATGATGAACAAATTGGAGATTATGTTCCTATTACTAATAGAACTATTAGTAGAACTTCTGCTTATCCTATTAATAAATCTGCTAGAGGAGAAACTATTATTGGTAGTGATTATACTTTTAGAAATGGAAGATGGTCTAAAAATAATAATGTAAATACTAATACTAATAAATCTAATATTGATAATGGAAATCGTCGTCCTCAATATTATGCAGAACGTAGACTTCCTTTATTTGAAGATGGTGCTGGAATTACTAGCGGTTTAGTTAGAGCTGGTTGGAGTCATGGAAATAATAAAGGTATTAATATAGATAATACTAATATTCCAAGTTTATCTGAAACTAAATCTAGCAGGAAGACCCCCCGTGGAGGACGAAGTAAGTCAAGTCAATCAACTCAATCTGTTTCTACTAAAACACCTCCAACTGCTGTTTATAATCGTAATCTACCTAAAGTAGAAGCTAATATTCCAACTACTTTACCTGTTTCTACTAGTACACCTGCTAAAGGAACTACATCTTCCGATGGTAAAGGTCAAGGTAAATTTAAAAATCTTACTACTGCTGATTGGATTGGATTAGGTAGTAATGTTGCTGGTAGTTTAGCTAGCTATTTTGCTAGTAGAAGAGCTATTAATAAAATGAGAGGTCCAGGTCAACCTACTCTTATTAGTGCTAATAAACTTAAAACTAAATATAATATTAATCCTCAACTTGATAGAATTAGAGAAGATAAATTCGAAGCTTATCGTGATATTAATTCTAATACTGCTAGTAGTCGTGTTAGTTTAGCTCGTAAACAACGAGTTCGTAATGCTGCTGGTCAAGCTGCTAATGAACTTTATGGTAATAAAGAAAATATAGAAACTAATCTTATTAATCAAGATAGACGTAATCAGCAAAGTGTTCGTCAATTTAATGCTCAACAATATAATCAATATATAGATAGAAAAGCAGCATTTGATAATGGTATTAGAGAAGCTAAAGTAACTAATATTAATAATTTATTTAGTGGAATTAATGCTGGTATTCAAGATATGATTAGTAGATATGAAAATCGTAAAGCTTTAAATAATACTATTGGTGCGATGAGAGCATCTGCTCCTAATGTAGATGATAGAATTATGCGGGATGCTGGAGTTGATTATGATGAATTTATTATTCGTAAACGTAGAAAACTTGGAGGAAAACAATCATGCCGATAAACTTTTATACTCCTACTTTTAGACAACAAGTTAATCCTATTGACTTAAATGTCTTAGCTAGAACTTATAATACTCTTGAACAAGGTCATCAACAAGCTATTCAAACTAAATCTCAAATTGATGCTCAACTTGCTCAATTAGATTTAAATGAAGCTGAAGATGCTTGGCGTCAAGAACAACTTAATAAAGTTCGTAACGCTCTTACCGAAAATATGCAATATGGTAATGCTTATTCTAGTCTTGATGATATAGTTGGAACTTATGGAGATATAACTTCAAGTCCAGGAATGATTGGTCGTTTACGTGCTCAACAAGATTATAAAGCATATATGGATAATCTTGATAAACGTACTGATTTATCTGAAGATTATAAGAATTATTATCGTGCTATTAATAAATATAATTATCAAGATATAACTGATAAGAATGGTAATGTTATCGGTGGAAGTAAATGGACTCCTATTGATAAAGAAGTTTCTGAAATTCCTATGAACCAAATACTTAATCAAGCACTTCAATGGGCTGCTAAAGAACAAGGTGGTGGTAGTCAAACAAGATGGCTTGATGCTAACGGTAAAGTTACTGATGATATTACTAAATCTGTTACAGGAGAGATTTATTCTCATACTAAAGGTGATTGGCAAAGATTAAGTAAAGCTAAACTTGCTGAAGCTGTTAAAGCTGTTATTGAAAATACTCCTGGTGCTAAAGCTAGTCTTGAACAAGATTATAAGATTGCTAAATGGAAATATGACCAAAATGGAAGTAATCCTGATATAACAGATAAAAATGGTATTCTACTTACTCCTGAACAATATCTTGCTAAACGTATTGACCCTTTCTATAATGCTGCAACTTTTTATAATCAAGATAGTAATACTACTTATGGTGAAGCATGGAAAGCTCAATTAGCTTTATCTAAACAAGCTGGTTCTGGAAGTAGCGCTCAAAGAAAACAAGCTATTGATAATTTAACTTATAAAGGTACTCCTGTTCGTATTGATAATTTTATGCCTGCTCAAGCTCAAGCTGAAATTACTAGTAATAGACAATCAATAGCTGGATTACTTAATAAATATAATCCTGATATTAATATTAATTTAAGCACTGCTAATCCAGATGATATTAGAACTAGTATCATGACTAATATTACTAATCCATCTGATAGAGCCTATGCTTTAAGTTATCTTAATGATATTATTGATAATCAAGAATATATTAATAATCTTAAAGTTGGTAAATCGCAAGATAGCATTGACGGATTTGATACATATAATTCTATTATTAGTTTAAGTGATTTGCCTAATAATAAATATTCTGATACATATAGTAAATATGTTAATCAAATATTTGGAGATAGTTCTGCTATTAGACAATACTTTAATAATGATGATGTTTATAATTCGTTTATTAATGCTCTTGGTGGAGAGAAAAAAGCTGCTAGTCTTGGAATAAGATTTGGCTCTGATGGTAATGGTTATAGATATGCTGAATTACCAAAAGATTATCATAAATCTATTTATAGTTTTGGTAAAGCTGTTAAAGAAGCTGAAGATACTAGAAATCCTTTAAATGCTTTTCTTAATTCTGCTAAGACTAGATTTTTTGGTTACGGTGATAAATTTGTTCGAGTTGATTATAATGGTGAAGAACATCATGCTGGATTACCAACAGGTAATAAAGAACCTTATATTGGTTTAATTGATTATGTTAATTCTCTTAAATCTAAAAATGATGCTGTTCTTGATGGTGGTCAAATAACTTCTTCTACTATTGGTATTAGTGCTTTAACTCCAGAATTAGCTGAAATTAATTTTATGATGAACGCTAATCCTGAAGAAGCTAGTAAACTTTCAGCTTATAAAAAGAATAAAGAAGAACAAGCTATGATGGCTATTCGTAGTGGTATTGATTTAACTCAAGGTGAAGCTTATATTACTAGTGAAAATGGAATATTTGAGTCTATGACTTCTGAAGATAGAAAAGCTTATACAGCTTATCTTAGAAGTGCTAAAGAAAATGAAATTACTCCTACTATTGTTCGTGACCCAAAAACTGGGGATGTTGGAGTTCAAATTAATATTGCAGGCTACTATGATACAGAAGGTAAACTTAAAAGAGAACCTATTACTTTACTTGTAGGTAGTGGTGCTATTGATAGTTCTGTTATTCAATCTTGGAACCAAGACACTAGTTGGAGAGCTGCTGGTAAAGTAGAAAATTACTATAATGCTAATAGACCTATTTCTCTTACTAATAATGCTGCATTTACTGGAATTGATAAATTTAAATTAGTACCTAATGGTGAAGGTTTTAATTTAATTAATTCTACTAATAATCAAACTATTGGTTTAGTAAGTAAAGAAAATGCTGTTGATATTGTAGATAATTTATCTCAATGGGAACAAACTGTAACTGCTGTTAAAGCTGGTATGGCAGTAGATGAAAATGCTGTTAAAGCTATTCAACAAAATGTTGCTACTAAACTTGCTCAACTTAGTGGAAGTTCAGACCCTTATGTTATTCAATATTACTATGATGAATTAACTAATAATCTATATTAATATGGATGTATTAAAGTTTCTACAAGGTGGTAATAAAACACCTAATCCTGAATATAATCCTAAAACTAAAAAGGGGGCTATACAGCCTCCTACTTTAGTTGATTACAACCCCGGCACTTCTATTAGTGACCGGGGTCGTGGTCATTTATTTAGTCGTATTGCTGGACAATCATATAATCTTAATCAATATGATATAGATAAATATGCTCCTTATGATGTTTATGTTAATCCTGTTGATGACCCAGAAAAACTTGATAAAGAACGTGCTGTTAATCAAAGTAATTGGGAACAAGGATTAAGAATGATTGGACAGATTGGTAATGAGATTACTGTTGGTACAGCTATTGGTTTTGCAGATTTAGCTGACGCTTTCTATAATATGGTTAGTAATAGTCCTAATGATTATCAATCTGAAATAAGTTCTGAACTTGAATATTTAAAAGAGTCTATTAATGAGCGTTTAGCTATATATAGAGAAAATCCTAATGCTGCTTTTGATATTGGAGATTTTGCTTGGTGGGCTAGCAATGCTCCTAGTATAGCTAGTTCTTTAACTCTTATGGTTCCTAGTACTGGTCTTGCTAAAGGTGTTTCTTTATTAGGTAAAGGTATAAAGTTTAATAAATTAGCTAATAAGATGGCTAGTGCTATTAATATGACACAAAAGAGTAGAGCAATTACTAGTAGAATAGCAGAAGCTACTGCTATTGGAGTTCCTTCTCGTTATCTTGAAAATTATCAAGAAGCTAGACAAACTTATAATGATATTGAAGATTATTCTAAAATTCAACTTGCTAATATGAATGATAAACAAAAGGAAGAGTTTTATAATAATAATCCTAAATATAGAGATATGTCTGATGAAGAAGTAGCTAAAGATATTGCTAAAAATAGTGCTGATGTTACTTTTGCTGAAGATTGGGCTAATGTTCTTTTTGATGTATGGCAAGTTTATAGTTTAAAGAACTTATGGAAAAATGCTTTAAGTGGTAATACAACTAGTTCCAGACTTAGAAATTTAAATACTGCATTTAATAGTAATATTGATGATGCCGCTGCAATTACTAATGCTTTAAGTAATAAAACTACTAAACAAGCTATTACTAGTACATTAAAAGCTGTGGGTAATGATATTCTTCATGGCGTAAGAACAGAATGGACAGAAGGAGTTGAAGAAGCTATTAATTATATAGCTAGTCAAGATGGTTTATATAATGGTAAAAAAGTATTTGATAAAGATATTCCTCAACAAACTATTAAAGATTATCTTCAAGACCCAATGTTATGGGAGCAAGCATTTTGGGGTACTCTTGGCGGTGTTACTTTTAGTAGTGTTATGAATAAAGCTGGAGAGTTTATTAATAAACGTCTTGATAAAGATTGGACTTCTGCTGAAAAACAAAGAGAAAACGAAATTCTTGGTCGTACTGCTACTTTTCAAGCATATCAAGAAAGACTTAATAGTATTGCTAATGGTAAAAATCCATTTATAACTATTACTGATGAAAATGGTAATCAAGTTAATCCAGATATTATTGTTGGTACTGAAGAAGAACTTCGTAGTATAGCTGAAAAAGAATATATGGATAATATTATTATTAATTCTATGAACGCTGGTAATTTAGGACTTCTTGAAAGTTCTATTAATAGTAAAGAATTTAATGATAGTATTACTAATAAACTTGGATTACAACAACAAGATGGTAATGAACTTATTAATAGATTTAAAACTGAAATTAATAATCTTAAAAATGAATATAATACTACTTTAAATAAAGTTAATAGACTTGGTGGCGGATTTGAAGTTGGTCGTATTATAGCTACCCAAATGGTTCATGCTCGTAATCGTCAAGAAAATTATAATAATCTTCTTAATTGGGCTAATGATGTTTTAAATCAAGATATTACAAATAATCATATTGAAGATGTTAATATTAATTCTGCTAAGAATGGTATTTATCAGCATATTATTGATAGTATTCAAAGAGATATTAAAACTATTCAAGATAATGCTGCAATTAATAATTCTGTTAAACAAGAACGTATTGCTCAATTAAATGAACGATTAGATGCTATTAATAAACTTTATATTCCTATTGATATTGAAAATAAAAATGATATTCAATCAGCTATTCAACTTCAAAAACAATATAATGAAGTATTTAAAGATTTAGCAGAAGTTGTTAATGCTGAGATTAATGTTGAAGTTAATAAAAATCAACTTAATCTATCTGATGATAATATTAAATCTCGTATAACTTATCTTAATAACTTCTTTGATAATAGTCGTAAAAAGATTGTTAATAAAGCTATGGACGATTTACGTAATGCTTATAAACAATATGGTAAAGAATATGTCAATTCTGTTATTAAAGATGCTAATAATGGTAATAAACCAAATATAGATAAAATTATTCGAGATGCTTATGCTGCACTTGATTTAAGTTCTAAAGGTAATGAACATCTTAAAACTACATTAGAACAATTAGCTGAAATTGCAAAGATTGAAAACGATGTTAATAATACTCCTAAAGAGGAAGAAGTTGCTCCTGTTAATCCTGATATTAATGAAGTTAATGAAACTGATGTAGATGATACTAGTTCATCTCCATCCTCTACGGGGGGTATAGCGGAGCGAAGCGAAGCGGTTCCTAGTGAGCCTACTAATATTGAACAACCTCAATCTCAAACTGAACAACCAATTTCTCAAGAACCTATTAGTACTCCTAAATCTGAAGTTAATAATACTCTTCCAGATGATGATTTTGAACGTGGCCAAATAGGTACTGATTTAGTTTATGAAAGTATAGCTGATTTAGAAAATTCTCTTGGACATGACTCAACTAGTAGTGATTTACTTAATGCAAGACAATCTTTTATTGATAAACTTAGTCAAGCTGGATTTGAACAAACAGAAGCTGCTGATATAGTTAATAATATTATTGACGGTCTTACAGGAGGTAGTTTATATAGTTCTGTTCAAGATGATAGTACTAGACGTTTATTACTTAATGCTACTTATGCTACTATTACAGGTAATGAACGTAATATAGAAGCTGTTATGAATGATTTTGCTAATAGTGTTGATAGTGAAGGTAATACTAGAGGTAAAATTGTTAATGGTAAAGTCTATCTTAGTATTGGTCAATTAGTTGAATATATAGATAGTATTACAGGTAATAAAATTATTAAAAATTACTTGTTTAATCAAATAAAAAACTATCTTTATGCCAGCACTAATAATCAAGGTAAATATCGTGCTACTGATGAGTCAACTATTAAAAAACTTAATGCTAGACAATTTGTTCAATATGTAGATGGTATTGCTAAAGAACGTCTTGAAAGACTTCAAGTTGAGCATACTAATAATGTTAATCTTAAGTATATAGTAGAGAATGAAAATGTTAAAGCATTTACTAGTATTAAGCAAGGTGATTATCTAGAAACTGAATATGATAGTAAGCTTAGACGCATTAATATACTTGCTAAAGATACAATTATTGGTTATATAGGAGTTCCAAATATTGATAAATTTGGTAACTATGATATGATTAATCAAGGTTGGAAATATAATATTCATGCTGAAAATGGTCAAGTTGTTTCTCCACTTAAAGATGCTTTAATTAGTATTCTTGACGGTGACAGATTTGATGAAGAATTTATTGGTCATTTATATGAACTTGCCGTTAAAGAAGAAGTTACAAATAAAGAACTTGATACTTTATTTAAAGAATTTGAAGTTAAATATCCTGATATTGTTAAAAACTTTACTACTCCTGTTGCAAGTTTTGATTTAGCTGGACATCTTGTTAATCTTACTAAATATATATTTAATCAACCTTATGAGAATAGTCATGAAGCTAGTATTAATCGTTGGTTTAATAATCTTCTTAATAGTTATGACCAAGCTATTACAATAGTAAAAGGTGACTTTAAAGGTAAAATTAGAGCTACTAATGTTAAATATGGAGTTCTTAATACTATTGATGACGCTAATGGCGAATGGAATGATGTACAAGAAACAGTAGTTGGTTATAATGAAAATATTAACAAACTTGGTGTAGTTGTACAAGGTCAAGTATATCTTAATGGAGAAAGCAAACCTACTATTATTGAAAATCTTACTACTAATGGTATGCCTGTTATTAGTATTCCAAGTAGTGACGGTACTTCTCTATATGCTTTTTGTAAACAAGTTCCATTAAATAGTAATCTACTTAAAGGTGATGCTCGACGTATTATTAATTCTATTAAAAATGAAGTTAATAATCTTTGTAGAGATTATATTAGTGGTAAAATAAGTTTTGGTGAACTTAAACAAAGTCTTGGAGATATATTTGGAAATAAGAAACTTATTAACGGAGATAGAAATACTGGACTTCAAATTAGTATTAATCCTACTAATATAGGCTTTTATGTTAAAGGTGCACATTTTAATGGTAAAGATTATGCTTTTACTATTAATTCTGATGCTGGTAATTATAAACGTAATATTATTATTAATTCTCCTTATGTTGTTAATAGTGCTTTTAAAATAGGTAAAAGTTATGGTATTAATGCTAGTACTATTGATGAATTAGATAATGCTCTTCGTCCTGTTATTGATGAAATGTTTAACTATGCCCAATTTGCTATTAGTAAAGATTTTATTAATGATAGTACAAAAACTAATGATAAAACTAATAAATATATTTATCGTGAAAATGGTAAAACTATTATAAATGTTGATGGTAAAACTTATAGTTATAATAGTTATCAAGATTTTATTATTAGTAATGGTTTAGTTAGAACTAAATTAGCTAATACTAATACTAATGAAACTGCTGGTAATTGGCAAATTGATGTTCATTCTAAACTTGATATTACTTATGAACTTGAGGGTAGACCCCCCGTGGAGGATGAAGCAATACCTGAACAGCTATCAGAGTTCATGTTAGATGATACTCTTAATGCTATTAATTTTAATGCTTTTGAATTTGCTATAACTGCTAAGAATTTAACTCGTGGACTTAAAAAGTATTTTGCTAATGACCAAACTGCTATTGATTATATTAATTCTCTTCAAAAGATTGGTATATTACCTAAAAATATTCATGTTGTAGATAGTATTACTGATAATAATGGTAATCAAGTTAATGCTGTTTATCATCGTGATACTGATACAATTGAACTTAGTAGTTCTGCTATTGCAGGTCAAAGAGTTTATCGAGTTGTTAATATTATACTTCATGAAAGTTTACATAGACAACTTTATACTAAATATAATACTGAACAAGCTATTGCTTTAGTTAAACCTATATATGATAAATTTAAAGCTTGGCTTGATATTCAAGATGATGCTACTAAAGAAAGACTTAAACCTTATCTATTTGAGAACTTTAATACAAGTGAAGCTCTTGAAGAATTTCTAGTTGAAAGTATTACTAGTAATGCTCTTATGACTGCACTTAATGAAATTAAATATGATAATAGAAAAGTTAATAAACGTAAGACTTTATTTAGTAGACTTCTTGAAGTTATTGCTGATATGTTAGGTATTAAGATTAATGAAGATAGTTTATTAGCTGCTGCTAGAGATGCTTATAAAGCTATTAAGAAAATGCCTAAAGAAAGTAATCAAGAAGCTATTCAAGGAACTTTTCAATTTGAAGAAGAAACTGTTAATACAGAGCAAACTGAAAATCCTAATGAAGATAATAATCAAGATTATAATTATAATAATGATAATCTTAATGATGGACTTGATATGTTTAGTAGTGTTGATGATAATATAGTGCTGAACATGGCTGAATTGACTAGTCGTTTACCGATAGACCAACAGCCCGAATTTGCCACTTTGCTTGACACAGGACGCATCAGTTTTAGTTGTATGTAGAATTAATCGAGCAAATATAAAAGTCGCTTAAAACGAAAGAAAACAGCCTCTATGACGATGTAATAAAATTTTACTTTACATTAGTCATAGAGGTATTACTATTAATGAATTTAAACTTAAATATAAACTTATGAGTTGTGGAAATATTAAACTTGTAGGATATAATAATCTTAATAATGTTATTATTAAAGAACATGGTTCTAATAATGCTGATTATTATAGTCTTATAGCTATGGTTGAAGACCCAATCTTTAAGAAGATTGTAGCTGATAAAGGTATTAATGTTAAAACTTCTGGAAGACAAGCTTATAATGCTCTTCTTGAAGCTAGAGCTATTAAACTTCGTAATATGGATGATATAGCTTCTGTTGCTGAAAAAGAAGAACGTGGTTTGTTTAGTACAATTAAAGCTAGAGATACAGCTATTACTTATATGGCTGATATTATGAATAAACTTAGTTTTAATTTTCTATATAATGGTGCTCCATTAAATTTTAATGAAATTAAAAAACGTACCAATGAAACTGTTATTAATGCTGGACTTAAACGTGCTAAGAAATTAGCCGGAAGTGATGAAGCTAAAAATAATGAACTTAATAGCTTTATTAATAATTCAAGTCCTGCTATTAAAATTAATGGTCTTGGAGCATTTCTTCGTAAATATGGTGATGCTCAAGATTTTAATTATGGAGCATTACTTCGTTCTTTAACTAATACTGAATTTAATGAAGCTCTTTTTAATAATAAAAATGTAGCTAAACTTATTAAACGAGATGAGTTATATCAAACTACTGATTATGAAGAATTAGGCGGTTATCTTGATGAAACTTCTACTGAAGGTGATGAAAATAGTATAGATGATGGTATTGATTTAATGACTCAACTTTGGAATTTAAGTATTGGTGAAGTTAAAGATTTTAATAAACACGTAGAAGAAATTATTAAATATCATCTTGCAAGTTTACCTAAACTTACTGCTGCTTCTCAACTTGATAATGGAAGTTATCCTTTTGATACTAATAATGAATTAGGAGTTGTTACTTTTTCTGATGCTAATTACTTATCTAAAATATTATATGCTAGTGCTGATACTAGTAATGTAGATAATTTTATAGCTAGTCTTAAACGTATATCTGAAACTATTCCAAATTGTGAATGTTTAATTCAATTACATGATTTACTTAGCAAAAATAAAGTATTTGCTAATAAGTATATGATGGTGTTTAATAAACCTATTATATCTAAAATTGAAACTTATATTCAAACTGATTTTAATGGTAATAGTTATGTTCGTGCTCGTGTAACTAACCCTAATACTAATTCTCGTACTATTTTACAGAATACTTTTTATAATAATGTTAAGAATAATATTATTACTAATCGTGTTCCTACTGCTCGTGAAAAGTTTCGTATATATGATAGATATAAAAATACTCCTCATGCCAATCTTTATTTATACGATGCTTTTAAAGAAATATTTCCAGATATTAATCAAGCTAGTTTTAATTTAGCTATTGCTAAGATTGGTCGTGTAGCTATGGCTAATAATCTTATCAATTTTGCTAATGTTATTAATCGTACAGTTGAAAACTATAATAAATATGTAGAAGCACTTAAAAAAGATAAGAAAACTAAGATGCCTGATAGTTTTATTAATAGAGGTGATACTTCTATTATATATCAAATGGCTGATGTTTTTAAAGATATTATTTATATTCCTGTTGAACTTAATTCTCGTAATCCTGAAGGTAATTTAAGTTCTGATGTTATTAATAGAAGTTTTATTACTAATATTGCTAAAATAATTAATGATGACAAATCTACTGTTGAAGAACAAAATGCTATGGTGGAAGCTTATGCTAAACAAAAGTTTACTAGTCATCAATATGATTATAGTAATTTACTTCTTGAACATAGAGATAGTAATGGTAATATAATTAATTATGGATTATTTAGAAGAGTTGGAAATGGAACTCCTAAACTTACTGAATATGCTCGTAGTATGTTTAAAACTTCTCTTCTTAATGGTATTAGCGAATTAGATAATAACAATAATGACTTATATCGTAGTATGAGTGATGGTGATTATTTAATTACTGCTATGGGATTATTTATGACTGATATTAATAATTCTGAAACTCCTACTGCTAATTATTTACTTCCTATACCTAGTGATGCTCCTAAAAACTTTACTATTACTGCTCCTAGATATAGTCTTGCTGGATTACGTAGTCAACTAGAAGATGGAACTAAAATTATAAATAGAGAACATCCATTATTTAAACAATATTATAATATAGCTATTCAAGAACTTACTAATATGGCTCAAGCTGTTAATGTAATGTTTAAAACTAATACTAATGGTAATCCTATTTTAACTAATGGAGATTTTGAATTTAGTGATACTTATAATAATAAACCTGAACATTTTTATAATCAATACCATAAAGATGGAAAAGGTAATGTATTTACTACTAAAGATGGACACAAAGTTTTAGCTGGTAGAGTATTTAGTTTTAAACGTTTAGTTAGTAAAATTACTCCTAATAGTAATGGAGCATTTAATGAACTAATTGGATATGGTAAGACTATTGACATCCTCTACGGGGGATCTACACGTGGACTTAGCTATGTTAATAATCAAGTAGTTCTTAATGGAGAACAACGTGTTGCTCTTGAAGATGCTGTTGCTGATTGGTTAAATGAATATATAACTAATGGTTATAAAGAACTTAAAAATAAATATGGTACATTTATTGATGATAGGATTAATAATGAGTCTTTAGCTGAATTTCTAGTTAATGATTATCTTGTTAGAGATAGTATGTACGATATGTATGGTGGTGACCAAAGTTTTTATAAGAATGGTCAAGCTATTCTAAAACGTATTAAAGAAGTACAAGCTAGTGGTAATCCTTTTGGTAATACTGATTTTACTAAAAATGATTTAGATATAGCTACTAATTTATATGATATAATTATCAAAGGTAATGCTGTTACTGTTCCTTATACTGTTAATGGAGTTACTAAACGTAAAAAAGTAGTTCTTCAAGATAAATTTAGAGGTGTTACTATTTATAATACTTTTAAAGCTTCTGATAAAGTTGTTATTGATAGACTCGATGACCAACTTAAAAAAGCTGGACTTGATAAAAAAGACAGAGAAAGAATATTAGAACCGTTTAAAGGAGGAGTTAATGCTAATGATGCTCAATCTTATATTACTCTTGAAGAATGGGTTCGTCGTATTACTGCTGCTGGTGAATTAGATAAATATGCTGGACTTATTAAAAGTCTTATAGATGATACTCCAATAGATAAAATTGATTGGACTAAATTTGCTAATAAAGTTCAAATTCAAAAGAATTTCTATTATGATTTATATTATGATACTACTGTTGGTATTGAAGTTCCTAGACAAGTAAAGAACGCTGAGTTTGTTCTTATTCCTAAACTTATTAAAGGAACAGAACTTGAAAAAGTTTATAATATAATAACTAATAGAGGTATTCATCAAATTAATACTGTTGAAACTGTTAAAGTTGCACAACATAATCGAATGACACTTTGGAATAATGATGGTGTTTTAACTGATGAAGCTCTTAAAGAATTTGATAATAATGTATTTGATAATTCTGAACTATTTAGTTATAATTATCTTTATCGTCAGCAAGAAGTTCCTCAACATATGGTTGATGCTAGTAATAAAGCTGCTATTCAGATTATGAAGAAAATGCTTGATAATCTTCCTAATCGAACTGAACTTAATAACCTTAAGAGTAAAGTATTTAATAATTATGTAGCTAATATTAGAAATAGTTTTGAAAAAACTTGTGCTGAACTTGGTATTGGATTAGATGACAATGGACATATTGATTTAAATTCTAATGGTACTATTAAAAATCTTAATCGTTTTGTATTCTTTGATAGATTTAAAGAAAATGCTCAACAACAAGGAGTTGAAAAAGCTCTTCTTGAGTTTTTCGATTTAGATAGTGCTGGATTTAATAATCTTCCTTTATTTTTATCTAATATTAATAGTAAACTTGAAAGTATTGCTAATAGTTATTTTAATACTAATATTACTAGGCAACTTATTAGTGGTTGGCATGCTGCTCAGTTATCTGATTTTGGATTTAAAGTTGATAAACAAACTCAAACTGATAATAAACTTCAATATAAAAAGATTGGAGAAGTTGATGGCACTCCTGTTTATTATACTGAAATTAAACTTCCTAGATGGAGTAGTAAACTTAAAGGATTAAATATTGAACAAGTTCCTGATAGCTTACGTACTATGATTGGTTATCGTATTCCTACTGAAGGTAAGCAATCTATATGTATTATGTATGTTAAGGAGTTTCTTCCAGATGCTTATGGTAGTACTGTTGTTGTTCCTGATGAATGGGTTACTCAAACTGGTTCTGACTTTGACGTAGATAGTGTTTATGGTATGTCTAAAACATTTAATCTTGTTAAAGGTATTCCAACTGAAATTACTAATGCTAGATATACTAAAGATGAAGTAGGGTATATTAATTATGTTAAAGATAATGTAGATAAAGCTAGTCGTAAAATTCTTGGTAAGACTTATAATAAACAAGGTAATATTAGAGCTTCTTTAAAAAATAGCGAAGATGCTATTAATGCTACTCTTGAAGGTTATAATGGCAATCTTAAAGTTGTTGAAAAAATTGCTAATGATGGTGGACTTAAGTCTTACGGATCATACTTAAAACTCCCCGTGGAGGATACAAGTAGTCAAGCTGCTAGAACTAATGCTATTATTCAATCATTTATTGATATACTTAATAATCCTGCTGCATTTGAAGAAAATACTACTACTTCTAATTTTGAAAATGTCAAAGAAGCTAATGAAACTTATGCAGAAATAGTTGGTGCTAATAAAACAACTGTTGCTCCTAGTGATTTCTTTACTCAACTTGATTGGTTTGATGCTGCTACTTCTGGTATTAAACTTAAAGGTATTAGTGTTAATCGAGATACTTTTATGAGTATTGGTAATGTTACTAAAGCTAATCATAGCGAAGGTATTAAAGTTATGTACACTACTGATGTGATTAGTGAGCAAGAAGCTGTTAATAGATATGGTAAAGAAAATGTTGAAACTATTGGTAATAAACATATTCGTATTACTCATAAGAATTTTGGTTGGTCTGGAGATGATAAGAATGTTGATGGTTATTTGATTAATCCTTATAGTTCTCAGACTACTGCTCATATTCTCGATGTTATGAAAGAGGGGGCTATACATAATGAAAATACTTATACGTTTAATGCTTTCAAAACTATTGTTGACTTTGGAAGTAATTATGATACTGCTATTGGATTTATGTGGCAACCTGCTATTGATATACTAGTTCGTAAATGGAAAGAAACCAATAGTGTTCTTGCGGAAGGTACTAAAAATCCGCTTACTGAAGCTATTAGAGAAGTTGCTCATAATCTTGGTTTTGGTGAAAAAGTTAATTTTGCTGGACGTAAAAAGCTAATTGAAACTATCGATAAAAGTTATGGTGAAACTTTCAAGAAATTATTCAATTTAAGCGTTTCTGACGCATTTTCATCACCTGACCTTATATTTTCATCAGACGCATATAAATCTCGTCTTAGAGGGGAAATGAATGGCGTTCAGCAGGCTTTATTTGACCTTTATGTTCTAGCACAATTCAATCGGTTAAACTCAATCGGACAGGATATAAGTAATAATCTTAATATTCTTAGTGCTGATAAATATGGTGCTAAACAAAGTTTTTATGCTAGTGATAAAGTATTTAGAGATGCTAGAACTGTTATTGAGAATAGTAATATTTATGCTCCATCCTCTACGGGGGGTCAAACCTTGCTGTTAGAGAGTGTCTTTCCTGATATTAGTGGTGGTATAGATGCGTTTATTAAATCAGATATATCTAAAAGTAGTTATCCTAGTTTAGCTGCATTTTTACAAATGAGTACTGCTCTTAGTGTTAAAGCTACTCAACAAGTATTTGAAACTGCTAATCCTGTATTTATTGATTATGTATATAGAATAGCAGAATGGACTAAAGGTGGAATAATGACTGAAAAGTTATATAATGACTATAAAGATTATCTTATTAATAAACTAGAAGTAGGTAATAATGGTAGTTCTTATCTTAATTTACCTGTTACTATTGTTAATGGTGATTTTGTTCATCCTAAATATATTAAAGAATATGGTACTGGACAATCTAGAGCTTTAGAAGTTGGACGAGTAAGTGGTACATTAGTTAATATTAAAACTGATGATGTTATAGTTAAAAATATATTTGAGCCTACACAAACTGAAATTGATGTATTTGCTAGACTTACTCCTGCTCAGAAAGTTGATTGGATTAAACGTAACTTTAGTCAAGATGGTAGTATATTTGAACATATTGAAATAGTTGCTAATGATGAAAGAAATAATCGTCGTAATGTAAATATTCAATATATTAATTACATACAAGGTGATATTACTAATGATGAAGCTCATAGATTGTTTGATAGAGCTTGGAACCATCCTAATCCTTTCATTAAACTTACAGCTCTTGATTTAGTTAAATATGCTTTTATTGTTGAAGGTCATAAATTTAGAACTAGAAATATTAGTAGACTTATAAGTAATACTCCCCTTAGAGGATTGAGCGATAATGGAATAGCTATTGGAGATATAGCTATGAAAGGCATTAATAGTTATGGTTTTATTGATAAAGATAATGTTGAAGATATAATTGGTTTTATTCGTAAAAATTATAATAGTTTTAATTGTCCTAGTTATACATTTAAAAGACTTACTAATAATAAAATTAATTATAGTCTAAAAAGAAGTGGTATTATTACTTTTAATGGTCAAGAAAATCTTGATAATGTAGGAATAATAAGAAATGGATATGCTGTTAATGTTATTAGAATTAATAGAAATTTATATATTAAAGGAACTTATGATGGAACTTTAGCTTATTATCCTATTGATAGACTTGAATTATTTGAAACTTATAATAGTATTGAGCCTAGTATTATAGCTAATAATAATATTCATAAACCGTTAGCCGTTCTTCTTTATGATGGTCTTACTCAACAAGAAAAACGAGATAAATTTATTGATGGTATTAAAGACAATATTAATGAAGCTATAAATAAAGGTTATAAAGAAGTTCCTGAACTATATAGTAAATATATATCTGATGAGTATTTCCAACCTTTTATGAATACTCCTTTTGAGAATAATACTATATATACTATTAATGATAAATTTTATCTTAATATTAATGGAACTACTGCTATTAATTTAAGTGATGATTTACAACAATATAAAACTAAATATCCTAATATTGAAGATAATAAACTTGGATTGTTTATTGAAATTAATGAAAATGAAATAAATAGAGTTACTAGTAATACTGATAGATATAGTAGTGTTGATGACCAAACTCCTATTGGTAGATTTGCTAAAAATGCAAGTTTAATTATATCACGCGCTGTTCGTCATGGACAACCTGCTGCTCAAAATGTATTAAATGCTCTTAATAATGCTGAAATTAATTATCTTGATAGTAGTAGTCTTTCTGATAATTCTGAATTTTCATTATCAGTTATTGCTAATTATATAGATGTTGAAGCTAATAATATTCTTAATGATATTAATCGTTTTATTAAAATTGATGGTATTGATAAACCTATTAATGATAAAGATGTTATTAGTAAAGTTCTTAAAGATGAACAACTTCAAAATCGTTTCTTAGATGTTATTCTTAGTGCTAATACATTTAAAAATAAGTATAAACTTATTAGTGAAATTGATATTGATAGTATAAATCTTGATGATAAAACTAAAGAGAATATTAGAAAAATTCAGAAATTAGTTAATCAAGTTGATGCTAATACTACTGTACATTCTGCTAGAAAAGATTGGTTTGAAAGATGGGTTCAATTACGCACTACTAATCCTAATTATATAAGTGGTCTTATGAAAGAATTTGATGCTTATGGTGATACTGGATTTATGGATTATTGGATACAAGATATTCGTGCTAATCGTAACTTTGTATTGCAGAATATACTTAAAGATGTAATGGGTACTGTTGAAGAAGGTCGTCTTAATGGTATTAAAGAGTCTAATGACTTTAGAAACTATCTTAAAGAACTTAAATCCAGAGCTGCTAAAGTTGGTAAATCTGTTAGTCTTGATAGTATTATTGATGATGATGGTAGATTAATTCAATCTAATAATCCTATTTGGGAAGAAAAGATGAAGAAATATAGAGATGCTGCTATTGAAGCTGAACAAAAATTTGGTATAAATAGTGTTGAGCATCTTATTGCTTTATCTAATAAAGCTAAATTTATTGATATGACTACTATTCATCAGCTTAAACCAATTACAGTTCAAGATGAAGATGGTAATGATGTTACTATTGAATATTCTACTTATATTATAAATCTTGAAAGAAGTTTATTAGGACTTAAAAAAGGAGATGATGGTATTCCTAAAGAATTTGCTGAATATAAAAGACTTAATAGTAGAATACGAGATATTTTAAGTCAAGCGACTGATAATGTTACTACGCAAAGTCAAGATGAAGAACTTGGACGTATATACGCTCAAATGGATAGTCTTACTAGTCTTTACGATGAAGATGGTAATAAAAAAATTGGTCATGATTTAAATGTAGCTGAAAGACTTCGTGCTTATCAAACTAATATTCGTAAAGTTAAAGAAATGTTTTATGATAAGCAAGCTAAAGAAGGGTTTGACTCTAAACTTAAAGAACAACTTTCTATTATTAGTAAATATGAAAGTCAACGTGATGCTAATGGTAATCTTCTTATTAGTATGGAAGAACTTATGAAAGTTCCTGAATATTATGAAGCTAAAGAATGGATCCGTAAGAATACTAGATATATTCTTGATATTAAAGATATAGAAGATTTAAATTGGGCGTTTGAAGAACTTAAAGACGCTAATAAAGGTAATAGTGTTCTTAATCTTGCTATTAAAGAATTTCAAGCTAAAGATGAATTTAACGTAGTTGATGGACGTAAAATACCTGAAGAACGTGCAGCTCTTATTAAAGCTGAAACAGTTAGAAAATATAAATATACTAAAGGTAATGGTATGCCTTATGTTGGTATTATTCGTTCTGCTGAAGATGAATTAAGAATTTATCGTGCTGATTTCTATAATTATCTTACAGGTAATAAATCTAAGAGCGAAGAAGAAATTAATGTAGGAGAAGCTATTAATAAAATACTTGAAAAATATTTTGATAATGCTACTAGAACTCTTAATACTGCTGATATTAGTCAAGAAGATTTAGAACAACTCAAGACTGGTTTTGAAGTATTTAATGAAATTACTAGAGGTGAAAAGAGTACTGATAAAGCTAAAGCAAAACGTGTTGCTGAATTTATTGAAAGTGAATGTGATGTTACTTATAATTGGAAACAATATGAACTTGATAAAAATAGAGCTTTTGCTAAAGGTAAAAAGTATTATGATAAATGGCTAGAAGTATTTAGTGAACAAGTTGAAGAAAATGGAACTATTGCAGAAAGACCTAATCGAACTATTTATGGTATTATTAAACCTAAAGATTTAGATAAATGGACTGATATTGATAGAACTGCTGCAATTAATATTCTTCAAAAGAGAACTAGAGAAACTACTACTCAATATTACTATATGAAAGAAAGAGAAGTTCTTGACAAATATGGTATTGATAGTATTGAATATAAACAATGGTATAGAGATAATCATTATTTTGACCCATATACTCGTACTATTAAACCTATTCGTATTTGGACTACTATGCAAATGATTAAAGATGATGGTTCAGCTGTTGTTGGTAATTATGAACCACGTATTAATCAAATGCATATTACTCCTAAAGAAGAACTTGTTAATCCAGAATATAGTAGTTTTGTTAATAAGTACAAAGTAGGAACAGGATATGATAATCCTAATTATACTAGTCTTAATGAGTATCAACTTGAACTTATGAATAAAGTAAATGAACTTATGAAAAAGTATTGTTTTACTAATAGTAATAAGCGATATGTTGATATGGGTTATCTTCCAGCTTTGCCTAAATCTAAAGATATGACTGTTAAAGATTACTTTGAACAAGCTCTTAGTTTTCTTGGTTGGACAGCCAATGTTCCTAATAATACTAGTTGGAGAAATAATGAAGATTTAACTTTTGATAAAGATTATGATATTCCTAATCCTAGATTAGTTCAGTTAGTTAATAAAGATACTCAACAACTTCCTACTATACCTAAATTTAAAGAACCTGATGAAAGTGATGAAGAATTTAGTAAACGTAAAGCTGCTGCTATTAAAGCTAGAGATGAGATTATTGAAAAGAATAATAAAATTCATAATGATATTCTTAATCGTAATTGGGAAGAAGTATTTAATAGTTTCTTAATTGAAAGTAATAGATATAATGCTGTTAAAACAGTTAAAAATCTTCTTTATACTGCTGACCAAATTATTACTAGTAATACCGCTTATGATATAAATTATAAAGGTAATATAAGTGAAAATAGAGAAGCTAGCGCTGGTGGTGAAATTGAATATAAACAAGAAAAACAAACTAGAACTAGTGAACATCTTAGAAGTTTTATTCGTCGTCTTGTATTTGAACAATATAAAGATAATAAAACTCCTAATCTAGTTAAACTTGGTTCTCTTGCTCAAAACATTGCTGGTAGTAAATATATGATGATGAACATTACTGGTGGTATTGCTAACGTTCTTACTGGTTCTAGTAATATATTTATGGAACGAGCTGCTGGTGAATATATTAATCTTAAAGATTGGGAAGATGGTAAATCTGAATGGATTAAAGGAACTGTTAGTTATATGGCTAATATGTATAGTGAAAATAGTAGTACACTTCAAGATGCTATTATTAAACTTAGTCATGTAGTTGATTTTGATAGAGTAACTGAAGTTAGTACTGCTGAAGGTCTTAAAGAAAATATTCGTAGAGTTCGTGGATTACTATTTAGTCCTCAATCTGTTGGTGAACATTATATGCAAAATACTATGTTATTTGCTATGCTTAAATCTCATAGACTTGTTGATAATGATAGAGGTGGTTATGATATAATGAGTAAAGAAATGTATCATCGTAAAGCTGAACAAGATGCTCTTATGTCTGTAATAAATACTCCCCGTGGAGGAGAGAACCAAGCTCTACTTGAACAATTCAATAAGTTCATGGATGAAGCTAAAGCTGATAATAAAAAACGAGCTAAATATAATCTATTTAAAGCTAATCCTATATTCGATTTTGTTAAGACTTATCTTAATGAAGAACAACAAAGAGAATATATAGCTAAACGTAAAGAACTTATTAAAGATATTGATAAAAAGTTTGCTGAACTTCCAGATATTTATAATCAATTTGAACTTAAAGATGGAATTGCTCAAATAAAATCTGATAGTAAACTTACTCTTAAAGAATATGCTAAATTTATTGATAAAGTTCGTGAAGTAAATAAAAAAGTTCATGGTGTTTATGATAAACTTGGTTCTGCTAATATTGAACAACATTGGTTGGGTGGCATAGTTATGCAATATCATAAACATCTTTATCCCGGTTTTAAGAAACGTTATCGTTGGAATGGTTATTATAATGAAACTCTAGGAACTATTGAAAAAGGTAGTTATACTAGTCTTTATGATTATTTGACTATTCCATTTAAAGAAACTAACGTAGGAGAAATTAATAATGTAAGTGATGTTCTTAAAGCATTCCAAACTTATGGTAAGAATTTACTTTCATTTGCTGTTAATTTCAAACTTAATTATGAACTTCTTCCTGAACATGAAAAAGCAAATATTAGACGTAATTTAGGTGATTTACTTTATGTAGGTGCTGCTATTATTGGAGCGATTGCTATAACTGGTATGGGTGGAGATGATGATGAAAGTATTATATATAATCTTATGCTTTATCACGCTGACCGTCTTGCTTCTGAAGCTGCTTCATTTACTCCATTTGGTGCTTATGCTGAAGGTAAAAAACTATGGTCTAGTCCTGCTGCTATTGGACAAACTATTAATGACTTAATTGGTACTACTGCTATGGCTGCTAGATTTCTTATTGAAGAAGATTTTACTGAGGAATATACTACTGGTAGATATAAAGGTATGAATAAGTTTGAAGTTATGGCTGTTCGTAATATACCTGTTGTTCGTAGTATTAATCGAGTTCTTGATTTACCTAATAATAATAGTTATTATAAACTTGATGAAAATATACTTAGTATTATACCTTATAAAGATATAGCTAAAGATATATTTGAATAAGCTGGACTTGAACCTAGTAAAAAATAAGGGCTTGCCTATGGTATCACTACCTAGACAAGCCCTTTTACTTTTATCTTAATTAAAACCATCATCATTATTACCAATAACACACATAAGAATAACAAAAACTATAATACCAATAACAAATAGTTTTCCACTATACTTATCCATAGCTTCACTATCACTAATATTATTAGCAACTGCTAATAGTTTAACACCACCAAATATAATTCCAAGAAGAACAATAAATGCAACCATAATTATAATATATTTAAGTTTAACAATAAGATAAAAATAAACCCCAGTAGTAAGACTAGCTTAGCTACCGAGGTTTCAGTCATGCCAACGACTATAAGTTTAAGGATTAGTAGAACGCTCCGCTTCGCTACGCTCAACTCCCCGTAGAGGATGGAATAGACTAGTATTCATTCAATCAATATAATCATTATCATTAATAACTATACTAATATTACTAGCACAACTACCATTCCATCCTCTACGGGGAGTATAGCGAAGAGTGCGTAGCACTCGTAGCGGTTCCAAGCTAATCATCAAATTTAATAAAGCCAGCTCTATTAGAGCCAGCTTTAAGTATAACATATAAACCATTAGCATTAATACTATTTACTTCTTTAGTCCATATTTAGCCCATTGAAGAACAAATCCAAGACCTTCCCAAATTTTATCTTTAGCTTTAATTCGAGCATAATTAGAACCAACATCTCCAGCAGGGTCTTCAAGTTTATAATAAGCTTTTTCAAATTCTTTAGCAGGACTCCAAGATTTATATCCATCTGGATAAGTTACTTCATAACCATCTTCTTCAAAAGAATAATTACCAATTCTATGACCTTTGTCATTTGCTTCACGAGCTGTCATAGGAACAGCTTCAATCATTTTAACTCCAATAAATTTACTCATAGCTTATTCTTTTTCAAGTTTGTTAATAATATCTTTAATATAATCACTAGGAAAACTTCCTTCAAGTCGAGCTAATTCTTTTCTTTTATAATCATTATCGACTTTAGTAATAACAGTAGTAGGAAATTTAGTAATTTCTTTTCTTAGAATATCATCTAGACTTGTATTACGAATATTAAGAGTAATATCACAATTAGCTTCATTAATAGCATCAGTTATATTTTTAATTGCTATTTTACAAGCGTCACAGCCATCTCTAGTAAAACAATCAATACGTATCATAACACAATAGCATTATTTTTAACAGCTTCTTTAATAGTATTAGGAACTCTAAGAAGAGTATTCTTAATCATTTCAGTAGTAAGACTATCAGAATATACATAAGTAGCATAAGTTCTCCAACTATCTTTAATTACAACAGCAAACTTATTCGGATTATCAACATTAGTTTGAATGTATTCTACTTTAGTATTCTGATATTTCCACATCCAAGCAATAGCATCAGCACATTTAGCACGAGTTATACAATCATGTTCATCAATAAACGCTTCAACAAATATATTATTTGTTTGTCTTGTAGGTTCATCTCCAGTAAGATAATTAATATCATTACGAAGTTCTTCCCAAGTAACAGAATTACTATATCGTTTATATTCTGTATCATCTCGATATATAATACAAGTAGGATATTCAGTAATATTCTTACCAGCAACAGCCTTTTCAAGTATCATATCTTCAAGAATAAGATGGTCAGGAAGATTTTTAAAATTACATTGAACATTAGTACCAAATAAAGCTATATCAATAGCTTCTCTCATAGCTTCTGTTTTATCTTTATCAGCACTTTTATAATAAAATTCAATTTTAACCATAGTATTCGTATAATATAATGAGAATTTATAAAATTAGCTATTTTAAAGCCCTACATTGAATGATATTCATATCGTGATAGATTAATCACAATAACAATTAAAATTCAATGTAGGGCAAAAGAATTATATCTATGACTTTCCTAGCAGCTTGCGAAGATACTTTCTAATAGTGTAATCGCTTTGCACACCACGTAGAATATCACCATCACAATAAGCAGTAGGAGCATCACTAATACCAACACTACGTGCTTCTTGTCTACCAGTATCAGTATATAGATTATGCCTAATAAGATTAAACCTACCGGCAAACTCAGGAAGAGCAAGAGCTTTATGAAGCCTTTCTTCAAAAAGTTTACTAACATTACAATCAGGTAAATAAAACAAGATTAACTTTTTCATAGATAAACTTCATTACCTTCAACTTTAGCATCACTAAAATGACTTTTAAAACTTTCAACACTTCTACACCATAAAATATCAGATTTGCTAGTTTTATGATATATAACAGCAGGGATCCATTCACCTGTATCTGGATGTTTCATTTTAGTAATATTATCAATAACATATTCATTAGATGTTTTATTATGAATATAACGAGCACCAACTTTAAGCTTTAGCTGCTCCACCGGTTCCTTCTCCAAATCCTTTGTTTCCACGTTCACTTTCTCCTAATTCTTCAATAGATTTAACTTCTTTCCAAGTAATTCTTTGAGCACTATTAATAATTAATTGACAACATCTATCTTTACCATCACAATTATACGGTGGAGCAGAAATTTTACCAAGAATATTAGTAACTGTAGTTCTAACATTATTAAGTTTAAGTCTAGAATTACCAACCATACTATCAGGTAAATGCATATGTTCTCTAAGTTTATCAACTACTTCAATAAGAGTAGATACAGCATGAATTAAATCCCTAGAAGTACGATTTTTAAAAATAATAAGAAGTTCTCCACGATAACCCCAATCAAGAGTACCAGGAGCATTAGGCATATAAAAGTCAGATTTAGTAAGATTACTTCTAGGACGTAAAGACATTTCATTAGGTTCACCATTAGCATCATTTCCAATATTAAATGCTAAACCTGTATGATAAATAAATCTATCTTTATCTACATCATGCTCACAAAGAATAGGATAAACATCCATACAAGCATCACCTTCTTTACCATAAGCAGGTAAAATAGGTTGAACATTACAATACTGTTCTACATTTACAACATCTCCACTAAGAAGTTTAATCTCTTTCAGTTTAAATACTTTTACTTCCATATACAATTAAATTATTAAATTAAAGAGCTTCTGCAAGTGCAAAAGCATTTTCTATTTTTCTTGATTTATCACCATAACAAATACTATCAAATCGCTTAGTACCTTCAATATTATCTATATTAGAATAATATCCACTAATAGCATTAACTGCACCCCAAGCTGTACCAAGAATATCTCTTTGACCTGGACCATCAAAATAATAACTATAAGTATCAGAAATAACATTCATTTTTCTACTACTTATTTTACTATCAGTTAAAGCTAAACCACTACGATAAGCAATATCTTTAATAGTATGACCTGTATCTTTTAGACGTTGAATTTCATCACTAGTAAGAAGATTTTCTCCAATAAATTGAATTACATCTTCATCAGTAACTTTAATATTAGCAAGTAAATTACAATATTGACCAAATTCTTCAGATTTAATTTTACTAATTCCAAGTATTTCTTGTGCAACAGAAATCTTATTATGAACACTAGTTGTATGTCGAAAACTAACATAATTACTACTAGTACGAATAGCAGCATTAAGAGTATTTTGACAAATAACTCTAATAGGAGTAAATAAAATCTTAACTCCACCACTACCATCATGAGTATTAGTAAATACTAGATAATTTTCAACAGGGTCACCTTTAACAAGAATATTATTAGGAAGTTTAGCACTTACAAATATTCTTTCACCATTTCCCCAAAATCCAGCAGTTTGCCAAATAGAAGAATTTTTACCAATAGCGTCATCAAAGAAATTAAAAGCATCATTGTTTTGAACAATAGTATATTTACTTTTAACAACACCTAAAGGAATATTGTAATCAGTACGATAGGTAGCAAAGGCGTTATCACACTTACGATAAATGTCAGTACCAAAAACATGAGCGCCTTCTTTTTGTTCTTTAATAATTCGGTCAAGTTCTTCATCAGTTCCAGTAAGTTTAATAGGCATTTTACCAACTAGTTCACATTTAGCTACATTAAAATTAAGTCCAGCTTTAAGCATAACTTCTTTAGCAGTAGCACAATCTGATACATCAATAGCACCAGAATAAGCCCAAGGTTTACCTTTTACTTTATACATATTATTTATGACTTATACGTAACATAACACTTTCAATATCTCTAACAGCTTGATTTATATTAATACCATAAGTATCCATATACCATTTTATTAATTCTTTTACTTTTTCTTCTAGTTCCATAATTAATAAGATTAGTAGTGTTGACTCCCCGTGGAGGATGAATTTAATTCTGTCCTCTACGGGGAGTATAACCAAGTTATTTAATAATAAGACTAGTATTTTCAACAAGTTTAGCTATACTAATATCTCTACCATCATTAAGAATATTCTTCATAGTAGTTTTATTAACACTGCTACTTCTAGTCATTTCATGTTGATGATTAAAGAAAGTATTAAGTAAATCAAAATTAATTTTATTAGCTAAATCACCAATAGGTTTTTCAATTTCAAATTTAACTTTAATACAATCTAAATCATCAAGCGTAAAATAACCTCCAGTTTCTTCTCTAAGTCTAGCAGATTGTTCAGGATATCTTTCAGTAAATTTATCATTAATTTGTTCAAGAAGAACATCTCTACTAAATGAAAAATTACCATCAATCATATCATTATCCCAAAGAGATTGTAAATGTTCAAGAACTAAATCAATAAATATCTGATTAAGATTTTCATCAATCTCAACACATTTACTATTCTTAGTATAGAGTTTACTATCAACTAAATTAATAACTTTATTGCCAGATTTATTTAAATCTCCATAAGTAATAACAGCATCAAGCATAACTCCTTTAAGTCTTTCAGCATTATTTTCTTTAGTTTTGCGAAGAACAGCTAATCGTTGCTCTTCTTTCTTACAAGACTCAGCTTCAAGATTAAGTATAGTATATGCTTTACGATAACTATCAAGTTTAGATTTAAGACTTTCTTGTGTAATAGCAAGACGTTCTTCAAGTTCAGGAGTTAATTCACCTCCATTTTCTTCTAACTCAAGAAATATATCCTCAAGTTCAGCAGTAATATTATAAATATTTGCCATTATTTCTTACGTTTAGATACATTATAAGCAGAACGATAATAAGGATTTAAATAACCAAATAAATGAGTATAATCACTAGCAGTCATTTCATCTGTATTAGTTCTATATTTATAACTAGCTTCAATATACTTTTTCCATAGTTTTTTACTTAAACCAAGATTACCAACAAATCCACCATTTTCAAATACAACAGCTTCTGTATTTTTAGTAGTTCTAAAACGGTTATTAAAACCATAAAATCTTCTTCTCATAACTTTAATATTTAAATAATTAATAATTTATTTATTATTTCTTATTTCTTCATCTTTAATTCCAATTGTAGTATAAAGAAATTCTTCACCATCATTTAAATCATCAGTGAAATTAGTATCACTATAATTTTCAGCATAAAAATGTTTAAGTTCATCAATCTCTGAAATCATATCCAAGTTCCATTAAATTATTTCTAATCATACCAGCTATAAGCTTAGCATTAGGATGAGGTTTACCAGTAATTCCATAATAACGTAAATCAATAATATGGCGCCATTCTCTTATGGAATAGGTATAGATACATCTAGTAGCAGTATCAAGAGGAAGAACACCACGAGCATCTTGACGATGCAAATAATAATCATTAATTAAAGCTTTATATGTTTCCTCAGAAGCATACATACCTAATATATAAGTAAAAATAGCACCAGCATTCGTACATTTACTTATCCAATGAGGAATACATATTTTAAATTTATCATCACCAAAATTACTAATAGGAAAATTATAATTTATATTAGTATTATTTTGTAAAAAATTAATATATCTAGCTGTTTTATCAGGATGTCCAAAAGGATAACTAAAACCAGAATACATATAATTACCAAAAGCAATAATATCTTTTTTTGAATGTAAACTTATATAATATAAACTATTTCTATAAGTTATTCTAACGGAGTCTTTATTAATAACAGTTTTAATAATATTTTCTATAAAACCTGCTAGTTTATTTGTATGAACAGCTATATAAAAATGTATATTATCATATCCTTTTTTATCTTTATAAAAACCGATACATCCATCTCCATCAAAAATACCCCTAATAAAAGATGGATAAAATTCTTTAGGAATAGCATTAATTAGTTTAATAGAGTCTTCATCTGTTTGCTTATATGTTTTGTTTTCAACAATACCTATATTAATTAAGTCATTAACAGCTTCATTAGAAAAACAATATAGTTTTTTACAATTTCCATCATTTGTTTCATTTATACTACCTAAAACATAACTCATAATAGCTTTAATATATAAATAATAATCTTTATGTTGAGTTATGCTTATTTCATTATGACTAAGTCTAATATTACCATCAGTTTCAATTAATCCTAATAAATATGCTTTTTCATGACTATTTATATTTTTAAAAGCATCATGATTAACCATACTGGCAGTATTTCTAATAGTTATATTATTATCTACAAGAATATCTCTTATTTTATTATGGCTTATTCCGCTATATTTATCTATTTTATTAATACTATGACCAGCTAAATACGCATCAATAATTCCTTGTTCTGTATGTAAATCATATTCGTAAATAGGTTGTTTATCTGAAAATCCAATATATCGAGTACTCATTTCAGCAATACTATTAGGACTAACACGATTTAGTTCACGAGAAGTACTAATTTGTGTATCAACACAAAAAGTATATCTCATCATATGAAATCCTATTTCAGTATTACAAAAATCTTCAATAGGAACAATATATTTAGATAGATAATCAAATTGTGTTTTATGGTCTAAAACCCAATTACCATTAACAGTTATATAATAAACATGTTTTTCATAATGATAACTAAAACCAATAGTATTAGCATAATTAATAACAATAGTTTCTAAAGTTTTATCATTATCATTAGCTATTATATAATAAGTTACATGACGAAACATACTCCAATGTTTATCATTAATAAGTCGTTTAATAGTAGCTTCATCATTACCATTTTCTCTACCATAACAAACTCTTGCGCATCTAGCAACATGAGCTTTAGCATCATTTCCTTGTTGCCAAAGTTCAACTTTAGGTTCAATTATTTTCATCTTCTTGATTATTATAAAAATCTTTAATTACATTTCCAAATATACTATAAAAATGTTCTTTAGGTATAATATTAATAGGTTGTATAGAGTCAAGCTCTTTAAAAAACTCTTTAAGACCTTTATTTCTAATCCATAAAGTATCATAAGTAGCAGTTATATAATTATCTTTATCCATGTCACAAGCTATAAAACAAGTTTCACTATCAAGCTTATCTATACATTCTTTACATACAATATCTTCAGCTATTTGTTTAATCTTACTAGCATCTTCTTCAAAAGAATTTCCAAGTGGAGTATAACCAATAACTTTACCACAACATATACAAACTCTAGCAAGAGCATTTATACCAAAAATAGGATGTAATTTCATACCATATAATCATTTACAAATTTAAGAACTTTATAGAAAAGACCAACAAGAGTACCAGTATTATCAATAACATAATCATCTTCATCAATTCTTATTTGTTCACTTATATGATTATCGTTATTAGATTTTCTATCTACTCTAATTATTTTTCCACCATAATATTTAATAGCTCTACATTCATCATCAAATCTAGCATCAGCTATAATACATTGACCTTTACTATTTCTTATATCAAATGCTTTATTCATAGTATAACGAATAAAAGCTTCTTTCCAAAAATGATTTCTAATAATGTTAGTACCATAATATTGAAGAAGAACTCTAATTTTAATACTAACATTATTACTATATAAAACAAGATATGAGGCTAAATCATCATATTTTAATATAACATCATTCCAATTATCAATAACATAAAGAACTTCTTTAGTGCTAGTAGAAACAATACCAGTTTTAAAATTATAATAATTTTCTTCTTTAATATCTTGTCTATCAAGAAGTTTACGGTCAATATTACAAAATGCAGCAATATCATCTTTAAGTTTATCAGCAAAATGAATAATTATTTCATCATTTTCAACAAACCCATTTTTATGATAAAGAAGCCAAGTATCATAATTAGCTTTCATAATACCATCATGAAGGATATAACTAATCATAGAAGCAACTGTATCTTTACCACTTCCTTTAAATCCTTTAATACCAACAATAGTAACTTTATTCATACTCATAATAATTTGTTTTTGTTTATCAAGACAAATATAAAAATATAATAGGAATTTACTAGTAATAATGATGCTGAATTTAATGTTAAATATCATAGTGAGAATGACGCATTTTAAGGCTCACCACAGCACGCAAATCTTATTGTGATAGATTAATCATTCTGATATATAAAATCGAATACAGGCAAAAAGAATAATATCTACGAGCGTGTTCTGTATAGTTTTAGACCTATGACAAACAGAAAAGCCTAGCACATCATATTGTGTACTAGGCTTCACCTTATTCAATATCTATATGATAAATAATACAATTATCATTACGTTCTTCTACAAATTTAACATTAACATTAAAATCATTTTTAGACATAACAAATTTATTACGTAGTCTTACATCAAGAAGATTAATAACTTCTTTAATAAGAAATAATTTAAATCCAGTATTAGCATCTCTAGTTATAGGAATACTATCATTAATAACTTCATCTTTATATAATATTACATAAAGTTCATTATTTCTAGTATTATCGTTATATCTAATAGCAAAATTATAACTTTTAGCATCATAATCAGTAAATAGAATAATAGAATTATAATAACAACTAAAATAAGATTTAGTTCTATCAAAATTATTATTTCTAATTATATTATAATCTAGTATCTCCATTTATAACAACAGTTTTAATATGAAATGGAACTCTAGAAACACCACTTCGTTCACCATACTCTATATGAACAGTTCTACCAATATAAGATTGAGGATCAAATAAAACTTCTTGTTGAACAATATGACTAGTGCTTAAACGAGTTTCAAACTTTTCATCATTAATATCATTTTTACAAAGAAGAATAGGCAAATCACGTTTCTTTTCTTTATAAATATCAAGAATTATAAAATCTCCCTCAGCAGCATCTTTAAACTTCTCCATATAATTAGCTCTACGCCTACCATATTGATAATCAGTTTCGGTATTACGAAGTATAAGACCTTCAAAACCTAAATTAATAAATTCATTTCTAGCTTTAATAGCTTTATTATCATTATTAATATATATATTAGGAAGAATAATCAATCGTTCTTTATTATTATAATGTTCTTTAATATTATTAAAAGAAGTAGGATTTTTAATATGATAACGATACATATTTCTATGAGCTTGGTCACCTTCCATCATAATATCATAACACCAAAATTGAAGAAGTTTATTTTCAACACAATTAGTATCTTTAACAAAATGATTAATTTGATTAACAGTATAACCCGGAAGATAAACTTCACCATCAAGTGCTGCAAATCCATTAATCATATCGTCGATAATATTTGTATTGATAGTAGAAAGCAAATAATCTTCAAGATAGCCAAGAGTATGCCAAGTAAGACCTTCACGACTTTGGAAACGAAGCCTAACAGGTTTAAACATATCATTTTGAGTATAAGCAGTAACAATACAACGCAGACCATTAATCTTATACTGACCATACATACAACTGACTTTTTTCCAAACATTACCATTATACGTTTTAGCAAGCATTGGAAGTAGAAGATTAGTATTTCCATTACTAAGGTCTTTAGACAGATAAGTATTTAGAAAATTAAATAGAGTATCATTATCTCCATCCTCTACGGGGGGTAAACCATGCATATCGCAAAGTTCATTAAGATATGTATATCCTTGTTTAATCTTATCATTATATCTACTCTCAAGTTCTTTTTGACCATCTTTTTGAGTAACAGCATAAACTTCTTTACGAATATTACCTCGAACAAGACCATAAAAAACAGTGATACTATTAGTATCACTGTCAAGTTCAGCCCACCAAACAGTAGGCGCACCATTGTTATTTCTACGATAAAGTTTATTCATTATGTTCACTTATTTTTAAACCATTAAATGCAAAACTAACAGCTTTACCACCTAGAAGTTTAGCTTTACGCTGAGCAATCGTTTCCTTTTTAGGCTCAATAGCCTTTGCAATACCGGTGCTAACATCAATGGGTTTACCTGTAAAGACATCTTTTGATTGATTAACTCTGTTAGAACTTCTAGTGCGTTTCCTTGGTTCTTTACTATAATATCGTACTGGGTTTCTTCTCTCGAAATCAAGATTTTTTTCATGTATATCAATAATTCTTTTAATAATACTATTACGATAATCAATATAACTTTGAGCTTTTTCTGGATGATGTTCTAGAACAAGATAAAGTTTATCAAGAATATATTCAATACTAGAAAGAGTAATACGATAACCATAATTAATAGTTTGTCTAGGACGAGAACCATCAGGATAAATAGTAGTACAATCTAAATCTTTAATATAAAATTCAATTGCATCAGCTATTGTAGATTTATCAATAACATAATTAATATATCTAATATCTCTATCATCTAGCTTTTCTTCATATTCTTTTATTATCATAGATTTTCTTTCTTACATTTATAAATAATAATACGAGCTGGCTTACCTATAAGACAATGATTATATTTAAACCATTCAATAATATCAAATGTAGGATAAGTTTTAGCTATTCCTTCAACAAGAGCATAACCTTCTTGATAATTAAAATTACTATGAATAGTTCCACCGTTATCAGTATCAAGTAAGCTAAACTTTTTGATATATTCAACATCATCATTAGAAGATAGATTAATTTCTCCATAACAATAAATATCTTTTTTATCAATACGTTTATTATCTATATCAAGATATTCAAACTTATCAAGATTTTGTTCATCCTCTTCAGTAATTGAACGCATAACAGTATATGTAACACCAGCTAAACTTTTAGTATGGCAAAGTATTACTTTCTTCCGTATCCCAAGTAAATTCACTTTCTTCTCCATAATTATCTTCTATATATTTAATAACTTGTTGAGTTAATTCATTAATAACATTTGTAGAATAACTACTTCTCAGTTCAGCAAAATCTTTAACACCAAGTTCTTTAGGAATAATAATAGGTATAATATCATAATCATTCTTAAGAATTACAGCTTCCATAAGACCAGTTCTATCATTATCCATAAGGCTAATAAGAAAACCATTCCGATTAAGTTTACTACGAAGCCAATCATATTCAATTTGACGAAGTTTATAAGTTTCATGTGGAATATTAACAACACCAATAGTTTTAAATTCAAGGGTAGACCCCCCGTAGAGGATGGAATGATTAATACTCTTTAGATAACATTCAAGACTTAATCTATCTTTAGTAGATTTAGTTATAATAATAACGTCATAATTATCTAATTCAAGATTAATAACTCCCTCAATAGTATTACTATTAGTTATAAACTTAACTTCAGTTTTCTTATTCCTATTTGGAAAATACAGTTTAACATTAACTATTCCTCTTTTATCTTGCCCAAGAACGTAACCATAACATAAATCTGTTTTATTTTTATCATAAAAATATTTAGGAATAGGATTAGTTGAACGATTAATATAAAATTGGTCAACAGGATAAACAAAATGAGTATTAAGAAAATTAAGATTAATACCAAATTGTCCCCAATACTTAGCATCTAAATTATTCCACGGACGAGTAACAAGTTCAATAATAGGTTTATGATTACGTACATTACTAATAGCCCTAGTAATATTATAATCGTTGTTTTCATCTTTATCTTGTCCATAAATAATATTTCTAAAAGTATAAGCAATATGTTTAAGAACAAATAGAAATTGACTTTTAATAGAAATATCAATTTGCTTATGAACAATTTCAGAGAGTACAGTTGCAGCAGCATCTATACAATCTCCCCACCAATATCCAGCAAAATCTCTTCCTTTAAGTTTATTCCTATTATCATATCTAAAACCAAAACTAGGATGAGTATCTTCACGAAAAGGACTAGATATAAATTCTCCTGTATCTATACAATGTTGTATATCTTCAACACTAATTCCAGTATAAGTACTAAAAATAGTAATTTGACTAACTTTAGAGAAAATATAATCTTTAGTTAAAATAGTATTACTAATATTTCTTTTCATAATATTTCTAATTTGACCTTTATCGTGAACATATAAAAAAAGAGGACTAGGTACTAAAATAGTACCCAATCCTCTTACATACAACTATTTAACTAACTTTAATTTTTTAAAATGGCAAATCTTCTGTTGGATTAACAAAAGCACCAGCAGCATCATTACCACCACCAAATGGACTAAAATCTCCACCGCCATTAAATCCACTAACAGGATTTATAGGAGTAGCAGTTTGAACACCAGGCATTACACCAACACCAGGCATAGCAACATTTGGCTGTTTAGCTTGTTCGGCAGATTTTTGATAAACAATACTTTCTTTATAAGGGTCAATATGCAAACTAGGAGCAGATTGTTCTTTATAAAGTTCAATAACTCCATCATTGATAAATGTAGGAAATCCTAAATCACCAAATGAAGATTTACTTCCAACAACAGCACGCCATTTACCATCATTCTTAACGAAACGAAGAAGCTTCATCCAAATAGTAATAGGTTTACCTTTAGCATCATTATAAACAGGCTTACCATTATTGTTAAGTAACTTAACATAATTTTCAAACACAGTCTTATAACCAGCTATAACTTCTTCAGCTTCAACAGGTACATACTGCATATTTTCATCAAAATCTTCAAAAGGCAAAGTAAGAGCATCAATTTCCTCTTCTGTTAAATCACGACCTTTAAGAACAAATACATTATATATATGTTTCATAAAGCGGAAAATGTTATCAACTTTCCAAGCACCTTTACCACCGGGAATAGTTTCAACATTACTTTCAGCAGGAAGAAGACGTTGAGTTACATAACGACGTTCATTAATATTTTCATGATTACTAGCAAAAGTAAATGTAAGATAAGGAATACTCATACCAGCAAATGAAGGCATACCTTGAACATCATCTTTTAGAGTAGCCCAATCAACTTTAACATCTTCAAGATGACCAATAAACAAGCCATTAGCTTTATTACAATCAGTACGTTCATCAAACTTTTTACGAGTTACATCACGTAAATCATTATTAATACCTCTACCTCTACGTTTTTTAGGAGTTTGTACTTCTGCATTAGCAGTTTGTTCAGCACTTGCTACAACAGTAGCTTCATTCTTAATTTCTTTTTCTGTCGACATAATTAAAGTAATTAAAAGAATTATTAGATAAAATAAGAGCTGCACTATTAGCAATACTAACAATGCAGCTCTATGTTCAAGATACTATATTTCTAGGACGAAGATTTGATTATTCAGCAGTTTCTTCTTTTTCAGCTTTCTTACCGATACGAATAGGTTCTTCATCTTTATATTCGGTAAGCATTGCAATCTTAACAACAATATCTTTATGACCGTTATTAACAACAGCTTCTTGCAAGTTATCAATATCTACTGTATAAACACGATTTTTAGAAGTAGCTTCTTCATCAGTCATATCAGCTTTCAACTGTTTCCAAACATTAGTATCAGTAAAGTTAAGAGTTACACCAATACCAGACAAAGCAGCAGTATTAGCACACTTAGAACCTTTAACCTTAGCAACTTCATCACCTTGAATACAGCTAACCAAAAGTTCTTTCTGTTCATCTTCGGTAATACCTTCACGACCAAGAGCAGCTTTAAGTTCTTCATTAGAAGAAGATAAAGCACCTTCAAGAGTTTCTTGGAAATAAGTATTAACATACTTAATCTTATCACTCTTAGTCATACGAACACGAGTAGTGCAAGGATTACCATTCTTATCTAATTCAGCAATACCTTTAGCCAAAGCCCAAATATCAAATTCAGCATGAACAGCCATAGCAGCTTCGGGAGACTCAATATCCAAACCTTGTTCTTCACAGAAAGCAACAACTTCGGGTACTTTATTGATAATAGCATTATCAATATTTGCACAGTTATTAATGAACATTACATATTCACCATGAGCAATGCCGAGAGCTTTAGAAACTTGGGCAGTCATACGGAAACTACCGGGAGTAGAAACAACTACCAATTCAGGTTCTTCACTAACTGCTCTTTGACCAGCATTAACAATACCCATACCAAAACTCAAACCTTTCTTAAAATCTTTCATTTTTCTTTCAATTTAAATGTTAATAATATCAGTCATACGACTGTTTTGTTTAATAATAATTTCTCTAATTTGTTTATGTTATTGAATTTCAGCAATATCAATAATATCTTCATTACTCAAATCAATACCTTGCATAGTCTTTAATTCTTCTGTGCTTAAACAGCCCATAATTAAATCATTAGCAATTTCACGAGCACCATAAACAAATGCTCTATGACTTATCATTATTTTAGGATATTTCTTATAAGTATCTTTTTCAAAACATCCAGCAACAATAGCATCTTTATAAGTAAACTCACCAGTAGCAACCATATTACGTTCTCCAATTTTACGATAAAAACGATAACTAGTAATATAATCAATAGGAATAGCAGGTATTCTATAAACAGGAACTTTACCAGTAGAAGCAATTTGTTTAGCTTCAGCAGTATTAGTAGCTATTTCAAACTTACCATTAAGTTGATATTCTTTATATACATTACCATTATAATCTTTATAGTATTTAACAGGATAAACATATATATGTTCATGGTCTTTATCTTCTGCATTTTTAGTTTGTGCCTCTTTGGGAGTAAGACACTTAATACAGTCAAATGGAAGTTTATCTTCATCATAAGCATTAAAGCCATCTGTATATTCGTACAGAGCGCGATAATTATCTACTTTTTCCCAACTCACGCTGCCTTTGACAAGTAATGCCTTAATAATGTGAACATCAACACCTGTTTTACCTTGAACTACATGAATATGTTCAATGCAAGTAGAAAATGGAAGTCTAAGGTCTTTAGCTCTCATTGCAATAGCAAGACCATCTTCAACAGACTTAATACCACATTTATCACTACGCATAACACGTTTGATAAATACTTCAAGACTTGCAATTTCAGCTTCACTCATATAATTAAGCTGATATGGAGCAACAGAATGTTGAACACCATGTTGTTTTTCAATACCACTATTACTAACAGCAACAGCAGTATCATTAACTTTAACTTCTTTATCTTCGTCCATTCTATCAAAGAGCGATTTTGATTACACAACAAATGTAACTATTATATTTATACTAGAAAATAATATCATCAAAATTTTGAGCACTAATATCAGAATTAATATTCTGTATAACTTCATGGTTAGCCGATAACTTTTCCTTTTTAAGACTTGCTTCTTCAATAGTACCAACTATATAAAGTTTATGTACTTTAAGTTTTGATTGACTACAATTAACATTATTATAACGATAAATAAGTTCATATATTGTATCACATAAAGGTGAGGTTAAAATCCATTCGTCTACGCTTGTTTCTAGGCTGTCAGTTGAATTATTTTTTATAGATAATACTCTTAATAAGCCATCATTAAAAGACTTCAAATTCAGCGTGGAAATAGCCTTAGATTTGATTATTCTTGGCTGTCCTTTCTTGCTTCCTGTCTTGTACAAAATAGGAATACCATTATCATCAATTAGAACTTTATCCTCAATTTTATCATGATAATCACCACAAATTTCACCTAATTTATCATTAATATATTTAGTTACAGTAGCAGCATATTCACCTCTCTTACTAATAATAAGAAATCGTTTATCAGGATTATCTTTAATAATTTCAACTATTCTTTCTAGCTTACAAACATTATCAGAACATATAAGCATACGTTCACGAACAATATTATAAAAAGTCTTAACTCGTTCAGCAAGAACAAGAGGATTATAACATTCATCAATTTGTTTACTAAAAGGATTAGTCATATCCATATCAGCACTCCATCCATTATATTCAGCTATTTCTGTAATATATTGAATAGCACTACGTCCATCTTGAGTACCATTTCGAGCACATTTAATATTATCAAGATTACCAAATACTTGAATAGTTTGAGTAATAAATTCAGTATATTTATCATAATTAGTAATATCATCTTGACTAACAAATAAAATTGGCTCTCTGTATTCTTCTACGGGGAGTAAAGCCCGCATAGCATTAATACCACTAGAACTTATATTATCATTAATAGGAGGAATGTTAGTATAAATTTCTTTTAGCTTGGCAGTATCAATAGTATCTTTAGTTATAATCATAAGTTTAAATCTAGCATGATTAAAAACTGTATTACAAGAAAGATCCCATTCATTAACTCCAACAACAATAGAAATATCATAACTATAATTATATCTACTATTAACATAAGTATGAGTAAGAATATTAATAGTATCTATATTTATATTATGATTTTTAAGACCATTAACAATTTCTGTTCTTCTCTTCCAATTATCTGTAACAATAAGTATTTTAAGATTAGGATTTTTATTCCTCATCAGAGTAATAACTCTACTTATAATTTCAGAATAATCAAGAGGTTGAACACAATGGATAGTTCCAACACCTTTATAATCTTTAGAACCCCATTTATTAATAAGTTTACTATATAATTCTTCAATTATATTTTTCATCCAAAATCATCTTCATTAAAAATAGGATTATACATACCACTATATTTTTTAATTTTACTTTTACCTTTACCTTTAGGAGAAATCTTAAGTTTAATAGGATTAATAATCTTCATAGCTTCTTGATAATAAAATTTAAAATTAATATCTCTAAGAGAAATATCTTTATCATCAAGACTATTAATAACTGTTACAACAGAACCAGCTGCCATTCTACTACGAGAACCATTATCATTATGAACTTTCTCAATAATATAACCTCTATTAGAAACATAAAATCTAACATATCTTTGGCAAACAACATGAGCAACTTGTCCATTTTCAATCTTAGTTTCTTCTACATGAAATTGTTTACCTACATTTTGAGTAAGACAAAAATCAAGAATATTAGTAGCTTCTTGAAGAGTATCCATTACAGGTTTATTCTTAAGAAAATAGTTTTCAATAGCTTGAGCAACAATAGGCATAGAATAACCTTTAGTTAAATCTAAAGAATACATCATAGGATTAAGAGCACCTTTAGACTCAAGCTTAAGTTTATGAACACCATTTTTAATAACTCTAAATTGGCTAAGATAATTATTTATATCTCTACTAACAAGACAATGATAATAATCAGTATCAAACTTAAGTTTAGTAGTTTGTTCCCAATCATCTTTAATACGATTATAAACATCAATATCTCGTTTATAAAGTTTAATAACAATACCATCTGTATTAGCACTTAACACATGAATATTGTGCAACTCTAATTCCTCAACCAACATTAGCATCATTAACTGTCCATTAATAGTAGTTTTAAGTACAGCTAATCTATCATAAAGATTACCGTTTTCAAATCCAAGTTTACCATAAACAGAATTAATAACAATCTTTAAAACCAAAGCTAAAGTATCTCTATCAATTCCATCAACAACATCTTCGCTACTATGCTTAACTTCAACTCGCTTATTTTTAAGCCAACCAATAAGATTACAAAAAGCAGTTGTATCAAGATGAGCTGGAGCTACTTTATGAGCAGCAATAATACTAGGATACATACTATTAATATCAGCATGAATATAAATATAATCATTGTCATTAAGAACATCGTGCTGACCCCCCGTAGAGGATGGAAATAATTCTCTTCCACTACTCCATAGTTCAACAGGATTATCTTGACTATGTAAACCTCCAGTTGCAACAGTATAAGTTACATTTCCAATTTTAACTTCTTTACTAAATGCATCTTTATTAACTCTATAAATAGTAGTTTTAAGACATTCATCAAGAAAGTCTTGCATAGGTTTAGTTTTAAACTTAATAAAAGGAAAAATAACTTTTTTAAAACTCATAGCAGTTCTTTCAGTTTTCTTACCTTTCCATTGTTCGGGAGCAAGACCACTAAACTTACTATAAAATTTCTCAAAAAGAATATCAGCAGTTTTACTACGACTAGAATTAAGAACATCAACATCATATGCTTTACTAATAGCATAACGAGATTTAATTTCTTCTGGATAAAGACGAACTATTTCAGCTACAATGAAAACATCATTAAGATTATAGTGCATCATAGGTTCAATATATTCATCAAGAATAAATCTATCCCATTTATCTACTAGTTTATTAAGCTGTTTAACATTCATTCCTTTAAGATTAGGAATTTTATCATATAATTCAGCTTCTTTTTCATTAATATCAGGAAGTTCATATTCTAGAAGTTCATACCATTGAAGATTAATAGAAGTTTGCTTTAAACCTTTAGGAACAGGTTTACGTTCACCTGTTTTACTATCTACAACTACACTTGCTTTATTAAGAGCAAATATACGCATTACATCAATACCTGTAAATGGTAGTTTATATTTTCTAAGACTATTAAGATAAAAATCAGTTTTAAATTTATCTTTATCATTTTGACTAGAAATAATAGTTTTACTAGTTTCATATAACTTATTAATAAGTTCTTTCGTACTATTCGTACGCATATAAAAACTAAGTAAAGCTGCAATCATAAGATTATCATAATTGAAATTATTAAATCCATACAAATCAGTACGAATAATATTTCCATTAAAATCTTTATAACATCTAGTTTTATTAATATAATCTATCATAGAAAGTAATTGACTATCATCTTTATCTGTTATATAAAACTTATATTTTTCAACAGTTTCAAGACGAGCTTTAATTTCTTCAACAGATAGTTTTTGAACTAAAGGAATAGCTTTTCCATCAGCATTAACACAATTTTTAAAAACTTTAAGATAACTATTAATACTAACAAAAGTAATAGAAAAGAAATTTCTTAAAACTTCAACATCATAAGCTATACAATTAATCATTTATACTATACCATAATTATTTCTATTTTTAGTAACCCAATTAACATCATCAGCAAAACGCTGTTTAAACATATGATAAAGATTATCATCTTTAAATTTAATAAGAGGAGAATAATTACTAAATACATATTTACCACCAGTAGCCATAAATCTAGGAATATGATTATTACTAATACTAAGATAAGCATCACCAAATATAAATAAATACTTATAATTAATTCTAGCTAATTCTTTCCATAGAATATTACGACATTTATAAACAGCAGTAAGATAAGTATTATAATCATTAGAATAAGTACATTTAACGCTATAAGTCATATATACATCTTCAGTGTTATTTCGTCTAGAGTATTCATCGTAAAGATTACCAATATCAGTGAATAATTGATAATCATCACAATAAACTCTATCACCTCTAGGAAATAGGAAAACAATATCTCCATGAATACTTCCTCTACCACCTTGTATATATTTACCTGTATTAAATATACGATTTGGACATCTAGCACAATCAATATATTCGTCGACAGTTTTATTTGCCATAAGATAATACTAATTGATTACTAGCGCGAGAACAAGCAACATACAATCTACGAAGCATTTCATCTCTATTAGTATAAGGATGACCGTATTTATTATAAATCATATCATTAATATCTACAAATACATTTCGATAAGTAGAACCTTGTGCTCTATGAGAAGTAATTGCAAAACCATAATCTAAATCTCTACTAAATAAAATCTTACCATTACTATTCGTAATATTAGAAGCGATAAGATATTTACGTTTAAAATCAAAATATTGTTTCCATTTACTTCCACGTTCAGAACTACTAGCTTTTTTAGCATCATCAATAAGACTAGTCAACTTCTTATAATACATCTGAAATGTATAGTTATCATAATGGTCAATAACAAATAAAGGTTGAGTTATAGCACCACCATGAATAGCTTGAAACTTAATAAGAAATCCTTTAAACTCATAATCATTATCAACTGTATCAACAATATCTTTAACAATATATTCTTCACTATTGTTTATAATAATATCATTAAAAACATTAACAACAGTAGTATAACTCATTATTAAATCATTACGAGTAATAAGACTTTTATCAGCATCTCTAATAATCATATGTCGTACATGATTATTCCATTGTGCAACACGACCATTAGTATAAGCTATAATACGATACAAATCAATATTTTTAGTATATTCTTCATCATTAAAACAAGTATCAATTAAATCAGAAAATTCAGTTTGACCACAAACATAAAATCCTTTAGTTTCTTCATTATAATCTTGTCTATTTTTAGATATATAATCAAGAAATCTCCATCCATTCTTATTATCTATATCTTCTCGAAGAAGTTTAAGAAGTTTACTAATAGGATTATTATCTCCTTGTCGTACAACTTCTTTAAGATAATAAGTATTACTAGCAATAAGAAAAGCTTGACTAGTTTTCTCATTAACAGGAGGAAGCTGACTAGCATCACCAAGCATTATAACTTTAATTTGAAGCTCCTTACATTTATTACTAATATACTTAACAAGTTTAGCATTAAGCATAGAAGCTTCATCAATAATTAAAACTCTAAGACCATCTAGTTTATCTCTTCCAACAGGATTAAAAGCAGGATTTTCAGGGTCAAAATTTTCAATATTAACATCAAGTCTAAAACCAAACAATGATTGAATTGTATTAACTTCTTTACCACCAATAGAATTACTAAGAACTCTACAAGCTTTATGTGTAGGAGCAGCACAACCTATAACACCACCAGACCATTTGCAATTATTAATAACATATTTAATAACAAATGTCTTACCTGTACCTCCAGCACCACAAAGAGCATTAATATATTTCTTATCATCCCAAGGCTGTGCAAGAAACTCAATAAGTTCATGCACAGCTATTTCTTGGTCTTTAGTAAACTTAATGTTAGTATCTTTTCTATTACTATTTGCAATATTAAGATTATCAATCATTACAATTCGTTATTTACATCAATAAGATTATTTTTAACTTTATCTTCATATTCTTTCCATTCTTGAAAAGCTAAAATAGTAGATCCACTATCACCACGATTATAACACGTAGTAATATGAAACAATTCCTTAGCAAAAGGCATTTTAACAATTTTACCTTTAGCTATAAGTCCAGCAGCAAAAGGAATATAAAATCTAGTATCAACAGTTTTTCTATTTTCACTATCTCTTATAATTTTAATTCTATGATTATATTCATCTAATCGACGAGCATAAACAACTTTCTTTCCTTTAGTTCTGTAACTTTCACCTGTAATGCTATATAGTTTGCCATTGTATTCTACTTTATAAGTACCATCAATATATCTAATAATACCTTCACATTTAGCAACTATAATAACATATTTATTGACTATTCCTTTCTCTTTGGATTTACCTACAACTCCAAATGAGAATTTAAAGCTAACCATAGCATACTATTTTCTTTTAATAGTACGCATACGTTTATCAACAGCACGAGTAATACCTTTAAAAGTATTATCCTCTGCAAACTTAGCTTTACGAGCAGCCTTTTTAGCAGCTTTCTTAGCAGCAATTTCTTCATTACGTTCTTTTTGTTGTTGAATAACATCAACAATCTCAACATGATAACCACAATAATGAGAAAGAAAATCAATCTTACCACTAGTTCCATTACCAATAGAACTATTCTTAGCTACTTTAATAACTTTACTAGCAGAATTGATTTCAATAACAGCGTCAACATTATTAAGTTGACGAACAACAAAAACTTCATCATACTTTTTCATAAGTATTTTACATTTTTAAAGATTAATAATTATATATTTAATAAAAAGATAAATTACAACAATAGCAATATCTCTTACAATAGCCTTATTAAGTTCCTCACCACTGTCATATCCATTAGAAATAAGATAATTAGCTCTAACATGAGAAATTAATATAATAAAACAAATAGTAATAAGTAATATCAAATCAACACTTTCACTCATATCAATAGTATTTAAATTAATAGCATTAAGATTAGTAGAGCCACTACGCTACGCTCCGTGGCGACCCCCCGTAGAGGATGGAAGCAAGCTAGTCATTAAACTTTCTTTCTAATAATATCATTAAAATCACTAGTAAGTTTACCAATTCTATCTTCAATTCTATCTAGTCTATTTCTATCTCTATCTCTTTTAACTTCCCATTGTTTATTAATATCACAAATATCAATTTAAATCTTTCTAATCCAATTTTGAGTATCGTCAATATCTCTAATAAGTCTATCTAGTTTTTTACTAACAATGGTAATTCTTATAAAAAGATATACAGATAAACCAAATATCATACCAAGTATAAAATGAGAAACATTTTCAATCATAAAAATAATGATAAAGTTTACGAATAAGTTCAAATCTAGTATCAGTAATATTATAAATTTTAAATGCTTTAGCAACAAAATCAAAATCACCATATTTAAGTAAAGCATCTATATAATCTTTAATATCACTAAGCCACATAATAGCACTAACAGAATATCTATCACTATCAGTATTAGTAATATATTGACCAATACCTTTAGCAATAGTATCAGCAGTTATATCATTAATAATAAACTTATCAGTAAACCAATTATCTTTTATATAATGTTTATCAGTATATTTATCACGAAAGGCTTTAGATAGTTTATTACATAAATCAATATAAGAACGAGCAGCAGTTCTATTATTATGATTAACAAATTGAACATCTTTAACTTTAAGAGTTAAGTTCATACCACATTCAATAATACGAACTTTAATTTGTTTTTTATCTTCATTAATATATAGAACAATAGCAAGTTTATCTTTCCAATAACCAGTATTTAAAGTAACTATATCATAAAGTTTAACTTTAAATCCAGATGTAATAGTACTATCAATATTTTTATAAGCAATATAATTCATAATAAAACTGTATTAAATTTTTAGTTTAACATTTATTAGCTAGTTCTTTTGCCCTGTATTGAACTTAATATTAATCGTGATAGATTAATCAGATTATATATAAAAGTTCAATAGAGAGCAAAAGAACCATATCTATGAATGTGTTATGAACATAAATAGCTAGTCATTTGTAGCAGGCTCATTATTCTGTTCATTATTATTACCAGCACGTTTAAGACGTTCTTTAAGAATATGTTCAGCAACAGAACCAAGTCTACATTCACTAACATTATAACTTACACCTTTAGCATGAGTAACAGTATATACAATAGGATAATCAATATATTTATTATTGCCTATTGTACGTTCAGCTTTAGTAACCCCGACTCCAGTTACAATACCAACACAAACACCAAGTTTAGTTTGATTATGATATTGATAAGTATATTCCATATATACTACCTGTCCTTTCTCAAACTTAGCTTGTTCTTCAATGTATCTATCTAATAGACCATCAAAAATAAGAGCATCAAAATTATCCATTTTAATAATATATTTAAAATTAATAATATACATACTAAAAAGCCTAGCACTATCTTCACAGACAATGCTAGGCAAACTACAAATACGAAATCATATAAAACGAAATATTTGACACAGACATCGCTATTACTAATTTCACAATCAATAATAACATCATTAACACCAAATAAATATGACATATACACTTGGACTATGATAAATATTAATAGCACTATCTTCACAGACCGTACTATTACAAAAGTTACAATTTTAGAAATTAAAACGGATAATAATAATATCATAGTTTCGGAGTTCAATTCCTCCATCATCAGCAAGTGAAATAACACTATTATCTTCACAGACAATAGTGTTAGAAAATACAATCAAAAACTTATGTGGGATTATTTAGCAGATTTATTTGCCTTTCTACGTTTAAGTTCAGCATAAATTTCATCATCACTAACATTTTTAAACTTATTCTCTTGTTTATTATTATCACCAGATTGATTAACCATTTTAATAATTTCATTACGTTCTTTATAAGAACTATCAACAATATGTTGACTTATAAAATGATTAATTTTAGTATTAGCTTCAACAATATTAATAATCATATCTTTAGCATATTTAGGAAAAACAGCAATAATAGGTTTAAGAATATCTTTATCTTTAATTATACTATCCCAACGATTAATAAGCCAATCAAGTTCAAATCCATCTTCAGTAACAAATTTAATATTATCTTCTTGAGTTTTACCAAAATCATTAATGTATTTTTGTTCTTTAAGAACATATACAAATAAAGCTAAACCTCTAGCATATTGGTCTGGAGATAAACCTTTATCTTTAATATCACTAATGAATTTATTAATAAGTTTGCAATCTTCTTTATATTTACAAGTATTACAAGCAATAGTATTACAAGATGTACCAAAAACTTTATCAAGAACAAGTTTAATATCAATATTTTCCATAATTTTATTTAATTATAATAACCAAAAACATCATTTTCAGGATCAACAATAGGACTATCATCAACTATTGGTTCCCAAGCAATATCGTCAAAATCTTGACTTAGACATTCTGCATGAATTTCAACACCTTCAACATTATTATTGAAATATGTATCATCTTCAACAAAATAAATATCAGTTCTTTCCATATATTTATATATAAAATAAACTCCGAGTAGAGGATGATTATCATCAACGTGTTAACTATAATAAACCCAATAAACAAAATGGATAAAAATGGCAGGAAAATGAGAATTAGCTTTAATAAGCTCAACAGCACTATCCATCCTCTACGGGGAGTCTATACTACAAACTTAGTTAGCTTCAAAATCTTTATTCTTTTTATGAAGTTCAGTTTCAGTATCAATCATAATACCAATAACTCGTTGACTATCACTAGCAACATCAGCATGAGCCTTAACTAAAGCATCAATGAATAAATCATCTGTATATCTATATTCTCTACGAAGACCACCATCAGCAGTAACTCTAAACTTATTCCATAAGAAATCAACATAAGCACCTTTAGAGTTATATATTCTTCCATCATCTTCAAGAGTATGAAGAATATTAAGAGAAGTATGGCGTCTAAATGCAGCATTGAATTTAACAATACAAACTACATCAAGAATATGTTGAGGAACATTAATTCCAACAGGAACACCACGTTTATCAGTCTTAGCATCTTTAAAATCATTATCTTCATTAGCTTGACTAACAACATTAGTTTGTTCTTCCTGTTTACGAACTTTAGTTTGTTTCTTTTTCCTAGCTTTATTCTTAGTCTGAACAGTTTCACTACTAACAACAGCATTAACTTGCGTATCTTCTTCAGGAACAACAAGTTTACCTTCTTGTTTAGCTTCTTCTAAACTTTCAGCCATAGTTTTCTTTCTAGGCTTAGATTGAACATTACTAGTAACATTATCAAAATTTACCATAACACTTATAAGTTTAAGATTAATATTATTATCAGTAGCAATATTACTCTACTGAACAACACGACAAATATAATAATTAAATATAATACTCCAAATATATTATAATTTATTTATACTATAATTCTAACTAATAATCAATAGCTATATTAAAATAACTAAAATAGTTATAGCAATAGGAATTAACTTACCACGAGTATAATAAATATCAATAGTATCAAGAGTATCATTAGTATAAAGAAAATTAGTAATATCAAGAATATTAAGAATATCATTAGTAATACCACCAGTAATATTAGCATGACTAGTATTAATAGTCATTATAATACTGATAGTATTAATAGTGCTATTATTAGCTAGAACTAATGCTGTTAGTCATTATGACTAAAAGTCTTATTAGACTTGATAGTGCTGTTAGAGCTAGTCTTAATAACGATTGTATGACTAATCGTCATGACGAACGTCAATGAGATGATAATGATGATGCTATGACTGAAACTGATAATGATATAACTAGAGATTATAGAGGTTATAATGAAAAGTTATAGGAGATATAGCTGAAAGTTATAATGCTGGAACTAGAGATTATAATGCTGGAATTAGAGATTATGATAGTATAACGAGAAGTTATAGGAGAGAAAGAGAGGGAGTTGAAGCAATAGGTTTAGATTGATTAGGAGGAGGAAAAAGAGAGAGAAGTTGGGGATTAGGAGGAATAGCAGCAAGTCTAGTCTCTTTAGCATGACCATCTCGACCCTTATCTCCACATCCATCTCCACCACAATCACATCCATCTCCACATTCAACCTCAATTCAACCTCAATTTAACCCTATTTGAACCACATCCAACTCCACCATCTCATTCTCCACGAACTCTACAATGTCCACTTTCATCTCCATATCCTCTTTCTCCACATTCAATACCTCTCGTCACCTCTAATTTCACCTCTATAACTTTTTGTTATGAGAGTAAATCTCCATGACCAATATCAGTATAACAAAATGTTATAGGAGTAAATCATCATTAATTTCATTAGTAGAATTATCATCAGCAACTACATTATAATCATAGCTATCAAGACTATCATTAATAATATGAGCGATACTTTTTAATTTACCAGCAATACCAAGTCTGCTCTTATTAACACTATCATATACTTTTGTTATATCATCAGCATTACCATTAGTAGTCATATTAGTAATAGCAAGAAGAATATCAGCATTAGCAGGATGAAGATTAATAAGTTCAATAGAAGTAATAGAATTATCATTCTCAACTTCAATAGTAGTAATAATACGATGTACTTTCATGATGTTTAATATTAGGACAAGACTTATCAGAACTTACAGCTAGTTCATGACTGATAAGACTTATCAGACTGTTAAGTTCGTTTGCTGCAATGTATTTAATGTTGATAATGAGCATTTCGAGGTTGAACACTAGCAACAGCATCAACAAAACTATTGTTGATAACATCAGTGCTACCAACCCGAAGGTCAGTAGCACCATGTTCATTAGAACGGCATATCGTCATCACTCATTGCAGTAGCAACAAAACTAGCCGCTTTAGCTTTAGCCTCACGCTTGGCAACAATGGCAGCACGAGTGTCCTCCATAATCTGCTTGATAAGCACATTATATGCGCCAACAAGAACAGGGTCAGCAGGCTGTTCGATACCTACAATATGATATACATATCGGTCATAATCCACAACATTGTAAAGATTATCTTTACGAGTAAACGGATTACGGTCTTGTACACCAGCAGGTACAAACTGGCAAAGAACTTTAACAGCAACACCAGTCAGATACATACTAGCAAAGCCAGCTTCAGCAGCCTCGCCAACATAGTTGACAAATCTACCGTAGAACTTGTCTTTGCGCATTACAAGCAGTATCTGATTGAATGGCATCTGAACAGCACCAAGCATACCCATTCGATGTGTACCATCAGGCATACTTTGAGCACCTTTGACAGGACTAGCAATAGTAACAAACGCATTGAGATAAGATTTGCCATTACGACCTGTACGTTCTTGACAATCAATATTAGTAATGACAGTAGTCATTACATAACTATGACCATCAGTACAAATGCGTCTAACAACATCATCAATGGTTTCCACTTGCGCAGAACTTTGGTTATCTGTATCAACAGTAGGTTGAACAGGTTGGTTAACACTAGTAGTTGGCTCAACTACATTAACATTCTCAGGAGCAGCAGCAGCACCTTGTGCAGCTTGTGCTAAATCTTTAACGTCTGGCATGACTATTAAGTATTTAATTACGCTAATCAGTAGCATTACTGACAGTTGTTTTCGTTTCAACTGCAAAGTATTTAATGTTGATAATGAGCAACATCATCTAGTAGAGATTAATCTCTACTAAGATAACTAACAATAGCCGATAGTATTCCAAATACAACAGCAGTAATCTGTTCATCACTAGTTGGTTCTATCTTCAATGCTAGTATGATAGCTGGTATCATCAGTATGATAGCAACTAACAATAATGGTTTGTTTGTTTTCATAATGATTGGTATTAATAGTTAGTAATGTAATGAGATGAATAATCTCAATGTATTTAATGTTGATAATGAGCGAGATTATCATTAACTCTATCAACTTTAGGCGGGGGTAGTCAATCAAGTTTAACATGACCGGGGGTTATACTCACTAGCCTCATTAAAACACTAATAAA
>ULVR01024619.1_pt1 | contig 42328 bp, 33 predicted proteins | sample 1959601 | NCBI WGS metagenome assembly ULVR01 (sample SAMEA4835791, study PRJEB28245) | human gut metagenome | biome: gut microbiome; material: fecal sample | place: Denmark | collected 2008
AGAATGACGGCAGACGGTAAGGCGTCATAATGACGGAGGGACGCTAAGCATCATAATGACAGAGAATATTAGACGTCATTCTGAGCGCCAGCGAAGAATCTGCTGCCATAGTAAGGAAAACGGTAAAAAAGATAAAAGCTATCAGCTGTAAGCTGTAAACTATTAGCCGTTAGCTGGCAGCTGTCAGCTAAAAGTGCTGAATGACTGCGGACGGTCAGGTGTCACCCGGAGCAATGACGAAGGCTTGCTGCCGTGATGAGGAAGACCATAAGACGTCATCCTGAACGAATGTGAAGGATCTATACCCGTGGTGAGGAAAATGGTAAGAAGATAAAAGCTATCAGCTGTGAGCTGTCAGCTGCAAGCTAACTATTCTTTTACGATTCCATTCTGCTTTCCATGCAAAAACCGCGGGGCAGGGAAACCTCCGCGGTCGATGTTATTATTTGTTCTCATTATTATTGTTTATTATTTCACAAGATCCACTTTCTTTTTATGCGGTCCGTCCTGCAAAGAGAGCACGCATAGCATTCAGTACGGCAAGAATCATGACGCCTACATCGGCAAAGATGGCAAACCACATATTGGCAATGCCGACCGCTCCCAGGAGGAGCACAACCAGCTTGATACCGATAGAGAACCAAGTGTTCTGGTTGACGATAGACAGGCATTTACGGGAAATCCGAATCGCCTGGGAAATCTTCATGGGATCATCATCCATAAGAACCACATCCGCCGCTTCAATTGCCGCATCAGATCCCATCGCGCCCATGGCAATACCGATGTCCGCACGGGTGAGCACGGGAGCATCATTGATACCGTCACCGACAAAGGCAAGATTTCCATTTCCTTTATTCTCCAGAAGGAGCTCTTCCACGTTCTGCACCTTATCAGCCGGCAGGAGCTCGCTGCGTACCTGGTCGATGCCAAGTTCCTTTGCTACAGCATCAGCGACTTCTTTCGCATCACCTGTGAGCATGACCGTCCTGGCGACACCCACCGATTTCAGAGCGGCAATGGCCGCTTTTGATGTTTCTTTCACCACATCGGAAATAATCACATGACCTGCATATCTTCCATTGATGGACACATGGATGACCGTACCCGCAGCATGACGATGGCAGTCATACCATTCGGCGCCTACGGCTTCCATCATTTTGGAATTTCCCACACATACTACATTGCCGTTTACATGGGCACGGATCCCCTCCCCGGCTATTTCCTCTACTGCTTCCACACGGCAGCTGTCCGATTCGTTAGGATACGCTGCACGGAGAGAAGCCGCGATAGGATGCGTGGAGTACCGTTCTACATGGGCTGCCAGATGGAGCAGTTCTTTTTCGCTCATTTCCTGCGGATGGGCGGCAGTCACCTGGAACACCCCTTTGGTCAGGGTACCGGTCTTATCAAAAACCACCGTCTTAACCTTGGAGAGCGTTTCCAAATAGTTCGATCCCTTTACAAGGACGCCCGCCTTGCTCGCGCCGCCGATGCCGGCGAAGAAACTCAGGGGAATACTGATAACCAGCGCGCAGGGGCAGGAAATAACGAGAAACGTAAGCGCCCTGTAAATCCATACATCCCAGTCAGCCGGCACCCCCATGAATCCCATACGGACAAACGGAGGAACGAGGGCAAGAGCGATCGCCGCCGCTACCACGGCCGGAGTATATACACGGGCAAATTTAGAAATAAAATCTTCCGCTTTTGATTTACGGGAACTGGCGTTTTCCACAAGATCAAGAATTTTAGAAACCGTCGATTCCCCAAACTCTTTCGTCGTCCGGACTTTCAGAAGACCATTGATATTGATGCAGCCGCTGATGACTTCATCGCCTGATTCCACTTCACGGGGCAGGCTTTCTCCTGTCAGGGCGCTGGTATTCAGTGTAGAACTGCCTTCCACTACTTCGCCGTCGATCGGAATCTTTTCACCGGGCTTCACGACGATGATCGTCCCCACTTCCACTTCGTCAGGATCGACCGCTTCCAGCTGCCCGTTTTCCCTTTCCACATTTGCGTAATCAGGACGGATATCCATCAGCTCGCTGATATTTCTGCGGCTCTTGCCGACGGCATAGCTCTGGAACCATTCGCCGATCTGGTAGAAAAGCATGACGCCAATGGCTTCCGTGTAATCACCGTCTTCATAAACAGCCAGGATAATCGCCCCCAGCGTGGCAATCGCCATAAGAAGGCTTTCATCAAAAGGCTGCCGGTTCTTCACGCCTTTAAAGGCTTTCCACAAAATATCATACCCGATAATCAAGTAAGGAACCAGGTAAAGCCCGAACCGTACCATACCGCTTACCGGCGCAAAATGGAGGACAATCATCAGGATTGCCGCCACGATAATGCGCATTAAATTTCTTTTCTGTTTCTTGTTCATGTCAGCCTCTTTTCCCCTGCCGGCCAATATTCAAACATTCTGCCGACCATCTTATTTCAGGAAAATCTCGCAGTCATCCTCCACCTTTTTGCAGTTCTTATACACTTCCTGCATAACGGTTTTCGGATCCTGCCCGTCTTCAAATTCCACATTCATTTTAAGCAGCATGTAATTGACCACGCAGTCTTTAACGCCGGACGTTGCTTTGGCAGCATCTTCCATTTTCAGCGCGCATGCAGCGCAGTCCACATCGATCTTGTAACTTTTTTTCATTTTCTTCTCCTTTATTCTACGCTTAAATAATCATTTAATCGTTAATTATATTATATTTATTCTTTTACCTTTTGTCAAGACTCTTTTCCGATAAATTTATCCTGCCATTTTCCCATGTATGTTACAATTAAGAAAAATAATTTCTAAAGAGGTATACCATATGACAAAAAATAAATGCGGACTTCCGCACCACCATGGAAATGATGAAGAACGTATCATCAGCCGCCTGCCGTCCCAAGAGACAATCGACGATGTATCCATCCTGCTGAAACAGCTCAGCGATCCCACGCGGCTGAAAATTTTCTGGATTCTCTGCCACATGGAAGAATGTGTCATCAATATAGCCGCCATCATGGACATGAGCAGTCCTGCCATTTCCCACCACTTGCGTCTGCTGAAAGCCTGCGGACTGATTACATCCCGCCGCAACGGAAAAGAAATGTATTACAAAGCCGCCGATACGGAAATCGTGAGTGAGCTCCACTACGCAATTGATAAAATCGCCGCTATTACCTGTCCTGACTGAAAGCAAAAGACCGTTCCCTGTAAAGGCAGCGGTTTTTTATATTGAATAACATCTTACCGCTTTCCCCACCACGGGTACAGATCCTTCACATTCGTTCAGGATGACGCCTTACCGTCTTCCTCACTACGGCAGCAGATCCTTCACTGTCACTCAGAATGACTCCTTTCGTTCTCCGTCATTATGACGCTTTCCGTCCCCCATTACTAGTAACGTGCTTTCCCCAAATCGTCATTCTGAACGGGGCAAGCATGCCTTGTGGGAAAAATAGGAAACGGGACAGTGACACAGAGTGAAGAATCTATTACCCGGATGACATCTTACCGTCTTCCTCACTACAACAGCAGATCCTTCACATCCGTTCAGGATGACGATTAACGTTTCCCTCATTATGACGCCTTGCCGTTAGTGGCACTTTTATCAGTAAGCAAAAAAGCTGTCAGCTTATGGATGACGGAAGACAGCGTCCGGAGGTTGGAAGAAGGATTTCTACTCTATTTTTTTGTGCCATTCCCTCAAGCCAGTATCCTCCAGCTACTGCATCAATGATGAGCGCTGCTTTATGCGTCGCAGGCTCATTTAAAAAAGCTCCCTACTGAACTACTGACGTGCCCCCCCTTATAGACAAGGAGGTTCACCCAATCCCAATTCTTACCGTCAGAGCTCTTTTTTAAATATCAGTTCGTGCTAAATACACCTTAAAAATATAGCAGACAGGATGCTTCCTTAATCCTTACTGCCTGTTTAAATTATACTGCTCTGTATAAATTCCATTTTTATTTGTGCTATGATGGAAAAAACATCTTTCGAAAATATATTTTCTTACAAAGGAGATTATTATGTTTGAAAATGACAGCCGTTCTTCTTTGCGGAAATGGATTTTTGCCGCTCTCCTCACTGCGGCAGGCGTCCTTCTTTCACCGGTCTTTTCTTTTCCTTTGGGAGTGACCCGTGCTTTCCCGCTCCAGCACATGATCAATATCTTTCTTGCGGTTCTCTGCGGCACGCGGTATGGTGTTTCCGCCGCCTTTACCACATCGGTGATCAGGAATATCATCGGCTCCGGTTCGCTCCTCGCTTTCCCCGGCTCGATGATCGGCGCCTTCCTGTCGGGATACCTGTACAGCCGCACGAAAAAACTGTGGGCAGCCGTCCTTGGAGAATTCGCGGGCACATCGCTCATCGGCGGCCTTGTCTCTTATCCGTTGGCTGCTCTCTTTATGGGGTCGTCAAAAGGAGCTTTTTTCTATATTTCTCTCTTTTCCGTTTCCTGCGGCGCCGGGTGCCTCATTGCTTTCATCATCCTCAAAGGGATCCATATCTTTCAAACAAATACGATAAAAGAAAAATAATATTTCTTTTAAAATTGACTTTCCGAGGCCTTCAGGCCTCTTTCTTTTTGCACGAAAATGACGGCTGCACGCTTATCATATACGATTTGTATGTGCAATTAACATCAGGCGTTAAAACCATTGACAGTTTTTATTTCCATCAGATATAATAAGTCTGTTTTGAGACATATTTCATTCATTTTTTATATTTCGTTTAAGTCTTGCCATTTAAATGAGAACCAAGGACAACAAGGGGATTTATTCAATGAGACATACCATACTGAGAGCCGCCGTCTGCGCATTTTTTGCCGGCGCAGCGATGACCGCCTCCGCGGCCAACCCATTTTCTGATGTAGAAAGCGATTCCTGGGCATACGAAGCCGTCGCTTCCCTGTCAGACCAGAACATTGTCGAAGGCTATCCTGACGGCACATTCAAAGGCGACAAGCACATCACCCGTTACGAAATGGCGCAGATTACCGCCCGCCTGCTGGCAAAAAGAGACTCTCTTTCCGCTGATCAGCAGTCCGTCGTAGACAAGCTTTCAAGAGAGTATGCTAATGATCTCTCCAGCCTCGGCGTCCGTATTTCCGAACTGGAGAAAAAAACGGGAAAAACATCGCTTCTCACGGAACTCCGTGTACAGGGCATCGACCGTTATGATAACATTTTCAAAGACACAAAAGAAAAACACTATGAACTGGGCGCCCGTGTCCGTTTAAATACCATGACCAAGATCAATGACAGAAGCACCCTGTACGGGCAGCTTGAGACCTACATGGGCATGAACGGCAGAGACCCTTACGATATCAATAAATACACATACGATAAAAACGGAAACGAAAGCGTCCGCGCCGGACACAGCGATGGTGAGCTTCATTTGAACCGTCTTTGGACCACATTCCAGTTCGGTAAGAAACAGGACACCACGAACCTTCCTTTCGGACCGTCAAAGAACCTCATCGGTATCGGACAGTTCCCCGTCAAAATGGGGGTTACCGGCTATACCTATGACGGTGAATTTAAAGGCGCCTTCATCACTTTCGGCGACTACATAAAGGGAGGCCGTCTGACAATCGCTTATGGCCGCGCCACCAATATCAACTATAATTATACCGGTCCCATGATGCACGGAATAAAAGTCACGCCGATTGCCAAGAGCAAGCTGATTGGCGAGCTTTCCACCAACAAAGTGGTGGCCGCTGCCGTTGCCGCCAACCCGGCGCTCAAAAGCGTACTGGGAAAAGCCACCGGCCTGATCAACAGCAGCAATAATTTGCCAGAGCTGCAAAATAATTTAGGAAAGATCGTCAATCTCATCAAGACGCAGAATCCGCAGCTGGCACAGGCGGTCGCTGCCAAGCTGGGGACTCTCAATCTGAACTCCCTTGTTTCCACCAGCACCATGTACTACAATCCTGCCACCGATACCCTCTACCCCATGGGGAAAGATGTCGTAATGGACTGGGGCGAAGATGAAGACGTGCCGGTCACTTACGCCTCCTATATTTACAAGGTTCCGGATCAATGGGAATTCCATGCGTATGCCATGAAAGCAAACGGTCCTGTCGGACACATCTGCGAGGCCTACGGCTTTGCCGGTTCCTACTACGTCACACCGAAATGGAATATCCACGGTGAATTCGTCAAGAATCTCCGTGTCCTTCCTTTGAATAACGAGAAGCCGCACAGCTTCAATTACGGTCTTTCCTACGGAACAGCAGACGTGCTCAAACCCAGATCTTATTCCATCGGCATAGATTATATTTACAGCCAGGCAGGCACATACTTCGGCGGCTCCGGCAATGATATCGCCGACCAGTACATGGGGCATGTATATAAAAACTGGCACGGTATGAAAAATGTCCCTGCCTACTTTGCCGACAAGATGGACGCCCTGACTGACGGCAACCCCGCCAACGACCACAAGAACTTCGGCGGCGCCAAGTTCTTCCTCGCCAAAGCGTCTTATGTGCCCATGAAAGGCCTTATCGTAGAAGCTGATTACGGCTTTAACGCCAAAGATATGGGCGGCAAAAAAATGGATAATATGTTCATGCTGAAAGCGACCGCTTACATCAAATAATGGAATAAAAGAAATACTTAACCCGTGATGGTAATTCTGTCACGGGTTTTTACCTGGCTGTAAGAAAATGGCAGCAGCCATGTTTCCTTCTCTGACGAAACCAACCATCTGCCTTTATCTCTTCAAAAAAAGCACAAAGAAATTGACTCTTTATGCTCTCCTATTCTAATGAAACTGCACCTCGGATTCCAAAAAGCCCATCATAGCCTTCCGTTTTGATTTACCGGCGAAAGCAGCACTGATGGCAAGGCTCCATCCGGAGTGCCAGCGAAGAATCTGTACCCGTAATGAGGGAGCCGGTAAAGCGTCATCCTGAAGCGATAGCGAAGAATCTATTGCCGTGGTGAGGAAAGCCGTAAAATGTTATCAGAGTCATAGATTCTTCACTCGGTATCACCATTCCATTTCCCGTTTCTCCCACAAAACATTCTTACCCCCGTTCAGAATGACCACATACGGTAAAACGTCATAATGAGTGCCAGCGAAGAATATGTACACATAATGAGGGAGCCGGTAAGGCATCATCCTGAAGCGACAGCGAAGGATCTATTGCCGTGGTGAGGAAAGCCGTAAAATGTCATCCAGGTAATAGATTCTTCACTCTGTGTCACCGTTCCGCTTTCCTGTTTTTCCCACAAAACATTCTTATCCCCGTTCAGAATGACCACCGTACGGTAAAACGTCATAATGAGTGCCAGCGAAGAATATGTACACATAATGAGAGAGCCGGTAAAGCGTCATCCTGAAGCGATAGCGAAGGATCTATTATCGTGGTGAGGAAAACCGTAAAATGTCATCGGGGTCATAGATTCTTCACTCCGTTTCACTGTTCTATTTACTGTTCTGTTTACCGTTTTGCCCACACAGTATCCTTACCCCCGTTCAGAATGACGCTTTAGGGGAAGACGCCTGACATCATCCTCACAGCTTTTCTGTTTCGACTTATTCATACTCTCGCTCACAAAATCGTTTCCGCCGTGCCCACATACCATTGCGGCCGTTCCTCTTTTATTTTGGCCGCCAGCTTTCTTTGCTGCACTTCATTTCCCGCCATCAGGAAAAAAGCGGATCCTGACCCTGTCATCATCGCTTTTTTGCAAAGAGAGGACAGATAGGAAAACGTTTCCCCAAGAACGGTCTCCGCCTTAAACAGAACGTCTTCAAAATCATTGGAAAGAGATGCCATCAGCGCAGCGCGGTCTTTATTTTTCAAAGCCTTTATACAGCTTTCTGCCGTACCTGCCCTGCGGCGGGGGCAGACGTCCAGCAGTCCATAAGCTTTCCCTGTGGAAATGGAAACACCGGGCCGGACGATAACCAGGGGAAGACCCTCCCAACCGGCAAGAGGAGTAAGTTTTTCACCGATCCCTTCACAACGCCGGCACCCGCCTGCCACGCAGAAGGGAACATCAGCCCCCAGCTTTGCCCCCATATCCGCCAATGCCATAAGAGAAAGCTGCTGCCCTGTCATTCTGTTTAATCCGCGGAGGACAGCCGCCGCATCGGAGGAACCGCCGCCCATGCCCGCTTCTGACGGAATCTGCTTCACCAGTTCCATGTGGACACCGCTGGAAAATCCTGTTTCTCTGAAAAACAATTCCGCCGCTTCCCACATGAGATTCGCTTTTCCCCCCGGCGCAAACCCTTCTTTAATGGAAAGAGAAATCCCCCCCGCTTCCGTAAGTGTCACCTCATCGCAAAGGGATATACTGTGCATCACGCTGTCAATCTCATGATACCCGTCTTCTCTCTTTTCCCCCACCGATAAAGTCAGGTTGATTTTCGCATAAGCCTTTTCTGCAATCATTATGATCCCCATTCGTTATTGATGGCTCTATTATATCATTCCGCCAGCGGCATAATAGATATGAAATACTTCTATATCGAAATGATTTGTTGTCATTTGACTTCCTTTCCCGTATAATTCGATATATAGAACATTGTAAATGTATTGAATTGTAAACAAAATCTTTTGTGAAGAACCCGAAATTGAAAGGATGAATTTTATGTACGGCATGTTTTTTGATACATATGATACCCCTGTGTACCGCCCGCCAAGTGAAGCGGCCAGCTTTATTCTCCGCGTGACCCGCGGCTGTGCGCATAACAACTGTACCTACTGCAATATGTACCGCGGTGTCAGATTTGAAAAGCTTTCTGATGAACAGATCATGCGCCAGATTGAGCTTGCCCGTGCCACCGACGCGGAAGGTGTGCGCCGCGTATTTCTTGCTGACGGCGACGCCCTTGTACTGCCCACCGACCGCTTGCTGAAAATCCTGGCAGTATTGAAAGAATATTTCCCCAACTTAGAAAGAGTAGCGTCTTACGCCGCGCCGGGAGATATCCTCCGCAAATCCGTGGAAGAACTCACCGCTCTCAGAAAAGCAGGCCTCACCCTGCTCTACTACGGTATGGAAAGCGGCGATTCCCAGACACTGAAAGAGATTCGCAAAGGAGTAAGCGGTGAGCAGTCCATCGAAGTGGGCAAACGCGCCATCGCCGCGGGAATGCAGCTCTCCATCATGGTCATCCTCGGCATCGCAGGCATAGAAGGATCGGAGCGCCACGCTCTTGCCACCGCCCATGCCATCAATGAAATCAAACCGACCATGCTTTCTGCGCTGTCCCTCATGCTCTATCGCGGCAGCGAACTGAAAGACCAGTTTGAACGAGGCGAATTCCATCCCCTGCCGCCGGCGGGACTGATGAAAGAACTCAAACTGATCATGGAGAACGTGCATCTTCCTGACAGCGAACGTATGATTTTCAGAAGCAATCACGTGTCCAACTATATCCGTCTGGCAGCAACACTCCCCGCCCAGAAAGATCAGCTGATGGAGGACATAGAGGAAAGCATCGATTATCTGTCCCAAATGAAAGACTGGGATATTTACAACCACGACTGGACAAAATAGTTATGACAGTAAAGGAGACTATTATGAAAAAATTACTGACTTCCGCAGCACTCGCCCTGACCCTCACCGCCGCAGGCATGACTTCCTACGCCGTAAACTGGGTCTACCTCGGACAGGACGGAAACGACCGAATCTATTATGATACCTCTTCCGTTTCCCGCCAGGGCAACCTGGTTGCCGTCACCATGCAGGAACGGGAGGCGGATGGCGAGGCAGAGGAGTACAATTATCTTTTTGATACCCACCGGAAGAAATACACCCTTGCTTCCAAAATTGAATATGATCGAAACGGGAACGTCAAGAAAATTGAAACTTTCCATGAATCGGATTTCGGATGGAAAAAAGTGAAAGAAAATTCGGAAGAAGAGCTACTCTATAAACAGATTGTGAATAAGCCGGCCACTGCCTCACTGTAACCGTCAGGGAACGAGAAATCGGCAACAGGAGGGAATATATCCATATCTTCACAATACGAAAAGAAAAACATACGCTGTCAATTTCGGACCGCTGCTCTCGGGCATCGGACTTCCTCTCCCCATTTAAAAATCCCGCCCCAATTAACGGGCGGAATTTTTAAATGGGTTTTATTTTCTTATTCCGGTTCAATAATGAAAGAGAGAGAAGAGAAATACTTCGGCGTGGTATGTTCATCCTCTTTCTCCCCTGCCACTTCCACACCTACTACGTTCAGACCGTTTGCGCTGACAGTAACTGTAGCGTAACCGTCCGCGTCGGCTGTGGACTCATTAGTCAGGTCATTGATGACGTCCTTGATGAGAGGCGCGTTCGCATAGGGCTTGCCATCTTTGTACACACGGATTCTATACGTATCGCCCTTGCGGAGCGTCAGCGGATTCACCTGGGGAACGATCTGGATTGGCACGTTATAAATGCCGCCCGGCTTTACATCAGGACTCCAATAGTTAATGTTCCATTTGATCGCGTGGGTCGTCTTCACCGCATCCGCCACTTCCGCAAACGGAGCCTGGTGCATTTTGCCGGAGCTGTCTTTCGTGAAGAAACCATAATCAAAAAACGTCACCGTTACTCCCAATTCATCTGTAGGAATGATGGAAATATGATCTTTATAACTTACAGTTTCCACATCCATAGAGCTGAAATTCTTATCATAAGCTTCCACCGCCTTTACACAGGACGGATTGTACGCGTTGTCTGTCGGTCCTTCCCCAAGGGCAAGGGCTTTCTGATCAAAACGGTTCGCGATAAACACGCCGTGGGCAGACACGGAAGAGCAAGCCGCGCCAATAGACAAAGCCGCCGCGCAAAGTAACAATACGTATCTTTTCTTCATAAGAACCTCCTTTAAACAATAAACCATTTGATTATAATCATATTATACTTTATGTCTAATTTTAATTCTATACTTTAACTGCATCGGATGGGTGAAAAGATTTTCCGCTCAGACATAAAAATATCAAAAATCCGCTTTAATACTGCTCTGTTTATTCATATTCGTATATTAGTAACTTCACTTGTAAAAGTTAGAGAGTAATTGACAAACTTCACTCCTGATATATAATTAAATTATAATTTAATATTTATAATTTTGTTATCTTTGTCTAAAACAGGAGGATCTAAAGAGCAAGGCATACCGGCATAAGTTTCATTTTGTTTTTAGTCCGGGGAATTTACGATCAGAAGAGGAGCAATTGAATCCACATGAAAAAGAAAACATCAGCCGCTGTTATCATAGCAGCAATAAGCACATCCTTTTTACCAGTTGCATCGCAGGCTGCCACTTATACGCTGGACGAAATCATTGTCGAAGGCGATAGAAATCACGAGATAACACAACAGCTTCCCGGTGGTTACGAGAATAAAAGCGGCAGCATCGGTATATTAGGCAAAAAGGATACCATGGAAACACCTTTCCAGCAAAATAACATATCGCAGAAATCCATTTCCACCTTTGCCTCCAATCCGAGTGAACAATCCACCAGCGTCCTGGTCAATGTTCCTTCCGTACGTACTACAGGAAATACACTGTATAATGATTTTTCCATCAGAGGCCAGAATGCCAATGCCTATCAGTTCAGGATCAACGGAATCCCAGGACTCTTGACCCAGACTAATATCCCCATGAATATGATAGAAAGTGTTGATGTCATTTCAGGACCGGGAATCGGCGTAACCGGCGTTCAGGCCAAAGAGTCCGCCGGGGGTGTAATTAATCTGATCACCAAACGTGCCGGAGCGAAGGATATCATGGATTATACGACATTTTTCTCCGGACGGAGTACGTGGGGCAATATGATAGATATTTCCCGTCGATTTGCTGATAATGCATGGGGAATACGTATCAACACCGCTTATATAAACGGCGATACCGCCATTCGTGACGAGAAAGAAACCCAGAAAAATTTTTCCATCAATATTGATCACCAGACGGATCGCAGCTTTACCAATATTTTCCTTGGTTACAGAGATACCCATACGGAAAGAGCCGAACGGTACTACGATTTTTCCTCCAAAGCCCTGACAAGGATCCCCCCTGCACCGGATTCCTCCAACAACTATGCTTTCAAAGGTCAGCATCTTGGAATGAAAACTTGGATGGCAATCTTTAACCATGTACAGAAATTGGATGACACCTTTAAAGTATTCGTCAATGCGGGATATGCCTACAACAACGGGTATGATTACAGGGTAGATGCCTCTTCCCGCGTCAATATCATCAATGATGCCGGTGACTTTACAAGATCCATGGTAAACGAACCGTTTGCAATTCGTAATAAATACATACAAATTGGCGCCAATAAAATCTTTAATACCGGTGCTGTAAAAAATGATTTAGTGGTTTCCTTCGATAAGGATTGGTATGAAGCACGATGGGGCGCCTCGCCGGCTTCTAAGGGTACTGTAACCGGCAACCTTTACACCGGACAGGTCGGCTATGATTTTATAACGGAAGAGGGAAAGCGTGCCCGATACAGCGGAGACTCCCAGTTTTACGGCTGGACAATCGCAGATACACTCTCTTACAGGAAATGGGATGTAACCATCGGTGCCCATAAACATACCGCCAGAGTATACTCCGCATCATCCAAAATTAAGACGGTCACGGACGCAGTATCTCCGCTCTTCGCAATAGTATACAAGCCAAGCCGGAACTGGTCTGTTTTTGGAAGTCACTCAGAAAGCTTTGATCAAGGAACTATTGTCGGAAACGCTTATGCCAACAAGAGCGATATCCTTGATCCGGCAAAAACAAAATCCAATGAACTGGGAATCAAGTACACCAATGGAAATATCGTCACTCAATTGTCTTATTTTGACACTAAGCAAGACTCCAAACTGGAATCGGAGTCAAACGGAAATACATATTTACGAATGAATGGAGAAACACGCTACAGAGGCATCCAGCTTTCTCTCTCCGGAAAAGTAGCCCCAAAATGGACTTTATCAGGCGGCTTCATGTATTTGGATTCGGAATATAAAAAGAACAGCACTCCTTATTATAATGGCAAATCGGTTATCGGTACTCCTGACTGGAGTGCTGTATTGACCGTGGAATACACGCCAAATAAAGTGTGGGATATCTGGGGACGGATGATTTATACCGGTTCCGCCCCTGTTTATAATCATGAAAGAACTTTCCATATAGATTCTTCTACAATATTTGACCTTGGTATCCGTTACCGCTCTCACCTCGGCACTAAACCCGTAGATTACAATCTGACCGTATTCAATCTGTTTAATAAAAATTACTGGATGCCAAGAGCCACCTATGCATACGGTATTTTGAGCAATCCGAGAGCTTTCTGCTTCTCGGCAACAGTCCATTTCTAAACAGAAAGGCGGTATAATGTGAACCGGTTTCTCCATATTTCAGGAATCGCTTTATATATCTCATTTGCCTGCATCATGGCAGGATGCGGTGGAATTAATCCGCCCCATCCTGCTTCTTCATCTAATGAGACTGCGAATACACAGACAAGAACCATTACAGACAGTATAGGACGACAAGTAGTTCTCCCACGGAACATCTCACGTGCCGCTATCACCAATGCATATAATGCGGAGCTAATTACCGCCATCGGTGCTGCCGATAAAATAGCCGGTGTAGATTATTATATTTACCAAGACCAGGAAGGATTTAAAAACCGTTTTACGGAAAACATGCTCATCGGTAGCCGCCAAGGCGGATTAAATTACGAGAAAATAGCAGATATGAATCCTGATGTACTGATTATATGTGAAAATGACAGCTGGGAAACTGCACAGGAAAGGCTGCGCCCTTTCGGCATTCCTGTCGTTGTCTGCAACTCTTACTATACTTCACAGTTTGCAGAAAATACTGCTCTTCTCGGACAGATTTTCGGTATGGAAAAAAACGCGGAAGAACTCTCTTCCTTTTTCCTCTCCCGATTGGATTATATTGATAAACAACTGAAAGATGTTCCACGGCGGTCTGTATATTTCGAATACCGGACACCGGGCCGCACAACAATTCCGGGAGACTATTTTTATGAAATGATTGAAAAGGCCCATGCCGATAATATATTTAAAACAGCGCAGGCTACACAGATTCAAATAGAAGATGTCGTACATAAAAATCCTGCATTTATTGTTAAAGTCTCAGATGCGAACGTATACTCCTCTTATATCCCGCCAAAAAAAGAAGATATGGAAAAAATATGGAATGATATCTGTCTCCGGCCGGGCTGGAGTGATATGGATGCCATAAAACAAAATCATATTCTTCTTTTATCTCATTATGCCCATGGAGGCGCTTCCAAACTGGTCGGAACCATGTATATCGCCAAATTCTTATATCCCGATAAACTTCCCGATCTGCATCCGGAAGAAGTATTTAAAAAATGGGTCACAGTGTATGAAGGATTGGAATATCAAACAGGTCATACTTTCCCTGCTTATGAGCTAAACGATTGAGGTTTTTGTAATGACTATCAGAAATTACACGCAGAAACGAAAAAGACAACATCTCCTGATAAGTGGAATTACTCTTTTATCCTGTGTCTCCGCATTATTTTTCATGACTGTTTTTTCTGATATTCCCATAAGTCATCTGCCGCAATTGCTTAGCTGCTTTTTTCAAAATGAAAATCTTTCTCCACAGGAAAAAATTATTCTTTACATGAGGATGCCCACAATCCTAATGACAATTTTAACAGGAATATCACTATCCATATCAGGCGGTGTCATGCAATCCATCACGCACAATGACCTCGTCAGCCCTTTTACCTTAGGCATATCTGCAGCCGCCGCATTTGGTGCATCATTATGTATTGTCTTCGGCGGTTCTATACTTCACAGTACAGGGGGACTCATATTGGGTGCATTTACCGCTTCCTGCCTTTGCATATCTCTTGTCTACGGTTTATCCTTCAAGACGGAATCGACTGCTTCCACATTGGTCTTAATCGGAATCGCCATGAATTATCTTTTCAGTGCAGGAAGTGCCGTCATCCAGTTTTTTGCTAAAGAATATAAACTGGGTGAAATCATTCAATGGACATTCGGCACTTTTAACAAGGCTGACTGGTATTCCGTTGCCAGCGCCTCTATCATCTGTCTTATCTCAATCATCATTTATTACATACTTGCCCTCCCATTGGATGCCATGGCCGCCAATGACGATGAGACCGTCATCAGCCTCGGAATTAATCCGGCAGGGATACGTTTATCAGCAGGTCTGGTTTCTGTCCTGCTGACCTCTACGGTTATAAGCTTTACCGGTGTCATCGGATTTGTAGGACTGATTGCACCTCATATTGCAAGAATACTTGTAGGAAATGAGCACCGTATCTTCCTCCCCATGACTGCGGCCACAGGATCCTGCCTACTGCTTTACGCGGACGCCCTTGGAAAATATATCTTATATCCCGTTTCGATCCCGGTTGGCATTATCATTTCCTTTATAGGTGTCCCTATTTTTGTACACCTGATCCTTTCCATGAAAAGAAAGGAGATATAGATGCTCTTAACCGTAAATCATGCCGCCTTTTCCTATGACAGCTCGCATATGATTCTGAAAAATATAACCTTTCAGTTGGACAAAAAAAGCTTCGTCGGCATACTGGGCCCGAATGGAATCGGTAAAAGTACACTTCTAAAATGCATCAACCGGATTTACCCGCTCAAAGAAGGGCATATATCCCTTGCAGGAAATGATATTTCAAAATTATCGCTCCGACAGGTCGCCCGAAAAATATCCTACGTTCCGCAGCGCATGTCAGCCCCTTTCCCCACCTGTGTATTAGATACCGTTCTACTCGGACGGCTGCCTTATAATAAATTCAGATTTACCGGAAAAGATCAAGAAATCGCTCTAAAAGCCATAGAAAATATGGCGCTTCAAAAATACATGCTTAAAGACATACGATTTTTGTCCGGAGGTGAACAGCAACGGGTCCTTATCGCCCGTGCCCTGGCAGGAACTCCGGATCTGATACTGATGGATGAACCGACAAGCAGCCTTGATATTAAATATCAGATAGAAATACTCCATCTGATACGCAAACTCGTCCGAGAAACAGAACTTTCCGTTCTGATGACCATCCATGATCTCAATCTGGCTTCCATATTTTGTGACAGGCTTCTGATTCTCAAAGACGGACATATCTGGAAAGATGGTATTCCCCCTGCCATTCTGACAGAAGAAAATATAAAAACTATTTATGGCATTGATACCTGTATCATAAAAAAAAATGGACAGCATTTTATCCAACTTGTAGATCCGGACGATCCAACCGTATAAGTTTTATGAAATAAAAACACTTCTCTTCAGATTTTTATCTCTCAAGAGAAGTGTTTTTATTTCATATATTTTATTCACCGCTTTGTTTCACGGCAGCTTCCATAAAACCGTTGAAGAGGGGGTGGGGCCGGTTCGGGCGGCTCTTGAATTCCGGATGGGCCTGGGTGGCGGCAAAGTAGGGATGATCTTTTAATTCGATAATTTCCACGAGACGGTCATCGGGGCTGGTGCCGGAAATGACAAGACCCGCCGCTTCCATCTGCGGACGGAATTCGTTGGACACTTCGTATCTGTGGCGGTGGCGTTCGTAGACGATTTCCTGATTTTCATACAAAGTTCTCGCCCTTGTTCCTTCTTTCAGCTTGCACGGATAGATGCCGAGGCGCATGGTACCGCCTTTTTCCGTGACGTCTTCCTGATCGGGCATGAGGTCGATGACGGGATATTTCCCGTCGGGAATAAATTCGGAAGAGTTGGCTTGTTCCATGTGGCACACGTTTCTGGCAAATTCGATGACGGCACACTGCATGCCGAGGCAGAGCCCAAGGAAGGGAATTTTATTTTCACGGGCATAACGAATAGCGTCGATTTTCCCCTCTACACCGCGGTAGCCGAAGCCGCCGGGGACGACGATACCATCAACACCGGCAAATACTTCATCCAGATCCGGCTTTTCTTCTTCAAGGATTTCGGAATTGATCCAGCGGATGTTCACCTTGGCCCCCATGGCGTATCCCGCATGGGACAGCGCTTCCGCTACGGAAAGGTAGGCGTCATGGAGCCGGACATATTTACCGACAAGGGCGATCTGCACTTCCTTTTTTGCCGTGGTCATGCGTTCTACCATGGCTTTCCAGTCTTCCATATCCACCGGACGATCTTCAAGTCCCAATTTTTTCAGGGCGATATGGTCGAGACCTTCCTGTTCCATAAGAAGAGGCACTTCATAAATGCTGTCCGCCGTCAGGTTATTGATGACGGCTTCCGGTTCCACATCGCAAAACATGCCGATTTTCTTTTTCATTTCATCTGACAGTTTTTCCACGGTGCGGCACACGATAATATCCGGCTGGATACCGATGGAGCGCAGTTCCTTGACGCTGTGCTGGGTTGGTTTCGTTTTCAGTTCGCCCGCCGCCGCGATGTAAGGCACAAGGGTGACATGGACATAGATGACATCATTTCTGTTGGGCACGTCTTTCTTGACCTGGCGGATTGCTTCCAGGAAAGGCAGGGATTCGATATCTCCCACAGTACCGCCGATTTCGGTGATAACGATATCCGCATTGTCATTTTTGCCGACACGGAGGACACGGTCTTTAATTTCATTGGTGATATGGGGGATAACCTGTATGGTGGATCCCAGATATTCCCCCTTTCTTTCTTTATTGATCACCGACTGGTAGATTTTGCCTGTCGTCACGTTGGAGGCTTTGGACAAATTTTCGTCAATGAAACGTTCATAGTGTCCCAAATCAAGATCCGTTTCCGCGCCGTCATCAGTGACAAAGACCTCGCCGTGCTGGTAAGGACTCATGGTACCGGGATCGATATTGATATAAGGGTCAAATTTCTGAATGGTAACTTTGTACCCTCTGTTTTTCAGAAGACGGCCTAGGGAAGCGGCGGTGATGCCTTTCCCCAAAGATGAAACGACGCCGCCGGTCACGAAAATATACTTTGTCATGGTTCCTCCTTTACATGCGCTCCGGTGCGGAAACACCGAGAATAGAAAGCGCGTGGACAAGCACGTGCTGTACGGCGGTGATGAGGCCGAGCCTTGCCTGTGTCACGCCTTCTTCAACGCCCAGAATGCGGCATTCACGGTAAAAATGATGGAAAAGCCCTGCCAGCTCATAAGCATATTTCGCTACCCGCTGGGGTGCTCGTTCCTTCGCTGCGCCATCAATGAGCATATGGTAGTTTTCCATTTTCTTGACAAGGTCCAGTTCACATTCTTCCGTCAGTTTCGTAAAGTCTGTCTTTTCCCAGTCGCCCCACTTTACGCCCGCTTCTTTTGCCTGGGCAAAAAGGCTGTGGATACGGGCATTGGCATACTGGATATAGTAAACAGGATTGTCGCTGGACTGCTTTTTCGCCAGGTCAATATCGAAGTCCATCTGGCTGTCCAGTGTACGGCTGCAGAAGAAATACCTCGCCGCATCGCTTCCCACTTCGTCCATCAGCTCACGGAGCGTGACCGCCTGTCCTGTGCGCTTGGACATTTTCACCGGCTGTCCGTCACGGAGAAGTGTCACCATCTGGAGAAGCATGATTTCAAAATCTTCCGGATCGTAGCCAAGGAACTTCATGGCAGAATGGATACGGATAATATATCCATGGTGGTCTGCGCCCCAGATATCAATCAGCTTATTGTAGCCCCGTTTTTCCTTGTTCGGCACATAGGCGATGTCGGAACAGAAATAGGTCGGTTCGCCGTTCGCGCGGATAACGACCCTGTCTTTGTCATCACCGTTCTTCGTCGTGGCAAGCCACCAGGCGCCGTCTTTCTCATACAGATATCCGTCCTTTTTCAGCGCAGCGAGAGCGTCGTCCACCTGCTTGGGGTAAAGTGATTTTTCAGAGAACCAGTTGTCAAAAGTGACATGGAAATCGGCCAGATCCTTTTTCAGGATAGACAGTTTTTCATTAAGCGCTACCGTTTTGAACACCTTCAGGCGCGCCTCTTCATCCATGGACAGATACGCATCGCCTTCACGGTCAATGAGGGACTTGGCGGTTTCCACGATGTCATATCCGTGGTAACCGTCCTCCGGCACATCTGCGTCTTTTCCGAGAAGCTGGAGGTAACGGGCATTGACCGATTCTGCCAGGTGGGCAATCTGGCTGCCCGCGTCATTCACATAATACTCGGCATACACATCATACCCCGCCGCGCGGAGCAGGTTCACCAGAGCAGAACCATAAGCCGCGCCGCGGGCGTGCCCGATATGGAGCGGTCCTGTGGGATTGGCGGACACATATTCCACAAGGATTTTGTCTTTTTTATCTTTCGGAAGATCTCCGTAAGAAGCGCCGGCGGAAAGGATATTTCTTAATTCGGCATACACTGTGTCTGCTGCCAGAAAGAAATTGATAAATCCCGCTCCCGCGATTTCCATTTTGGAAACAAGAGGCGCGTCAATATATTTTACGATACTTTCCGCAATGGCGCGGGGCGCTTTATGTGCCGTCCTTGCCCACTGCATGGCCGCATTCGTGGAATAATCGCCGAATTCCTTCGCTTTCGGTATTTCCAGGCGCTGCACAGGGGCATACTCCCCATGGGGAAGTTCGCCTGCCGCCTCAGCCGCCGCCCTTGCCCTTTCAATAATTTCTTTCAGTTCTTCTCTGACTTCCATGAAGTTTCCGATTCCTCCCGCACATCAATAATAATTTCGTTCAGATGGCTGAAAAGCCCTTTCATTTCAATGTCATAAACCAGGCGGAGCCGCCCCTTTCCCCCGCTCACCGTATCAGTGATTTCTTTCGAAGAAACAGTGATTTCCACAGGTCCTGCCGGCGTTATATACTCCGACTTTGCCACAGTGCCCGGACGGTATTCCGTTTCCTGGAGAAAACTCCCCTGCCGTGAAAGCGTGACATGGTCACCGTACATACGGATCGTCGTCGTCGTTCCCTCCATGCCGGAAAGAGACGTTTCCTCGTAGGTCAGATACCGGCAGTCCTCATCTTCACCGTACACGCCCGGCGTTTCCAGTACCACTTCCTCTGCCTTTCCCCGTTCGTCCCGCTGGATCGACTTGCAGCGGATCATGACCTGCTTTTCCACGGTACCCCGTCCTTCTTCAAACAAAAGAAATGCCGAAAAACAAAAACGCGTTTCGGTATTTTTCTAAAAATATTTACAATTAATTATATCACATTCAAAAGCGGAAAATTCGCCATGAAAAAAGAAAATAAGATTATCCCAGCGCCACGTCAAGAGCCATCATGACCATGAAACCGACAGCAAAGGAAACCACGCCTATATCGGAATGTTCCCCTGCCGACATTTCAGGAATGAGCTCTTCCACGACGACGTAAATCATGGCGCCTGCAGCAAAGCTGAGAAAGCAGGGAAGAAGCGGGACGACAAGACTCGTAAGCAGAATCGTCAAAACCGCGCCGACCGGTTCCACAACGCCCGAAAGGAAGCCTCCAAAAAAAGATTTCCAGCTCCCCATGCCCGACGCTTTGAGCGGCATGGAAATGATAGCGCCCTCCGGAAAGTTCTGGATGGCGATCCCTGCTGAAAGAGCCATCGCCCCTGCCGCTGTCAGACCGTCGCTGCCGGCAAGAACCCCTGCATATACCACGCCTACTGCCATTCCCTCAGGAATATTATGGAGTGTCACCGCCAAAATGAGCATCGTCGTCTTCTTGAGATGACTCCTCGGTCCTTCCGCCGTTTCCGCGTTCATGTGCAGATGAGGAATAGTGTGATCCAGAAACAGAAGAAACGCCACACCCACACCGAAACCGATCACCGCGGGAAGGAACGCCCACCGCCCCATAGGCGCTGACTGCTCCAGTGCCGGAAGGAGCAGACTGAAAAACGAAGCAGCCACCATCACACCCGATGCAAATCCCGTAAGGCCGCGCTGAACCGATCGGTGCAGCCGTCCCCGCATGAAAAAGACACACGCCGCACCCAGCGTCGTACCAAGAAGGGGAATCATAAGCCCCCAGAAAACATCTTCCATATATGTCCCCTATATTTTATATTCTAATTTATATTATTTTACCGCTTTTCTACCAACAAAAGTATCTTTTCTTTCCTTGTATAGAAATATTTTTTCGGATAATGACAGCAATCAGCTTCCCCCTGCGCCGAAAGGATTTTTTCCGCCCCGTTCATCTGCGTCTTTCCGCCATGATAAAACCGCTCCTCCGAAGAAGAGCAGTTTCCTTACTGCAGCCGGATCTGCATATTATCCGTGATATATTCCAATGCGCCGGGATACTCTGCGGCATACGCCCGGTAAAGGTACTCCAGCGCCTTGTCCCGATTGATTTCCGTACCGAGACCCTCGGCATAGCAGATTCCCAAATGGTACCAGCTGGCCGCCTCTTCCATTTCAGCCCCTTTTTCATACCAGCGGAACGCTTCTGCCACATTCGGAAGGATTTCATTTCCCACAAGGTACATTGTTCCGATCTCATCCGCCGCAAGACCCTGGCCCAGGGCAAATGCCTGCTTGTACATCTCCACAGCGGCCGCTTTATCTTCAGTAACGCCCGCACCGTAGCGGTAGCACTGGGCGAGAGCGGAATACGCCGCCGCCAGATTCATACCCGCCGCCTTTTGATAGAGGGCGACCGCCTTTTTTTCGTCCCGCTGTACACCGATGCCGTGAAGGTAACTTTGTCCCAGCGCCCACATGCCCATGGGATAGCCGCGGTCAGCCGTTTCCTTAAAGCAGTCTGCCGCTTTCCTGTCATCCTTCTCTACCGCGCTGCCTTCCATGTAGCAGCGGCCCATCATGAAGAGAGCGTCCAAGTCCCCTGCTCCTGCCGCTTTCCGGAAATAGGAAAACGCTTTCCCTTCATCAAAATCCACACCCTGCCCTGCATAGTACATAAAGCCTATCGATGTGAGCGCCTCCCTGGAATGCATTTCTTCCGCCTTCCTGTACAGGGAAAGCGCTTTTTTTCCATCTTCTTCCACTTCTTCTCCCAGGCGGTACATATCGCCAAGAGCATTGAGAGAACGCCAATACCCTTTTTCTACGCCTTTCTCCAGCCAGAAGACAGCCTGCTTCCCACTCTTTTCCACACCGAACCCGTACAGATACATATCGCCCAGCTCATCAGCAGCCACGATATCCCCCGCTTCCGCCGCCTTCACGACATACGGAAAATACCCGCGGCAAAGCACCGCCCTCTCCTCAGAGCGGGGATCCTCCATGTACGCCAGATTCAATTGGGACAACAGTTCGCCGACCGCCGCGCCTTTCCCGTGCCAGTAGCGGGCCTCCGTTTCATTCCTGTCTTTAATCGAGCCGAGACCGTGATTGTAATACTCACCGAGGAAGTACATCGCCCGGCCGCAGCCTGCACCGGCAAGCTCCATAAATAAAGGAAACGCTTCATCAAGCCGGCACCGGATGTAGAGCGCTTCCGCCTTATTCAATAACTTTTCGTCAAACATACGAACCTCTCTCATTACCTGTGTACCTATTGTAACACAGTCGGCCTGTGTAAAAAACATCCAACGACGCATATAGGAATATATTGTATAAGAAAAGATGACATATACCGTAATGGAATATGTTTAATACGTTAGACATCAGGCATCATGCATCAGCTTCTATTCTTTCTGCCATTACAAGACCACACGTTCCGTTTTCCTCCCCACGGGTATAGATTCTTCACCGATGCTCTAAATGACGTCTTGCCGTCCGCCGTCATTCAGCACTTTTCTGCCAGCTGACAGCTCACAGCTGATAGCTTTTATCTTCTTACCGTTTCTCTCATTATGACGTCCTTCCCTCCAATCGTCATTCTGCGCGGGGTAAGAACACTTTGTGAGAAAGCGGGGAATTCTCTTCCAACAGCTGTCTTTTCGCAAAATAAAAGACCCCCGAAGAGGTCTTCTATTGTTAGCTTACAATCACGAATTAGAAAGCGTAATTCAGTTCAACGCCCCATGTATTCGCCGGATCTTTTGTCGAATCATCATAACGGTCGAATGCCTTGGCACCGAAGTTGTAGTAAGCATCCAGTTCTACATTTTTCTGTACGGCAACACCTGCTTTTGCCACCCAGAACTTCACGCCTGTACCATTGTCCCAGCCATATTCCAGCTGATCCGTCATGTCCAGAGCAGAATTGCCGAGGAGATAAGCGCCTGCGTCAGCCCTTACATAGTGGACACCAAGAGTAAAGCTGCCCGGTTTATTCAGATCCACTTTCCCATAATTCAGACCAGCTGTCCACAGATTAGCATGCCCGAGGTCACGATTGCCTCTTGTCTGAATGAAATCACCGTCAATATTCAGGCCGGAATCCCCCAGATCGATGGTCGCACCGGCGCCCCAGGCGTGGACATGTGCTCCCTTTATATCAGGATCTACACTATTTCCATCAAGCCCCTGTACATTTTTGAGATAGAAAGCGGAAACCGCAGAGGATTCACCAAAGTGTCCTGTCAGCTTACCATACCAAGACTCAATGGACGCGCTGTTTTCCCAATGATAATGATCCATGCTGCGCTCAGCGTCCTGGAAACGGCCATAACCGAATTCAGCGCCGAATTTGCCATTGTCATAACCTGCTACGACACCATCAAACCTTCCATCTTCATCCCAGAACACGCCGGTCTGGTCCAGTGCCACACCCTGGCGGCCGAGATCCATGTAGAAAGCGTCATTCGGTGTCCAGCGCGCATGGATGCGGTCCATGATAGTATTGGCATCTTTATTATCCTTATTATCCTTGAAATTCATTTCAGATACGAAACGACCGGAAACAACGACCTGGTCATTGACCTGGGCGTCCGCATTGATGCGCAGACGGCCTGTCCAAGCATCTGTATGATCTTTAGCTCCATCAAGGTTATGCTGGTACTGCATGCGGGCATCGCCGGACCAGGAAATGTTGCCGACTTTCTTTTCCAGGTTGCTTACGCGGACGCCGAGGTTAGCCAGTTCATCAGCGTATTCCCCTGCCAGTTTATCCAGGGTTGCTTTCTGTTCTGCATTCAGCTGGTCTTCACGAGCCATCAGACGGGCGATAACCTGAGCCAGTTCATAACGGGTCATGTTTCTTTCGCCTTTGAATGTGCCGTCCGGATACCCCTCTACAACGCCCTGATCGGAAAGATCGGATACAGCCTGGTAGGCCCAATCATCGGGGGATACATCAGAGAATGGATTTGCAGCGTATGCGGATACGCCTGCGGTGAGTGCAGCTGCTGCTGCGATTGCGAGAATCTTTTTCATGATTCTTCCTCCTTTGAGAAAAAACTTTGCGTCCTTAGCTCAGCAGGAATCAGAAAATCTCGCTCGAGTGACCGTGTTTCCTCTGCCTGTTTTCTGAATCTCCGCACTAAAAAAGAAGGACTGCCTTTTTAGCAACTTCAGTGTACCACAATTATTAGATTTTGACAAATTTCAGTCTTTTTATTTCTTAATTGCTTCAAACCTGAAGTCTACGGTTCCCATACAAATGACTTAAAAGTATCTTACTATATATCTATAATACATATAATATGCAGTATGTGCTAAGCAGTATGGTTTCCTTTTCCTTCATTTGCGCAACAGATTCTTCGCTGCCACTCTGGATAACGTTTTACCGGTTTCCTCACCACGGTAATAGATCCTTCACATTCGCTTCGGATGACGATTAACGTTTCTCTCATTATGAAACCTTACCGTCTCCGGTCATTCTGAACGGGGGCAAAAACGTTTTGTGGGAAAGATGGAAAACGGAACGGTGAGGCTGAGTAAAGAATCTATTACACTGATGACGCCTTACCGTCTTATACAAGGATCATGGAGTCGGCCGTCAGAAAGAGCTGCTGGCGCACGCAGTGCGATTGAGGATACTCGCTTGTCGTAATGATTTAAATCGTAAAAGAATAGTTAGCTATCAGCTGGCAGCTCACAGCTGATAGCTTTTATCTTCTTACCGCTTTCCCCACCATGAGTATAGATCCTTCACATCCATTCAGGATGACGATTAACGTTTCTCTCATCATGAAGCCTTACCGTCTCCGGTCATTCTGAACAGAGGAAAGAATGTTTTGTAGGAAAACGGGAAACAAAACGATGAATCGGAGTAAAGTATCTATAACTCTGATGACATATTACCGCTTTCCTCACCACGGTAACAGATTCTTCGCTGTCGCTCAGAATGACGCCTTACTATGGGTGCTACTTTATCGGCAGGCCTGAAAGTGGTTAGAATCCCAGCTGTGCCGTCTGTTTAACGTCATTCTGAACGGAGACAAGAACGTCTTGTGGGAAGGACGGGAAACGGAACGGTGAAACGGAGTGAAGAATCTATTACTCTGATAACTCCTTACCGCTTTTTCCACCATGAGTACAGATTTTTCACACAATTCTGGCAGACACCCTGCCATGAGTTTCACTTTTACCGGAAAACGAAAAAGGAGCAGGCACCATCAGCAGTGCCTGCTCCTTTCTTACTAAAAGTTGCTTATTTCTTGGCAGCGAGAGCTGCTATCTGTGCCTTTAATTCTTCCAATTCGGATTCCATATCATTGATCCTCTTATTCTGCGCTTCAATACGATTCGCCATTTCCACTTTGGAGTAACGGGTATAAACGTCGCCGCGTCCCAGTTTTACGGAAACGCCCGCATTAATCATGTTCCTGTCATCTCCCATGGTCCAGCCGAGACTCATCATCGTTCTTTCGTTCGGCCGATAGAAGAGGCCTACCGCCGCAGCGCTGGCGTTGCGGTAATTGCCGAAGCCTGCCGCGATGTCCCACTTGTCATGGGGGTCGAAGTCCAGCGGATGGAGAGCTGCCAGTGCTGCCGCCCCTGCTCCCACTTTACTGATCCGGTTGTCCAGGGTGCCCAGCTTTCCGTTCAGATTGTTGATAGTATTTCCCAGGTTGGTAATGTTGGTTGTATTCTTGCCGACCTGTTTGTCCAGTATGGTCAGGTTGTCTCCGGCACTGTTCTCTTTCTTCACATAGTTGCCGTCATTCTTCACATGGGTTTCGTGGTACACCGTATTTCCGCTGACAATCTTTGTGTTTCCGTTTTCCACTTTTCCGTCGGCTTTCACGTTGACCGTGTATTCCGTTCCGCCAAACGTATTGGCAGCTGTGGCAAGTGTCACATTTTCACCGGCTTTCACAGTATTTCTTGTATCTTTCGTAGCTACGGTGACTTTGTTTTCTTTTCCATCGCTCCCTTTCAGGGTAATGGTGGTGGTATTGTCCGCGTTTTGTGTGCCGCTCATGGTATAGGTGGTATTGGTATCAATCTGTCCCGCGATGGCTGACAGGTCTACGCTGCCTTTTACTTCATTTCCGGCCGTATCTTTTACGCTCATGGATAATTTATTGCCGTTAAGGGACAGCGCATTGTTATCGTTTACCAATTTATCATTGCCATCCGCCGCTCCGGCTACCGCTTTCTTCAGCTGTGCCACGTTGACGGCATCAGTATCTGCCGCGCCGGCTGCTACGTTTGTAATCTGGCGGGTGACTGCCGTACTGGTCGGAGTCGCCTCTTTACCTACGGAAACAGCGGCAGCCGTCGATTTCCATACGCCTGTTGTATCGTTGGAATGATCGGTACCGGAAGCGTCATACCCTATAACTCCTTTGTCCACAGAAGCCACGGAACTGCTTCCGAGCGCCACACCGCCTGCTGCAGTCACGTTGGCATTGTGTCCGAGGGAAACAACATCCGACACGTTTGTCGTGATTGGGTCATCTCCGGAACCGAGAATGATACTGCCGCCTGCACCGGAAAGTTTGCGCTTATTGCCCAGCACAAGGGCATCATCCGTATCTTCCACCGTATTTTCAGAACCGATAACGGATACATGATTAATATTTTTGCCGATATTCAGATACCCGTCAATCATATTGTACTTACTTTCATGCCCAGCCGTACCGATGAGCTTATTTCCCACACCCACCAATTTGGAAAGTTGGGCATAATCAGCAATATTTGCCCCGCCGATGGCAAGGACAGAGCCGCCGCTGTCTTTCACCAGATCACCCAGGGCATTAATCATATCATCCGTATCGCCTGTATTTATTGCTTTCTGCAGCGCATTAGACAGCGGCCCGGCATTAAACCCGTTCACCGGACGGTAGGAATTGGTGACTTTGTTTCCTGCGCCAAAGATCAGGGATGCATTGGCATTTTCTGTCTTATTCGCTACACCAATAATGCTGTTCGCCACACCGTCGAAGTCCACACCGCTCTTTGCCCCGACAACGTTAAATGTGCCGTAAACGGAAGCGGTTGCCCCCTGGAAGCCGCTCGTAAAGCCGTTAATTCCATTTCCGTCCACACGGGAGAAAGCGCCTGTCACAGCAGAAGCCGTACCGTTTGCCGCCGCGCCCGCGCCAGCTGCCAGCGCCATGCCGCCTTTCGCGCCGTCGTTGTTATAGTTGCCTGCATTATGATATCCTGCATCGTTCACGCTGTAATAATGCGTCTTAGCTGCTTCCACGCTGGCGGTCTGTACCGCTTTGAGCTGTGCCACATTGACCGCATCGGTATCTTCACTGCCGGCTGCCACACCTGTAATCTGTCGGGTATAGCCTTTCGTCTTGTCCCCCACAGAAGCAGCACTGACAGTCGATCTCCAGGCGGCAGACGTATCAGTAGAAGCCGCCTTGGTAGAGGGGTCATAGCCGCTCACCCCCGCTGCCGTATCCGCCTTGGAAAAGGCCCCAATGGCCACACCATCTTTTACCGCCGCACTGCTTGATACGCCTATCGCCACGGCATTATCAGCATCTTTTACAGTTGCCGAGGTTCCTATAGCTACACCATAGTTTGACTTGGCTATGGCGGAATTAGCACCTATGGCCGCACCGTATTCTGAATCATCCACAGAGGAAAGAGCGCCCATCGCCATCCCGTATGGTGATGTTTTAACTGCTGCCTTTGTGCCCATGGCCAAGCCATACTCCGAATTCACAGCAGAAGAAAAAGGAGACAACGCGGCAGCATAATTTGATGCCGATATATTTGAACCCCATCCCAAAGCTACTGATGTTTCACCATCCGCATTACTGTTCGCGCCGATCGCCATACCGCCATTGGTTGCTGCAGCATCATTGATATTTGTCCACTTAGTATCCACAGCCATGTATTTTAAGCCGATATCCACAACACCGTTTTCCTGCTTCAATCTGATTCCATTATCAGCACGAAGCGTTACTGTATCATTCGGCTTTATAACTTTCTTATTACCCTCCGCACTGCCTGTATTCGTCGGAATACCGGGTTTAACTCCGACCTCCAGTGTCCAACCGGGAATCGTATCATTCCCGTTGAGGTCAATTTTCGAACCGTCAATGCCATATTTAATGGTTTTCCCATCACGGTCTACAGTCAGGCCTTTATTGGCTTCCGCTACGTCAAAGGTAATTTCCGGCGCCGTATCTCCATTAAGAGAAATCGTTTCACCAACTGCTTCTCCGCCCTTCTTGATGATAAATCCCCGGCTAAGCTTAGTATCATACTTCGTATTCACCGTTTTCAGCTGCGCCACGTTGACGGCATCAGTGTCCTGCGTACCGGCTGCTACACCTGTGATCTGGCGGGTAATTCCTCTTGAAACATCGCCTACGGAAACAGCGGCGGCCGTCGCTTTCCAAGTACCTATAATCAGATTTCTCTCGCCAAGAACGGAATTATACTTCGTTTCCGCATCCGTATAATCGGTCTTTGCAGCATTCATAGCCGTCTGCGCCGTATCCATAACCGTTTTGGCATCGTCCATTTCCTTTTTGCGCGCCAAATCGTATTGATCGCCGGAATGCTCATAGCTGTGATAGGTCTGATATGCCTGTGTATATGCGGCGCTCTTCGCCAGGAAATCATTGACTTTCCCTTCATAGTCCGCTTTTTTCGCCGTGTAAGCAGAGGAGAGACCGGGCAAATCTCCATTCAACTGTGCCAATCTTGCCGTTTTTCCGGTTAATTTTGCTATTTCCGTATCGTTTTGGATATTTTGATTTGTGTCAGGACTATAACCGTATACACCGGCATCCACAGAAGAAACAGATTCGCTGCCGAGAGCCACGCCGCCGCTTTTCTGCACGTCCGTATTGTAGCCCAGCATGACGGCATTGCTGACATTGGCAGTATGCGTTTTAGTCGGAACGGTGGCTCTCACATTGTATGGAATCGGTATCCCCGTATATCCTCCCGGCGCACCGGAAGAATTCCCCAAACTGGGCGTATAAGTCTTGCTTACGACATCTTCCTTTGTTGCCATGGCACCAAGAATGACATTATTTGTTCCGCCGGACATTTCATGATAATCGCCAATCACAACATCTGACGTTCCATCGGATATCTTATTTCCGGTTCCCACTACAGCCACACGGTTCACGTTGGTTCCTGTATTTTGGAATCCCGCCATCGTATTGTTGGCGCTGGTACCGTTTGCCGTGCCGTTCAGAACATTCCCCGTTCCGATGATCTGGGAACGCCGGGTATAATCAGAACGGTTTCCATTCCCTGCAATAAGAACAGATCCGCTGGTATTTGCAAAATCCCCCATTGCTTTTGCCGCCTGATCCGAATACCCTTCCTGATAACCGCTGCGGAAAAGCAATTCTGTCATAGCTCCTTGCCCGAACGTTCCCTCCAGTCCGCTTGACATATCTACTGTAGCATGGGAAAGGATATTCCCTGAACCGAATATCATCGAATTGTCCGCATTATCCAGCTTGTTCCATGCACCGATGATGCTGCCCGCTATGCCATTTGAGGTGTTACCATTCGAGGTAATCTTGTTATTCACCCCATAAATAGAAGACCAGATATTCGGGAAAGAGCCTTGATTGGCTTCAATGACAGAATTGTGCCCTGTCACAGTTCCTTCATGGCCCAGAGCCAGCGCGCTGTGCCCTACTGCCACATTCAATCCGCGGCCGCTTTGCGCATTATACCCTACGACGACACTTCCGCCGCCCTGCTCTCTTTTGCCGGAAGCCTTTTCTTCCGGTGTCATGGAACCGATAATAACAGATTCCTTAATCGTTCCAAAGGTTTGGTTATCCCCGATCACAATACCCGAGGTGGGATTGACCGTTTCGTTATTATTCCCGATAACAGTCAGGCTCTCATGCCCTGTCATGTAGGTGTCGTTGCCTTTAATTTTATTCCCCATGCCGATGACCAAGTCCGAAGTACCGTTACGTGTTATGCCATGGTATCCGGAAACAGTACCGGCATCCCGATTCGTGATACTGTTATTGTCACCAAATACATTTTGCCGGTCACTGTTTGTCACCGTGTTTCCTTTGCCGACAACCCGAACGTCTTCGCTGTCTTTAATGGTGTTTTTCTTGCCGACAATCACGTCCTCCTTTTCCTTGCTGACTTCATTGTCTATTCCGACAACTGTAGAGTCAGTTGTATCGGTTACCGCATTGGGCGCTTCCGTATTTCCTACTATTACATTATCAACAGCCCCCGCGACGGAAGAGGTTAGCAGAAAAGCTGTCAATGCCGCTGCCAGCGCGTTTGTAGAAATCCTTACCCCGCCGGATTTTTTCGCTGTCCCTGCGATTTCCGAAACGACGACATAACTGTTCTTCACTCGACTCCAAATGACTTTGTAAATGTGATTCATGTTTTCCTCCCATAAAAAACAATATAATTAAAAGCGCAATAAAAAGAAGCACCATCCCCAATGCTGCCGATACTGCCTTCACACCACCTTTCCCCGTGACACTTCATTTGCCTGAAAAGCCGGGTACAGAATCCGTAAACAGGAAAATTCCTGCCGGGTTTCTCCCACTTTCCTTTCAACACTTATTTTATTAAACAACCTCTGTTCTCATTATAACAAAAGATTTATCTTATTTCTATATAATATGTACTGTTTTACGAATACCTTTATTCACACTGCTTTCTCATCCACGGCCTCAATGTCTCCCGCTGTCATTCAGCACTTTTAGCTGACAGCTCACAGCTCACAGCTAACGGTTAACAGCTCACAGCTCACAGCTGATAGCTTTTATCTTCTTACCGCTTTTCCTCATTACGGTAATAGATCCTTCACATTCGTTCAGGATGACGTCTTTCGTTCTCCATCATTATGACGCTTCCCGTTCCCCATTACTAGTGACGTCCTTTCCTCCAATCGTCATTCTGAACGGAGGCAAGCATGCCGTATGAGAAAAACAGGGAACGGGATGGTGACACAGAGTGAAGAATCTATGACTCTGATGACATCTTACCGTTTTCCCCACCACGGTAATAGATCCTTCACATCCGTTCAGGATGACGTCTTTCGTTCTCCATCATTATGACGCTTCCCGTTCCCCATTACTAGTGACGTCCTTTCCTCCAATCGTCATTCTGAACGGAGGCAAGCATGCCGTATGAGAAAAACAGGAAACGGGATAGTGACACGGAGCGAAGAATCTATTATGCTGATGACGCCTTACCGCTTTTTCTCATTACGGTAATAGATCCTTCACATCTGTTCAGGATGACGATTAACGTTTCTCTCATTATGAAGACTTACCGTCTCCGGTCATCCTGAACGGAGGCAAGAACGTCTTGTGGGAAAGACGGGAAACGGAACGATGAAACGGAGTGAAGAATCTATTACCCTGGATGACGTTTAACGTTTCCCTCACTACAACAGCAAATCCTTTGCTGTTGTTTCGTATGACACCTAATGGAAATCATATGCTTCGGCTTTTAACTCACAACTAACAGCTAACTGCTAACAGCTTATAGCTGACAGCTCACAGCTGACAGCTTTTATCTTCTTGCCATACGTACCGATTTCAGCAGTGGAAACCGGCTTGCTGCATGGTTCTTCTTCCGGTTTGACTCCTCTTCTTTTTGTGGTACAATGGGGGTGGAAGCAGAGTACTGTTTCCACCATCGTGTCGGGGATTTTCTCCTGTGTGCCTTTCAATAGATATTTTTTAATATACTGTAAACCCACTGTTCTGATTTAATGAAAGTCTGATGAATCGGTAACGGTACACAGGACCCCCTCCATCCCCGGCAGATTCATACGGATCTCCTCGATCCGAAAAAATCCCGCTCCCCCATATGGCGGGATTTTTTCATTGCGGTTTTCTCTGTGATAAAATAAGAAAAGATGAATTACCGAAGATATTTTACCTGTCATTTTATGATTAAGGAGTTTTCATGCGTATCGTAATTTTAGGCGCGGGGCATCTGGGCTATACGATTGCCGAGCTTCTCTCCAATGAGCAGCATGATGTGGTTGTCGCCGATTCTGATGAAGAAAAGTTATCCAAAGTCCGCGACTCGCTGGACGTGCTCACGATCACCGCCAACGGGACAAGTCCGGATTTCACACGGGATCCCGATGTACGGGATGCATCTGTTTTCGTGGCGGTGACCGAAATGGATGAGGTGAATATTCTTGCTTCCATGCTGGCGAAGAAAAACGGAATCCCCCACACGATTGCCCGCATCCGCGACCCGAAATTCCTTCAGGAATCCACCGAATATCTCCAGGAAAATTTTGACATTGACCTGGTTCTGAGTCCTGAGCTGGTCACGGCAAAAGAAATACGGCGCATCCTCATGACGCCCGCCGCCCTTAACGTGGGAGATTTCGCCAATGGCCGCGTTCGTTTGTATGAGACACGGATACAGCGCCAATCTCCTTATATCCATATACCGTTCAAAGATTTGGAACTGCCTGATGAAATCCTTGCCGCCATGATTTTCCGTGATCATCAGATGATTATCCCCCACGGCAATGACTGCCTGCTCCCTTACGACAACGCTTACTTCATCGGCGCGCCGGAAAATATAGAAAAATTCAGCCGGGGTATGGCGGAAAGCAGTACCAGGCATATCAAAAAGGCCATTATCATCGGCGCGGGACGGACAGGAACGGCGCTTGCCCCCATGCTGGAAGCCGACGGTATATCCGTAAAAGTCATTGATCTCGATCCGGAGCAGTGCCGGCATATTTCTTCCAAATTAAAAAAGTCCATCGTCCTTTGCGGCGACGGGGCGGATATAGATCTTCTCATGCAGGAAGGCGTTTCTGAAGCGGATGTGGTGATCTGCACGACGAAAGATGAACGGCTGAATCTCCTTGTCGCCCTCCTTGCCAGGCACCTGGGCGCGAAAAAGACAATCGTCCGCGTCGTCCGCGGGGAATACGCGGATCTCATGACACAGGTAGGCGTGGATATCGCCTTGTCGGTCCGGCTTCTGGCGGCAGGCGAGGTTTTGAGTTATGTGCGGAGCCGCAGTGTCGTCTCCGTCTCTCTTCTTGAATCGGCGCAGGTGGAAGCGGTGGAAGTCATTCTGGAAAGCGGCGCTCCTGCCGAAGGCATTCCTCTCATGAAAGCAGGGCTGCCGGCGGAATGTCTTGTAGGCGCTTATGTCCGGAATGAAACGACACATATCCCTGACGGCCGCTCTGTCCTTGCCGCAGGAGACCGGGTCATCATCCTGATCCGTACCCCCTGCTCGGCAAAAGTCCTTCCTTATTTTAAAGGCAGGAAACCGTTATGAATACTACCGTCGTTTCAGCACTCATCGCCAAACTGACTGCGGGATGCGGTCTCGTCCTCCTGCTTCCCCTGCTGACCGCCCTGTTCGGGGAAGAACCGGTTCTTCCTTTTATTTACTCCATGGCGCTTTGTTTTTTACTGTCCGCATTCCTGCGGTATAAGGGCAAGAAAAAAGTCATCAATCTGAATCCCCGCGACGGTCTTGCGGTGACCGCGCTGTCATGGATATGTATTTCCATTCTTTACCTTTTCCCTTATTTCCTGTCCGGTCTCCTTTCTCCGCTGGACGCTCTGGTAGAAAGCATTTCAGGTCTGACAGGCACTGGCGCCACCGTTTTTGCCGATTTAACCGTTCTGCCGAAAAGCATTCTTTTCTTCCGCTCCCTGACCCACTGGCTCGGCGGCCTGGGAATCATCGTCATCTTTGTGGCTCTCTTCCCGCAGGCCGGAAAAGGAAGCGCCCGCATGATTGATGCGGAAAGCACGGGGCCTTATTCCTCCCGTGCCGTTCCCCGGATCAAAGAAATGGCGAAAGCTCTTTTTGCGGTGTACCTGCTTTTTACTGTTTCTGCCGCATTGATTTACACCCTCCTCGGCATGAACTTTTTCGACGCGGTAAATCACGCCTTTTCCACCATCGCCACCGGAGGTTTCTCCACAAAGAATGAAAGCATCGCTTTTTACGACAGTACGCCTCTGAAACTGGCCGTCATATTTTTTATGGTTATTTCCAGCGCCAATTTCGGCGTCTATGTGGCTGCCTGGAAACGGGGCATCCGTGTTCTTTGGGAAAATACGGAATTTAAAGTCTATCTTTCCATCGTAGCCGCCGCCACTATCCTTATCTCTTTAAATTTAATGCTGGAAAGCGGACTGTACGCCCCTTCCGCACTGCTGGAAGCGCTTTTTACCTCGGCGTCTCTTTCGTCCACCACGGGATTTATTTCTTACGACTTTGAAACGTGGCCCCATTTTTCCCAGGTCATACTGCTCATACTCATGTTCATCGGCGGCTGCGGCGGATCGACTTCGGGCGGCCTGAAAGTAACGCGCATCATATTGCTTTTCAAATCCATGACCGCCGTTCTCCGCCGGAAACTCCACCCCCGGGCCATCATACAGACCCGTGCAGGAGGAGAAAACTTCTCCGAATCCATGCTCCTCGAGGTTTTCTGTTTCTTTTTCATCTATACGATGTCCATTTTTTTATGGACCGCCCTTATCGCCGCAAGCGGCACGGATATTCCTTCCGCCCTGGGCCTTTCCATTGCCACCATGAGCAACTCGGGGCCGGCACTGGGACAATTCGGCGCCACCTGCAACTGGTCGGCCATGCCTGCCATGACAAAAATGGTCGTCGCCCTGTCCATGCTTATGGGCCGGCTTGAATCTTTTACTCTTCTCATCCTTTTCCTCCCCTCTTTCTGGAGAAAAAACGGATGGTAAAACAAAACGGATATTTCTCAAGACCAAAGTCTGTCAGGAAATATCCGTTTTCTCATACAAGGAAAACGTCCCGGGGGTTATGGGGATCCGGGACGACTTCCTTGTATATTTTTTTGCAAATGTCGGGGAACATTTGCTGAAAAGAGGCGCAGAAGCAACATGACTAACAGTCACCTCTGCTGTACATAGTATACCATATATTTCAATCCGATGCAAGGATGATCCTGCCAAAAGCGCAAAGAGGAAATTCCCTTCCCGCTTTGTATTTTACCCCCCCCGTTTCCTTATCCCGCCAAAGAGCCGCGTTCTCTTTCCATCAGGATTTTCCTTATCCGTTCCAGCCGGCTGGGAATGTCGGGATGGTCGTCAAAAAGACGGGAAAACCAGTCCCGCCTGCCGCTGCGGAAAATATGTTCCAGGTGGACCAGTCCGACGGCAAGTTCCATCCCCAGTCCAAGACCGCAGGCATATTCGTCGGCGGCATATTCATTTCTCCTGCTGCCGAACTGTGTGAAAAACCAAAGAGGAATCTGCAGAAATATTTTCAGGAAATAATATTGTATGAGGATAAAAAAATTGACAATGCCTATAAAAATCCCCAAGACCGGAATCCAGCGTAAAAATGCCAGGAGCAGTGTCACCACACTGTACACATAGACAATGATACCGCTGAACCATTCCATGCCATAGCGCAAAAGACCGAAGCGGCTGTGCCCGTTCTGCAGATGTCCCACCTCATGGGCAAGGATCCCTTTTACCTCTTCTTCGGAAAATTCGTTCAGCAGACGTTCCGTGACGGTGATATGGTTTCCGCCGATTGCCCAGGCATTGTAATCATCTGCTTTCGCCGTATAAAGACGGAAATCGGATAATTCCAGTCTGCCCCGACGGCAGATATCGCGCATCAGACGTTCCAAATACATTTTCGTTTCTCCCGCAGCCCTCCGCCCGCCGTTTTCACGGACAAAGAAATACTGCATGACGCCTGTTCCCGATAAAACGGCAGGCACAAGAACACACGCCAGAGAAAGCTGCAGGATGCGCTCCGTCAGAAGTTCATAATTTCCTGCCAGCGCTTCATGGAAAAAAGGGACGGTAAATAAAAAATAGAGCGCCCAAAAAGAAGCGCTCACGATCCAGTTGATTATAAAAGTAAAAATAAGCAGAAGAAGATTCATGTTTTTCTCCATCATCCAATAAACGGATTGATTTTCCCCATTATAACACAGGAATGAAACGTGGTTTCTGTAACGAACGGCAAAGCAAAGGCGGTCCATGGAAACTGTTCCCTGCGATTCGATTTTCTTCTTCATGGATAAAAAAGTTACCCCGCCGGCCGGTGAGGCAACTTTTCATGAATAACAAATTTATTTCTTTTCAGGCATTGTCAGAACTTTCCGCCTCCTCCGCCGTTGCCTCCGTTTCCGCCGCCCATGGAACCGCCTGCTCCGACGACACCGTCATCTTTCTTTTCGGGAAGGGGCGTGACGATACGGTTGGTATAGAGGTAGTAGTCATTCTCGCCGGTCACGGCGAAACTGTCTTTGTCAAGATAGTGGGAAGCGTTCACACCGGGCGCCACATTGCTCATCGTTCCTATAAGGTAGTTCCTTACGCCGAAGGCGCCGAGCAGGGAAAGGACAGCGGCAATTCCCAATCCGAGAAAACTGAATTGATCGTCAGGATCATACGCTTTCCCTTCTTTCTCATAGTAGGAAATAAGGAAGTCCGCCTTCTCCGCATAAGCTTTGAACGCTTCCGCGTAATTCCCTGCGGAAAGCTTGCTTACAAAGGCGTCTTTCATAAGTTTGATGCCTATATCATTGGTAATCATCGCCTTCATTTTGGGATCGGTGGCAATGTACCAGTCGCGTTCCTGCATATCAAGAACGAGAACCATATTCCCTTTTTCCCCGCCTTTGATCACAGTGCCGAGAAGTTTATCGGCATAATCGCCGATTTTCATTCCTTTCACGGAGGGCTGGGTGACGACAGCGATACGGACATTATGTTTCTTTTCTACCGCTTCCAATGCGTTCTTTACTTCCGCGGCCGCCTCGCCTTTCACGATATCCGCCCCGTCATGGAAAGACGGCATCTCCGCCGCGTCAGACATCACGGGCAGAAAGAGGACAGCAAGGAGCATCGCTAAGATTTGAAATATTTTTTTCATAGTCCCGCCTCCTTATAAAGAACCGAACATCATTTTAATGAGGAAGTAAAGGATGGGAATGAAGACGACAAATGCCGCCGCCGTGTACATGGATGCTTTATTTTTATCCACCGGCAGGCTTCCCACGAACTTGCCGCTCTGGGCGTTCATAATGAAAGTGTACGGTGTACCGTTATAAGTGGTGGAAAGAATCCATACCGGCGCAAGGGCATAGGAAACGGTGTTTTCATCTTTGGACACGAAACCGTCTTCCCGATTACAGCTTGTATAACCGGTGACAGTGCCGTCCATCTGCGCAAGCGCGGTATTTGTTACCAGCTCATCGGCGCGGGGCGCCATTTCTTCCGCCGGCACATCATACTTATCGGCCAGGTACCCTGCCAGGTATGCCGTGGTAAAAGGAACCATGGTGGAATAATCGAAAGGTCCGATACTTTCCATCCATGTATCGTCCATTTTCTTACTGCCGTCCATAGGTACCCGGTTAAATTTCATTTCTCCCTCACGGTCGCACCGGTAAACCCTTTCTTCCGTGATCTGATTCTTTCCGACAACGAAAGTATTTACATTTTTCGCTTTGTAGCTGGCGGTAGCGGTGACTTTGGAGTCAAAGAGCCAGAAAGGAACATACATGCCCTGAATCGCATCCACCCGGTTCTGGCTGACGAAATTGGACGGCAGGAGTAATTTCCCCTTGTAGAAATTTTTAAAGGCTTCCTGGGCATCCTTTTTCGTCTTCTGGAACGGAATCACATAGTCGGGACGCAGAGCGCCGTCATAACGCTGGGCAATCATCGTCGGGTTTCCGCAGTAGCAGCATTCCGTGGCAATCGTATTTTCATCGCAGACGATTTCCGCTCCGCAGGAAGAACAGGTAAAGGCGCGGAGAATCTTCGCCTCGTCTTCGCTCCATTCCTTTCCCGCACCGTCAGTATCCCACTTTTTCTGCCGCGCTTCTTCCGCTTTTGCCGCGTTTTCTTCCTTCGCCGCGTAGAACGCTTCCAGATCAGCGATGGACAGTTCCGTGCCGCAGTATTCGCAGGTCACATGATCCGCGCCGGGAGCATATGCAAGAGGAGCGCTGCAATTGGGGCATTTAAAGCTTACTGAAGTATCAGCCATAAGTACCTCCTTTTCCATAATCGCCGCCTTTTCCATAAAGGAAACAAAACGGCAGTGTGAAATAGGGACAGGACAGCAGTAAATCTATGCCCGCCGCCCTTTTCTCAACTGTTCCATTACGGACAGGGATGTCCGCAGTTGGCACAGAACTTGCCTTTATTCTGCGTACCGCATTCGCTGCAGGTCCAATCAGCCGCAGGAGCGGGCTTGCCGCAGTTGGCACAGAATTTGCCCGTATTCTTTGTACCACATTCCGCGCAGGTCCATTCAGCCGCAGGAGCGGGAGCGGGTTTTCCGCAGTTGGCGCAGAACTTGCCTGTATTTCCTCCTGTACCGCACTCCGCACATTTCCAGCCCGCCGGCTGGGGAGCGGGAGCAGGTGCCGGCGCGGGTGCCTGCTGGGGCATCTGCTGTTGCTGCTGGCCTGCCATACCGTACAGGTTGGACGCGTTCATACCGCCTGCCGCGCCTGCCATATTCATACCCATAAATCCAAATGCCGCGCCCATACCGCCTTCATTGCCCGCCGCCGTACGCATAGCGTCAGACTGTGCGTCTACGAGAACACCCGCCCCCATAGCGGGATTTGACATGGCCATGCCCATTTGGATCTTCTGGATCTTCGCTTCATCTTCCTCATTGGCCTTGACACTGTTCACACCGAAAGAAACGATAGCAAGGCCGCGGAGCTCCGTCCATTTCTTGGAAAGCACTTCATTCAGAGCCTCGGCAATTTCAAACGTGTGTCCCGCCAGATCGGTGTAGTCGATGCGCTGGGCAGAAATCTTGGCAAATGCCGGCTGAAGAGCCGTAAGCAGTTCCGATTTCAGCTGGCCGTCAATCTGGGAACGCTCATAACTGTCCGACGCGTTGCCTGCCACATTGGTGTAAAAGAGGATCGGATCCACGATCTTGTAACTGTATTCACCGAAACAGCGGATACGGACGGATAATTTCAGCCCGGTATCCGCATCAACCACCTTGAACGGAATCTCGCTGGGCGTACCGTACTTGTTCCCCACGATTTCCTTTGTGTTGAAGAAATAAACGCGCTGGTCTTTCCCTGTATCGCCGCCAAAGGTAAAACGTCTCCCCATCTGTTTGAATACGGCGATGACGCTTTCCTTATTCAGACCGCCCGTGAAGAGCGACGGTTCCGATGACTGATCGTAGGTATACTCTCCCGGTTCGGCGCAGAGATCGACGACCTTGCCCTGTTCCACAATCATCATGCACTGCCCGTTGTTGACAGCAATGACGGATCCGTTGGAAATAATGTTGTCTTCTCCGCTTGTGTTCGAGCTGCGGCCGCCGGTCCGTTTCTGTCCTTTCATCATGAGGACATCAGGCGGCATGCTGTCACAATAGAAGAATTCCTTCCACTGATCGGCCAGTACGCCTCCGACCGCGCCCATTCCCGCTTTAATAAGACCCATACTCTCTCCTCCTTCTTCATAAATAATTAATTATATATACATCTGTTTATATTTTATCATGTAAGCACCTTATTTATCCACAGATTCCCTGCACCGTAGATATAGAAAAAATCTTACTCATCATTATTGCATGACAAATACACATAAGATTTCCTTCCGGCACCTCTTTTGAAATGCGGGCACCATAAAAAGACGGCATCTCTGCCGCCTCATGTCCTTTTACTTTTTAAATCCCGCCTTCAGTTACGCACGGAATAAAAAACACATCGTATACGCTCCGCCTTTCCTGTCTTTCTTTAAATCATCCGTTCTTTAAATTCCTTATCCATGCCCCGCGCTTTGCATTCTTTGCAAAAACCGTAAATTTCCACACGATGCTCCGTCACTTCAAATCCGTTTTCTTCTGCCAGACGGTCTTTATACTCCGGTTCCAGACGAACCTCGACAGGAAAAATCTTATTGCACGACAGGCACACCGCGTGGTGCACATGGTCGCCCTGCGTATATTCATACCTCGTCAATCCGTCAGCAAGCATCGTCGAACGGAGAAGCAGTCCTTTTTTTGCCAGCGCTTCACAATTACGGTACACCGTAGAAAGACTGAGCTTAGTATCTCTCTTCCGCACCGCTTCATATACATCCCCCGCGGTCATCGGCAGGCTCTTCTGGAGCACCTTCAAGATCATGACACGCGCTTTCGTACGTTTTAAATGCTTCTTTTGAAGTATTTCCTCAAAACTGTCCATTCGTCTGCTCCCCTTGAAACCGCTCTTTGCCTTCACGGCAAATTACATAGTATACGTTGTAATTCAATTAGATTATATCATATCGGAAAATATATGGAAATCATTTTTCAATCCGTGCGTCCCGCCGGCATTTCAAAATAAATACGATTCATCCGCTCCTGCATTTATAATAAGAAATTAATTTTATTCTTATTCTATACCATCAAAAATATATTTTCCACAATTCCTTTTGGTGTCATTAAAGAGAAAATAGTGATATAATGTGTTCACATTTAAACAGGGAGAACTCCCTTATTCCATGGGCACATCCCAAAGGAGATCATCGTGGGCGCCAATATCCGTAAGCATTGGAACGATCCTGTCTGCATACAGCGCGTTCTCTTCATACTTGTCATCACCCTCATCGGCACTTTCATCTATGCCGCCGGACTCAATATATTCCTTGTTCCCCATCACTTTCTCGCAGGCGGCGTCACAGGCATCGCCATGATTCTCTACTACCTCATGGACATTCCCATCGGCCTGTCCAATCTGGTACTGAATATACCTGTACTCATCCTGTCCCTGAAATTCATGGGAAAATTCTATACGGTCGTCACCATTTTAAGCACAGTAAGCCTGTCGCTCTTTATCGACCTCACCGCTTTCATGGCGGACTGGTGTGTCATCAGCAATCCTCTTGTCGCTGCCATATCGGGGGGCGTTGTCCTCGGCGCCGCCCTGGGACTTCTCTACCGTTACAATTCAAACAGCGGAGGCCTCGACGTCATTGGCGCGGTTATCAAAAAATTTTACAATCTGGAAATCGGCTACGTCGTCTTCGGTCTGAACTTCATCATCATCATGTCCAGCGCGTGGATCTTTACACTGGAACCTGCCATCTGCACCCTCATCGCCATGTACATCAATGCCACCGTTTCCAGCCGTATCGTCATCGGTTTCGCCCAAAGGAAAGCGGCTTTCATCGTTTCCGACAAACCGCTTGAAGTGGCGGACACCATTCTGAGAAATATTCATCACGGCGCCACCCTTCTCTACGGACAGGGCGGGTTCAGCGGAAAAGACAAGAAAATCGTCTTCGCTATCGTGGATCTGACGCAAGTCACCAAACTGCGCCATTTCATCGAGGACATAGACCCCCACGCCTTCCTTTTCATTATGAACACCACCGACGTCATCGGCCGCGGCTTTACCAGCCCCCTCACGCCGAAACTCCCCGGCACCACCAGGTACACCTTCGGTGCTGACGGAAAGATGACTCCCACCCGCTCATGGAGCTGGGAAATGGAACAGGAATCCCATAAGTAAAAGAAAAAGCCGCCGGCCATACTTTCCCAAGCATGCCAAGCGGCTTTTCAGCTGCCTACTTTCCCTCCATCTTCCCTATATTCTCTTTCATCTGCGCTGCGGAATCCATCAGCTTCTTCGCTCTTTCCATCATCTGATCCAAACGATTCGATCTTTTTTCTTCGACACGCATCCCCTCCCCGAAATAACTGCCGTCAAAATGACCGCCGCGGATATCCACGTAATAATCACCAATCACTCCGCTCTGCGAAACGATAAACTCCGCATCCAGAGGAATCTGCGCATCTTTCTTTATGCGCATTTCAAGAATCCCTTCATTTCCTTCCGTGGAAATTTTGGACACTTCCCCCACACGAACACCGGCATAACGCACTTCATTTCCTTTTTTGATCCCCTGTACACTGGAAAAGGATGCTGTCATGCGGAAATAATTCCCGTCAAACCAATCTTTCGGACGGACAAAAAGAAACACCGCCATAGCAACAACCAAAATAATGAACGCCATCATGCCGGTTTTTACTTCTTTTGTCATACCCCGCCTCCTTCCTGACTTCTTTTTCGCCTTCCGGCTTCCTCACCACGGCAGCCGATCCTTCACATTCGCTTCGGATGACGATTAACGTTTCCCT
>ULVR01007915.1_pt1 | contig 38611 bp, 40 predicted proteins | sample 1959601 | NCBI WGS metagenome assembly ULVR01 (sample SAMEA4835791, study PRJEB28245) | human gut metagenome | biome: gut microbiome; material: fecal sample | place: Denmark | collected 2008
TTTAGAAACGGCAACCTACATCTGAAGTATATCAGAATTGTGAATTCCTATTTATCTAACAGCCTTGACACAGTTCAGCTGACGCCCCCAATAGCAAGGCAAGAATCATAAAGCGCAAGGCTTTACGATACTTGCCTTACTAGTTAATTGGAATAGCTGAATACTTATAAAAACACTGACACCCCGATTCACATCGGAGTGCCAGCCTAGTTAACCAAATATATAAACAATGAAAAAAAGAATGTTTATTACATAAATTTATTCCAATCAACCGCAATACGCTCTGATTGCATACCATTCAGCCTACGACCTGCACCATCAAGATTATCCTTTAGCAATCTATCCACTTGCTTTTCCGTACTGATAGAAGTAGTGTAAAAATGATAGATGTCGGAATCTTGAAGTTTATATAAGGTCTCTGCTGCATCCATAATCTTTTTCTTATCTGTAGTCCTATTCAATAAGACATCTGCTACATTACCCAACTCTTCAAAAGTACAGGCTCCCGAAAATTCCGGATCAGGAATAGACTCGGAAGACATCAATTCTTTCATGTCCTCTTGCGACAATCTTTTCTGCGGTACAAAATTATCCTCTACATCTTCCGGATTGACATCCTCATCAACAGGTAACTCAACCTGCTTCAACTCTATTGAGCGTGTCGGAGTCTTGCGAGCGACTTCAGGGTCTTCATAATAGATGATATTGGACTTTCCCATAACCTCATTCGGGTCATCAAAAACCACAGGTTTGATTTTGGGCTTGGGCTTTTCTTCTACGGGTGACTTCAATGTTTCATCTTGTGAAGTGTCTTCAAATCTCTTGGCAAGTTCCTCTACTATTGCTTGAGCTTCCAAATCAGAATAAGATGAAGGTTGAAATGCTTGCTCTTCAGACTGTACCTTCTGCAACATTGGTCTTTGCATTCTGGCTTTTCGCCTGTCCATCCTCGCTTTCTCTTCCATCCGTTTCTTTCGATACTTCCACAATCTGATACGGGCAATACGAGCCCAATTGTGTAACATATTCCAGAAGTCATACATTCGCTGACTGAAAATCATATTCCATACTTTGTATAATATATAGGTTGCTGATACTGCCTTAACTGATATATAAAAAATGGTTGTTGTCATAGTTGTTAAATTTTAGGTGGTGAAAATCGTTCTTTATAAAGTTGAGTTATCTCCTCAATGTTAAGTTCTATATGCTCTGCTATAATGTTACTGAGATAGCTTGCAATGCTGGTCTCTGGAGCAATCACGGGCAAAAAGTTCTTGATTTGCTCGTATAGCTGACGGTTCAGATACACTTGAACACGCCCCGACATAGGTGTATTCATCAAATACTTCTGTCTATAGTTGCTCTCTTCCTTTTTTTTGCGAGGCTTGGGCTTTTCTTGCACCACCTCTTCAACAGGTTCTTCCTCGGTGGTTATGGCTTCATTCAGAATCTCCTGTACAGAAGTTTCATTCTTAGAAACATTATCAGGTTCCCGCCCTGCCATATACCCCCTTATAAGATCCTCATCGACTTTTACGCTCTTCTTTGCCATAGTTATTTCAGTTTAAGTATTTCAAGAAGTTCATTGGCAAGTTCCTGTAATCCGCTTCCTTTGAGTTGCCCCGCAGGAGGAGGCAACAGCGAACATCGGAAATAGGTACGAGATGACATCGACAACTCCTTCTCGTATCGACAAAGTTCTGGGATACTTGATTTCAGTACTTTTAATCCTGTCTTCTCCATCAACTCCGAATAGTTCTTGAGTACCTCCACATTGCTCCTTCGCTTTACCTTCGTCCAGAACATATAGATGTCCTTAAGCGGAATGCCTTTCTTTTCTGCCAAGAATCTCACCACACTGCTTGCGAAGCTGAAACTGCTATCCATTACAAAGTTGTCGGCAGCAATGGGAGTCAATACATAATCCACATTGAAAATGGTCTGTAAAACTCCGGGGACATCCATAGAACCTGGGAGGTCAATAAAAATGATGTCATACTCTCCAGTTTCAGCAAACTCTCCCGCTGTGGCGCGGGCCTCTTCGGGCCTTACCCTTTTGATAGGATAAATCTTACAACCTCGAAGTCTTTGCTCTTCAAGAAGCGTCATATACCTCTTGTTTTTCTCCACCATCTCCTTGTCTCGTTCGCGGAGATTATAAAGGCTACGCTGGGTAGCATCACAATCCACGATGGCTACACTCTTATCCATCGTATAGTTCAGGAGGCTGGCAAGGGCTACCAACATTGTACTTTTACCAACTCCACCTTTCTGGTTGCTTACTGCAACAAATACTGGCTTTTTCTTCATAACTGTAATTTTTTTAATGGTTAATTACTTATTACATTATTTGTCTATTACTTGGTTTGTTGGTTACTTGGTGATATGGTGACATGGTGACATTGTGCTCACCAACCAATAAGTCAACCTTTGTTTGTTGCAACGCCCCAATAATGCAATAATTATTTGCTTGCTTACTCTCACAATTTCACCATTCGTTAATCGCTTAATCGGGCAATCAATTATTGGTTTGTTGCACCATTTCTGACGCAAAGAAATAGCGAAAAATTGGAATAATCACTATGTCGTCAAGCCTCTGACTACACATGTCATCATATGTCATCACATAGCATATAACTCTCTATTTACCAATAGAATACACCTGTCTAACTTTGCACCCGAAAGGTCTATGGACGCACGACGAACGGAGTTTTCGGATGCTTCTCTCTGAGGGGAACGGCGATAGCCAATTTTACGAAGGAAAATTCATGTTCAAGCGAACATAGCAAGTTGTGTTTTGGGCAGCCCGAAACGATTCGGGCAACCCCAAAACAACTTGCCGCTCGCCTGACGGCTCGGGGAGGGATTCACTCCAAAGTCGTGAATCCATAGCGGAAGTTAGTAACCAATTAAATGTAAAGTTATGGCAAATGACAAGAGACAAACAAGAAGAGATGTAACAGGAAGGCGACCTAAAAAGGATCCCGCTGTTTATCGTTACGGCATTAAACTGAATGCTGAAGAGAACGGACAATTTGAATTGCGGTTTGCAAAATCGGGCCTTAAGTACAAGGCAAGATTTATAAAAGCAATGATTCTTGACCGTGAGATGAAGGTGGTAAAACTCGACAAGGCGGCTATGGATTATTACATACGCCTCACGAATTTTTACCATCAGTTCCAAGCCATCGGCAACAACTACAATCAGACGGTGCGAGCCGTAAAAGCCAACTTCGGGGATAAGCGGGCATTTGCCCTTGTCGCCAAGTTGGAGAAAGCCACACTGGAGTTGGTAGTGCTGAGCAAACAGATTATCGCCCTCACACGCGAGTTTGAGGAGAGACACTTGAACCGTAAAAGCGGAGGTTGATATGGTGGCTAAGATCAACAGAGGTGCTTCACTTTACGGAGCCATCATCTACAACCAACAGAAGGTAAATGAGGATACGGCACGCATCATAGCGGGCAACCGTATGATTACCGATTCACTCTACGACCCTGACAGGATTGTCTCTCAGACGATGTTCGCCTTTGAGAGCTATCTCGCAGCCAACAGAAACACAGAGAAGCCTATTCTGCATATATCGCTCAACCCGACACTAGACGACAATCTTACCGATAGTCAGTTTGCGGATTTGGCAAGAGCCTATATGCAGAAGATGGGCTACGGCAACCAGCCCTACATTGTCTATCTCCACGAGGACATTGACCGCAGACATATACATATTGTATCTACCTGTGTGAATGAGAATGGCGAGAAGATAGATGATGCCTACGAGTGGAACCGCTCGATGAAGGCTTGCCGAGAATTGGAGCAGATGTTCGGACTCAAACAGATTGCCGACAAACGCAGGGAGTTGTTGGAGCCATATCTCAAGAAAGCGGAATACACCCGTAGCGATGTAAAACAGCAGGTATCCAACATTCTCAAGAGTGTTTTCACCTCGTACCGCTTCCAGTCCTTCGGCGAGTACAGTGCCATGCTCTCGTGCTTCAACATTGAGGCAAAGCAGGTCAAGGGCGAGTTCGATGGCAAGCCCTATTCGGGTATCATCTACACGATGACAGATGACAACGGAAAGCCTATCTGTACGCCCATCAAGTCCTCGCTTATAGGCAAGCGTTTCGGCTACGAGGGTGTGGAGAAGCGTATCGCCTACAATGCTCAGGAGTTCCGAGCGAAGAGGTGGCAACCCAAAATCCGCAATGATGTGGCTTTGGCAATGCACGGCTGTCGTGGCAACCGCGAGGAGTTCGTGCGTCTGCTTGGCAGCAAGGGCATTGATGTGGTGTTCCGCGAGAACGATGCAGGGCGTATCTACGGTGTCACATTCATCGACCACCACAATCGTGAGGTATATAACGGTTCCCGTCTGGGGAAGGAGTTCTCGGCAAACAACCTCGAGAAGCTATTCAACTCGCAAGGCGACATTCCTTGGGACGATATGCCTCAAGGTTTCTCCGAGAGCCACAGCCTCTCATCGGCAGACCTTGAATCGGGCATAGAGCAAGCCTTCGGAATCTTCTCGTTTGACGCTCCTGCAAATGATCCGCAGGAGGAGATGCTCGCCAAGCAGTACCAGAAGAAAAGGAAGAAGAAAAAACGCCGTTCACGCGGCATATCGTAAACTAATTTCACTAACCATTAAAACGAATTTATTATGCAACAGGAAGATGATTTGAGAGGATTGGCAAAGGTCATGGAGTTTATGCGTGCCATATCCATAATATTTATTGTAGTACATATCTACTGGTTCTGCTATCAGGCTATCGTGGATATGGGTATCAACATCGGAGTGGTAGATAAGATTCTGCTCAACTTTCAGAATACGGCAGGGCTGTTCAGCAACCTGCTTGTGACAAAGGTATTCGCCATCATATTCTTGGCTCTCTCGTGCCTCGGTACTAAGGGCGTGAAGAATCAGAAGATGACCTGGCAGAAGATTTATGCTACCTTCCTCGGAGGTCTTGTTCTCTTCTTTATGAACTGGTGGATGCTCGACCTGCCGTTCTCGCCAATCGTGAATATGGTAATCTATACCATTACAATAACAGCCGGATATATCCTCCTTCTGATGTCGGGAGTATGGATTAGCCGTATGTTCAAGCATAACCTTATGGAAGATGTCTTCAATGTGGCCAACGAGAGTTTTATGCAGGAGACACGCCTAATGGAGAACGAGTATTCGGTAAATCTGCCTACGAAGTTCATCTATCAAGGCAAGGTATGGGACGGTTGGATAAATGTCGTGAATCCGTTCCGAGCAACCATTGTATTGGGAACACCGGGTAGCGGTAAGTCGTATGCCGTAGTCAATAACTACATCAAGCAGACCATAGCCAAAGGTTTTGCAACATACATCTACGACTACAAGTTTGATGACCTATCGGTAATTGCCTATAATGAGCTGTTGAAAAATATCGACAAGTACAAGGTAAAGCCGAGTTTCTATGTCATCAACTTTGACGACCCACGACGCTCACACCGCTGTAATCCCATCAATCCGAAGTTTATGGTTGATATCAGCGATGCCTATGAATCTGCATATACTATTATGCTTAACTTGAATAAAACATGGATTCAGAAGCAGGGCGACTTCTTCGTAGAGTCACCGATAATTCTTTTGGCGGCTATCATCTGGTATCTGAGAATCTACAAGGACGGTAAGTATTGTACCTTCCCTCATACTATTGAGTTCTTGAACAAGCCGTATGCTGATATCTTTACGATTTTGACCTCATATCCTTCGTTGGAAAACTACCTATCTCCATTTATGGACGCATGGAAAGGTGGAGCTCAAGATCAGCTCCAAGGCCAGATAGCAAGTGCAAAGATTCCGCTTTCGAGAATGATTTCTCCGCAGCTCTATTGGGTGATGACGGGCGATGATTTTACCCTCGACTTGAACAATCCAAATGAGCCGAAGATACTCTGCGTTGGCAATAATCCCGACCGCCAGAATATCTACTCTGCGGCACTCGGACTATACAACAGCCGTATCGTAAAGTTGGTGAACAAGAAAGGTCAGTTGAAGAGTTCCATCATCATTGATGAGTTGCCGACAATCTATTTCCGTGGCATCGACAACCTCATTGCCACTGCACGAAGCAACAAGGTGGCGGTTTGTCTCGGTTTTCAGGATTACTCGCAGTTGGCTCGTGACTATGGCGACAAGGAGGCGAAGGTTATCCAAAATACGGTGGGTAATATCTTCAGCGGACAGGTGGTAGGTGAAACAGCCAAAAACCTCTCGGAGCGTTTCGGCAAGATACTCCAGCAGCGTCAGTCGGTATCTATCAACCGTCAGGACACATCTACCTCTATCAACACGCAGTTGGACTTCCTTATACCAGCCTCGAAGATTTCCAACCTCTCGCAAGGTACATTCGTGGGTAGCGTGGCGGATAACTTCGGTGAGGAGATTGACCAGAAGATTTTCCACTCACGTATCATCGTGGATAGTGCAAAGGTAAATGCCGAGATGAAGGCATACAAGAAGATTCCTATCGTCAATGAGTTTAAGGACGAGAACGGCAACGACATCATGCAGGAACAGATAGAGCGTAACTATTCCCGTATCAAAGATGAAGTCGAACAGATAGTTCAAGATGAAATGGAGCGTATAAAGGCTGATCCTGAGTTGCGTAAACGACTGTTGCCAGACGAGAAGGACGAAGAGGATAACGATTAGAATCTGTATCCTATTTCTTACCGCAAAGGTTGTCCCGTCCTTTCGGATTGAGCAAGGTCAAGCCCTGTGGGTGTCGTGGAAAAATCATCCTCGCCCCACGGGGCTTGCGGTATTTTTCCCGCCAACCTTGCACAATCCTGCACGGAACAGTCAAGGCGGTAAAGAAATAGAATACAGTGCTTCGCCTGTAATATGTATAACTTATATAATGATTGACTATGATTAGAATGACATTATCAGAGTATCTCCGCAAACCAAAGGATTATCGTGGAGAATGGGACACAGAAAGATGGGATTTACCCAACTGGGAAGAAGAACGCAAGAAATATATGGGAAAGCGTACATTGATGACAAACATTGATGGTGCTACCTGCTTGGTTGTCGAAGGTCTCAGCCTTGAGATTATTGACGACACCGATTGGAAGAAGCCCGATGCAGTCAGAAAAGAGATTAGTCGCCAATGCCTGAAGTTCTTTACAGAGCGAGGCATCGAGCCTCACTATGCCGATTGCCTTATCCGCTATAAGGATAACTACGATACCATTGAAGTTCGTATTGCTATCGGAATGGATTCTGATACCGAAAAGGATGACGACATTTTCTTCTATTGCGATACGCTGGAAGATATGAAGTCACTCGCAGAAATTGGCAGTGAGGACTTTTACATTGCCGACTGCTACGGTTTTGGAGTATATGAAGATTTATTATAAACCTTAAAAAATATCGAGTATGAAGATTTTATGTCAAGAGCGTTATGAAAAGGCTGTTGCCTACGCAAAGGAAATCAAGAACGACACCCTGCTAAAGTGTATTGACCGTTTGAAACAATGGGAAGAAAATCCAAACTGCCCGTGTGAGATTGAACTCTACTATGATTCGGCTCCACACTCATTCGGTTTCCGACAGGTATATCCTGATGGCAGAACTGGCATTGTAGGTGGCTTACTTTACCACGGGCAACCCGACCAATCATTTGCTGTATTGATGAATCCTATTCACGGGTGGAGCATACACACATAGACAACACCAATTCCTTAAATTTATAAAGCCAACTTAGGTCTGTCGAGTGCAGGTTTAAGTTGGCTTTTACTATAGCTTTATTTAATTCTTAAAAACTTTAATATTTTTGACCAATATGAAAGTTCTTCCTTTTTGCGTTTGTTTATAATGACAGATAATTCCATAGCAATTTCTTGCAACCGTTTAAGTTCTTCTTCTTCAAAATATTGTACAGATAATTTAGGCAAAGCCATTTCCTCATCATAACGACTTTTCTTTGTTCGTTGTTTTAGAACTCTCTTTAGGATTATTTCAGTACCTGTATCTTCTAATACTTCAAATCCAATTCTATTTACCGCTAGCTTATTCATAATATTATCTGTTCCTATTTACAAATAAGTCATATATACCATCTGCAACACCCTGTACCATAGGAATATCATACCTATCCTCATCGAATTTATTTTCTTGATTACAATCAATACAAATAAATCCTTTCAATTTGAGAACATTGTCTCCTTTAATCGGTACTATAGGATATACTAATTCGCTTTGATAAGGTAATACACCATTATTATAACAATCTCGACTCGTATTATCATAATCAGGCGTATTATTAATTTGATTATTTATATATGCCAAATGTTTTTGATTCCCTTTTAATAATTTATTAACAATAACACGGTATGGAGTATTACCAATAATTGTATGTCGTGTTTCGGCATATTTCGCAGTATCACGATTGCTGTGTTCTGTATCACGACACAAATTTTTTACTTCTAAAGTTTCTAATCTCTCATCTTCAGTTGTCGCAACTTTAATAGAAACACAACAATTTGATTTAGTTTTCCTATCAAAAATCACTTTCAAAGTATTACAAAAAACAATCATAGATTCTACAAATTCTCGCTCTGTAAATTCTTCCTTATTCCTGATAAAATGAATTTGTGAATATGCCGTTTTAAGATCTATTATTGCTTTTCCCCAAATAGAATCAACATATACATTATGAATGTAAATTATAATATTGCGTATTAAAAAATACAAATATCTGAGAACAAAAAGCACAAGTAGCATAGCAATGCCAAAAATGACAGATTTTTGGACTGTCATATCAAGGAAATTCTTGCCTATCAATAGGATAGTTATTACTGCACCAAAACTACCCACTAAAAATTTCCAAATAGAACCACTTATTGTTTGTTTCAAAGTTATCTTAAACATATTTATCTAAATAAATGATTTGCAAAGGTACGAATAATTCATTGAATAGCAGTATAAAAGGATAATTTTTCCAAAAAAATCAATAATTTATTTGCGTAAATCCCGCTTCACTCGCAAAGTCCCTTCAAGAAGTTAACTCGGAGGGACAATACCTCCACGTTCAAGCCTGAGGGTTTTCGGGCAAAAAATTCTCTGCGATAATTTTTCACCCGAAAAAACGCTCCGGTATCGCCGTCCGAGTTGAGACAGAGGTTGGGACTTAGCAAGCGAAGCGACCTACGACGCATAGTACAACAGGTCAAAATCCATTGCGGTAAGATATGCCGCATCTCTATTCTCAACCTGACTGCCATATCTATATTTCATTATAAGGTCTATCAACCACTGCCATCTTTTTAGTGCCCCAATTTTTAAGTGGGGACAAAAGCAGCTCAGCTCTCAACTCTGCATATTACAAAAGTTATTGCTTTTCGGTCATACCACCGCTTTTTTCTCGCACATTTTTTTGCCTTCGTTTTTCTCTCTTTCCGACCTCGTTTCTGTGTGGAGCGTTTTCCCTCTTTTCACCCTTCTTTTGCCCCTTTTCGTGTCTTTGCTTTCGTACCTACTATGACAAGTGATGACACCTTATGACTTGTATAGTCTAACGACTTAAATATCAATGTTTTATCAAATTTTGCTATATATATTTGCAGCGACAACATTAGTTATTAACGCTAAAAACTCACAGTTATGGCAAAGAAAAATGTAAGGGATGACCCCTCAAAAACACAAGTCACCGAGAACCCGCAGATGAGCGACATCGTGCTGGTCTTAGACAAGATGGAACTGCTCATTCAAGCGGTATCCGAAATCAACAAGAGCGGCAAGTATTCCACCGTGCCGGCAGACAAAGAGCATCAGAACTCCTTTCTCAAGATTGACCGCTATGCGACCTTCTTTGAGAACTTCCTCAAGAACTTCTGGAGTCAGTTGAAAGACCCTACACACTTCGGTCTTTTCACGATGAAGGAGGAGGAGTTCGACAAACCCGAAGTCAAGCAGGCCATCGAAGACCTTGCCGAAGGTAAGAAAACAAAAGCAGTGGAAGAGTTTCTCAAAAGATATGAGATAACCCCAAAAAATCAAACAGAACAAAGTATTAACAATCAAAATTCAGAAGCAATGGCAAAGAAAAATCAAACCCAGCAGCCCGTCGTTGAAGCTAACGACCAGCAGCAGAACAATCAGTATCGTTACAACGAGTCTATGATCAACTGGGACCAGTTGAAGAACTTCGGACTCTCGCGTGAGTATCTTCAGGAGCGAGGACTTCTCGACTCTATGCTAAAAGGCTACAAGACCAACCAACTTGTACCTATCAACCTTAACTTCGGCTCTGCCGTACTGCGTACCGATGCACGCCTGTCGTTGCAGCAGTCCAACACAGGTGAGGTGGTACTCGCCATCCACGGTATCCGCAAGCAACCCGAATTGGAGCGTCCTTACTTCGGACATATCTTCTCGGAAGAGGACAAGAAGAACCTCCTCGAAACAGGCAATATGGGCCGAGTGGTGGAACTCAAAGGTCGCAACGGAGAGTATATCCCATCGTTCATCAGCCTTGACAAGATGACCAACGAGGTGGTAGCCATGCGTGCCGAGAATGTCTATATCCCTAACGAGATTAAGGGCGTGCAGCTCACCGACCAGGAGAAGAACGACCTGCGTGAGGGCAAGAAGGTCTATATCGAGGGTATGACCGCCAAGTCGGGCAACGAGTTCAACGCCCACATTCAGGTGAGTGCCGAGCGCAGAGGCATCGACTTCATCTTCGAGAACGACCGTATCTTCAACCGTACCGCCCTCGGTGGTGTGGAGCTTACCAAGCAGCAGATTGAAGACCTCAATGCAGGCAAGGCAATCTTCGTGGAGGATATGCAGCGTAAGGATGGCGAACTCTTCTCATCGTATGTGAAACTCGATGAGGCGACAGGACGACCTAACTACACACGCTACAATCCCGACTCGCCCGAGGGTGCAAGAGAAATCTACATCCCGAAGGAGATAGGCGGTGTGAAGCTGACCGCCGAGGAGCAGAAAGACCTGCGTGAAGGTCGAGCAATCTTCCTCAATGATATGGTGAACAACCGTGGCGAGGAGTTCTCTTCGTTCATCAAGGCAGACCTTGAGACGGGACGACTGATGTACTCTCGCACTCCCGATGGCTTTGAGGAGCGTGCCAAGTTCGAGATTCCGAAGGAGATCTTCGGTGCCAAGCTCTCCGGTCAGCAGCGTGCCGACCTTCAGAACGGCAAGTCGGTACTCGTGGAGGGCATGAAGGGCTTCGATGGCAAGAGCATCTCGCAGTATGTCAAGCTGAACTCCAACCAGAACAAGCTGGACTTCTACAACGAAAATCCCGACCGAAACCGCAACGCCTCACAGCGTAATGTGGTAGCCGAGAAACAGGAGAAGCGTCAGTCAAAGGGACAGAGCATCTAATCCGTAAGTAGGATAAGTCAAATCAATGTATAACTCTAAAACGAATTTTAAGATGAACGATAAGAATAAAGCACCTTTCAAGGTGGAAGATGTAAACTGGGACGAACTATCAGGTATCGGTATCCTCAAGGATGAACTCGAACAGGCCGGTGAGCTTGAGACACTGCTCCGAGGCGAGAAGACGGGTGTCGTATCGCTGAGCCTCGTACTCCTCGGTGTAGATGTGGTGATGGATGCCACTTTGCAGCTTGTACGCAAGAACGACTCTCCACTGCTCGAAATCATCGGTATCACCCCCACGCAGTAACACGATTCCATTACTAACCTGACAGCCGTTTCCCGCACCGTAATCGGGACGGGAGACGGCTTCTTTAATTCCCGAAAAAATATGATAGCAATTATAGCAGAAAAGCCGAGCGTAGGTCAGGACATCGCCCGCGTCATCGGTGCAACAGAGAAGAAAGATGGTTACATGGCAGGCAACGGTTATCTTGTAACCTGGGCATTGGGACACCTCGTTTCCCTCGCCATGCCATCGGCATACGGATACGGCAAGGCTTCACCCGAAAACCTGCCTATGCTCCCCGAACCGTTCCAGCTTGTGGTAAGACAGATCAAGACCGACAGAGGTATGGTAACGGACATCGGTGCCGCCAAGCAGCTCAAGGTTATTGACGAGGTATTCAGCAAGTGCGACAGCATCATCGTGGCAACGGATGCAGGTCGTGAGGGTGAGCTTATCTTCCGATACATCTACCACTACCTCGGATATACCAAGCCCTTCAAGCGTCTTTGGATCTCCTCGCTCACGGACGAGGCTATCCGTACAGGTATGAGCAATCTCAAGGATGGCGAGGCTTACGATAGTCTCTACCACACTGCCGATTGTCGTGCAAAGGCTGATTGGCTCGTGGGTATGAATGCCAGCCGTGCATTGGCTTTGGCTTCGGGTATGCCCAACAACTCCCTCGGACGAGTGCAGACTCCTACGCTGGCGATGATATGCAGCCGCTACAAGGAGAACCGTGACTTTGTTTCCACACCTTATTGGCAACTGCACATCACCCTTGAACGCTTGGGCGAGTTCCGTCAGTTCGCCCATATCGAGGACTTCAAGAGCAAGGAGCAGGCAGAAGCGGCACACGCACGATTCTCGCCCGACTCAACGGCACTCATCACAAAGGTGGAGCGCAAGCGTACCTACCAGCAGGCACCGCTACTTTACGACCTTACCACCTTGCAGAAGGACTGCAACACCCATCACGATATGAGTGCGGAGAAGACTCTTTCTGTGGCACAGGCTCTCTATGAGAAGAAGTATATCTCATATCCGAGAACGGGCAGCAGATATATCTCGCACGACTTGATGGAGCAGGTCTATGATTCCCTTTGGAAGATTGCCACTATGCCCGAGTTCAAGGAGTATGGCAAGCGTTTCGACTTCGAGCATCTTAATATGCGTAGTGTCGATGATGGCAAGGTGACAGATCACCACGCACTCATCATCACAGGCGTAGAGCCCGAGGAGTTGAACGCCCACGAGCAGATTGTCTACACGATGATTGCAGGACGTATGCTTGAAGCGTTCTCGCCACGCTGCGAGAAGGAGTCATTGGTAATGGAGGCGACAGCAGAGGATATGAAGTTCCGTTCACGCTCTACCACCATCGTCAATCCGGGCTGGCGTGCAATCTTTGCCCGTAAGGAGGATGCCGAGAAGGACGAGACTGAAGCCAACAAGGGTACGGCACGCTTCGCCGAGGGTGAGCAGATACCCGTTACGGGCTATGGCACGGCACAGCGAAAGACAATGCCGAAACCTCTATACACCGAAGCGACACTCCTTGCCGCTATGGAGACCTGCGGTAAGAACGTCACCGATGATAAGGCGAAGGAGGCCATCAAGGATTTCGGTATCGGAACACCTGCCACACGAGCCACCATCATCACGACACTCTTCAAGCGTGACTACATCGAGCGTTCAGGCAAGGCACTCATACCTACCGAGAAGGGACTATACATCTACGAGGCGGTAAAGGATATGCAGGTTGCCAATGTGGAACTGACAGGCAGTTGGGAGAAGACGCTCCTGCAAATAGAGCAACATACTTTGGAGACACGCTCCTTTATGCACTCCATCGAGAGTTTCACCTCGCAGGTTACACGCGAGGTACTCGGCCTGAAGTTCCCTGCACCCAAACAGCGTACCATTCCTTGCCCCAAATGCGGTACAGGTAAAGTGATGATACGCCCGAAGGTCGCCAAGTGCGACAATCCGGATTGCGGTCTGCTTGTATTCCGCAAGGTACTGAACAAGGAGCTTAACGAGCAGCATCTGGAACAGTTATTTTCATCGGGAGCGACCAAGCTGATCAAGGGATTCAAGGGCAAGAAAGGTAACTCCTTCGATGCCGCCGTAGCCTTTGACGATGAGTTCAATGTAACGCTGGCATTTCCCGACAAGAAGAGAGGTAAGAAAAGATGATGTCAGTCATCCCGATTCGTAGGCAAAGGTAGTGAACCGCCCTCATTCCACCCCGCAAGGTCGTGCCGCAGGCGGTTTCGGCAAAAATCATCCTCGCACGGCTGCGGTATTTTTCCCGAAAACCTTGCAGGTGGAGGCAATTCACATCCAAGCCCACGAAATCGGGAACGACTGTTCCCACTAAATAATATAGGATATGAAAACAAATGACCCGACTGTAAGAAAGAGAATGAAGTGGATAGGTATGATACTGTTAGCCGTAGTAGCGGCATTAGGTTTCAGCTATCTCTATACACGAGGTGTATCACCCGTATGGGCTGCGGTAGCCATCGTATGCTTCCCTGGCTTCTTCCGATTCATATACAAGATAGCCTGCATCGTAATGGCAGCATTGATACTGTTTGCTATCCTTAGTTTCTTGGTCTTCTAAATATAATAGGATCATCTATAAGATTGTTATTGGCGTACCACCATAATGTGTGAAGTGATAATACATTGATGAAAGCATACTATTAGTATCAAAGGGCGTTAGATATATCTCATTTGCTATGTCAGCAACATGCCAATTCCTAATCTGTGAAGAGTTAGTACTCTGACGTTGATAATTTCTTACACTCTCTATAAGCATCCTGTCCTCCTCTATTGCCAACTTGTACTCATCAGGAATACGTTTATATATCTCTCTTCCGAGGAAGAGTATAACAGGATGCTTATGATCAAGTAATATTTTGAGAATCTTTTTCTCTAATGGAGAGTGGAACCCACTAATGACAATATAGTCGGTTTTACAGATAGATTCAGCCCATGCAATACATCTTCTTTCGGTTTCAGATGTGACCGAACGCGAAGCAAAGAATGCGACAAGATGCCCCTCCAATAATTCCCTATTTCCCAGCGAACTCACAAAAAAAAGCGTAGGCTGTGCATTGACTTATCCTACGCTAAGGTCTTGGCTACCTGTCTTTCGAATAAGCAATACAGACAACCCACGCCAGATGTATATAACACAATTTACGCCAAGCGTAATGTAGATATACAACATTAGCAGTGGATGTCCCATTGCCGATCTTCGAAAGACTTAAACGGCCAAGTTTTAGCGTAGAAGCATCGTCAATAAACATCAACTATTTATACATGGCTCAATCCTTTTTGACATAGAGCCACTACAAAAATAAGTCATTTTTGACAAATAACAGCATTACTGTTAATAATTCTTTACATCAATATTTTTCAGGATGTGCAAATCTTCAAATACGGATAGAAAATAAACTCCTAAATACCAGCCATTGGCAAGCCGATGAACTACAGGGCAAAGTTGGCCAATGCTTCTTATCGGACAGCAAGGTCGGGCCACAGGTGGTTTCGGAGAAAATCATCCTCGCCGTGCTGCGGTATTTTCCCCGAAAACCTTGCCTTACCGGAAGCATTAGCCGTAACGCCCTCGTAGTTCAACGGACTGCCAAAGTCCGAGTATTAACCATATAATAAAAGATAAAGCTATGAATCAAGCAATCATCGCAAGTGTACCGATGGCACCGATGCAGATGCCTGTGGTACATAGAAGAAGAGTAAAGGTCGCAGAACCTGAAATCAAGTTGCCGCCAAGAGGCTCACGAGGTCCGGTACATATATCGGAGCTGCTCAATCCCATTCTGGAGATAAGCAAGCATCCTGACCGTAACAGACTGCTTGCAGAGTTCTTCAACCAGTGAACATCACAAGAAAATAATTCAGTATTAACATTAAATCATAAAGTTATGTTTTTCACATCAATTTCACAGATGATGACCGAGAGCGTAGATCTGACTCTGGTCATCCGCAAAGCGAACGGACAACTTACTGTATCAACACTGCCAAAGGCTAATGGGCTGAAAGATGAAGCCCAGAACCACATCGTTCCGCTGACACTAACGGGCACTCCCGAAGAGATGGATGCAGAGTTCCTGCAACACATCATGCAGCCTATACGCAAGGCTACGGGGCTTATCTCCAATTTGATGGAGTTCGAGAAGCAGGCAGACAAGGCGGCTGCCAACAGCAAGGCGGCAAAGGATGCCAAAGCCAAGGAGACCAAAGAGGAGAAGGAGAAGCGTGAGAAGTACGAGAAGCATATGAAGAAGGCTGAGGAACTTATCACAGCCAAGAATCATAAGGATGCCATCACCGCACTCCAACAGGCTCGTATGTATGCCACTGCCGACAAGCAGAAGGAGGTAGATGAGAAGATTGCCGCACAGAAGAAGGCGATGAACCAAGGATCGCTCTTCGAGATGATGGAAGAGGCTCCTGCACCGGCTCCACAAGTGGCACAACCACAGAATGTGGTACCGCAACCTGCACAGCAGACTATACAGCCGCAGGCAGCACCCCGACAGATGCCGCCACAGCCACAACAGACTGTAATGCGTCCCGTGCAGCAGCCTATGCAACGACCTGTTCAACAAGCCCCACAGCCTCAGTATGGTGGGCAGCCTATGTTCTCCGCACCACAAGGCGGTTATCCACCTCAAAATGCGGGACAGCACCATCCTCACTATCCGCAGGGTGAGATTCCGATGTTCCCACATCATGAAGAGCCTCCTATGCCTGAAGAGTTACAGCAGGCATATATGCAGGAAGGCCCCGCATATCGCCCCGAGGATTATGAGGAGTATCCCGACTTCCCTCAGTCAATGTTAGAAAATCATTATTCACAGGCATACGCCCAAACAGTTTAAGACTATGGCACTTTTAAGAAACGAAATGCAGCGATCATTCACCTTTAAGAAAGGTACAGAGATGATTACACTTCCTGATCCCAATCCGAATGACTCTCCGGAGAGTGTGATGAGCTTCTACTCGAACATCTATCCGGAACTCACCACAGCAACCGTACACGGCCCGACCATCAAGGATGACAAGGCAGTGTATGAGTTCAAGACAACCATCGGAACAAAAGGATGAGAACTATGAGTAAGGACACTAAAAAGAAGAAGTCATGCAGACCATTGGACGAACATCAGTCGGAACAGCTCGCAAGGATGATAATCGCATCGACCAAGCGGGAGGTACGATACGGTGTGACAAGAGTAGAGAGAGTTGCGGCGCCAACGGGTGCCGTAATTCTTTTCTAAAGACACCTATTCTTCCCATAGCACCACAGACTATTATGAGGGAGAGCTATTGTGGAAACAGTTATAACCTAATCACGCAGGAGAATTACGAATACCTGCGTGATTCTTATTTCCGCTATGCCGAACTGATGAATGTAAAGGCGGAGCATACACCCGGCAGAACTATCGGTGAAGGTATCGTCAATCTCTACAATGAGATGAACGACCTCGTAAATAAAAGTGGCATGTATCTCAATCTTGAAGATGACAATGGCTGTCTATACTTCAATGTGTGGAACACACATACTTGGGGAGAATACACACTGTACTACTTCCCTGTAAAGTTTGTGGAGGAACTGAATCCCACACTCAGACGCATTGTCATCACATTCTATCATAATTTTATGAAGGAGAACGGTATAACCACTATCAACGATGAGGCGGATATGGACTGGGCTATTGATATGCTGACTGAAGGCTGCTATGAGGATGAAGATGCCAAAGAGAGGCGAGCAAGGGAAAAGCTCGTGAAATCATACAAGGATGGTAGAGCATATAAACTCCTCGACAGGGTTTGGCGAAAGTCCTACTACAAGAACCTGCCGAAAGCCATAGAAGAATATGAGTGTAAGAATGGCTTTGAACAAGGTCTTATCGAACTGCTGAGAAGAGGACTTGAGTTTATAAAGACGGATAAAGCCATCATGTACTATGGCTATGACCCGTTCTATGACGAGGAGCCTGATTATCTGCCGATGACACTCGAACAGCAGATAAGGGTTGTCTATGATAGCGATGATATAATGACGGAACACCTTATCGACTTCTATAATTCCTCCCGTCAGGAGTCATACGATATTATTCCTGCATCAACCTTTGCCGTCTCTCCAACGACCGACAAGGTTTTTACACTTGAAGATACCTACCCCGAAAGGTTTTTCAAGTGGGCAGATGATTTTATTCACTACATACGATAATCACTATGGATACCAACAAACTTACCAAGCAGATAAATACGATGCTGCGCCCCCGTGCGGCATTGATAGCATACTCCACAGATGGAGGAGATACATACTTCCTTGAAGTAAGGAGCATAGATAATGAGGGAGCCATGAGCGAAGGCCGTCCCGTAACGGTGGACTTCATCAACGAACTCATCAAGGGATATTCCGAGAGGCACAGCAGCACGCCGCATGGTCGCATTCCAACAAATATGCTATGGAGTGATACACGCAAGGGCTACGAGAAATATATATGGTACAACCCGCCACAAAAGCGTATGATGTTCTTCAAGGAGTCGCTACATATTGAGAATGCCGAGTATAACCTGCCCGGTGTCATCTATGAGGTGAGTGATGAGCGTATGAATATCTACGCATACATAGACAAGGAGCTGAAGCCCGAAACGGAACTCTACGCTGCTCCGTTCTTCAATGTCACGGGGTCAAGCGTCTGTCTCGGCTCGGCAAAGATTGACAAGCCGACAGAGATTACCTACGACAAATTACTTGAGTACTGGGAGAAGAAGTTCTGGCTCACGGAGTTCTCACACCTCGGAGGTAACGGAAATCCCACAAAGAGCAACCTTGTTCTTGTAACAAAGGCAGCAAAGGATGCTCCCTTCAACCTCGAAGAATTAAAGCCTCTAAAGAATTTGAAACTTAAAGATATACTACGATGAAAAGAGTACATTATACCGACAGCTATCTGCTCAATCCACAACACCCCGTAACGGTAAACCTTATAGGTGGTGGAGGTACAGGCTCGCAAGTATTGACAAACCTTGCACGATTGGATGTAACACTTCGTGCCCTCGGACATCCGGGACTATTCGTAACGCTATACGATCCCGATATTGTAACTGAAGCCAATATAGGACGACAACTCTTCGGGTATTCCGACTTAGGACTGAACAAAGCGAATTGCCTCATTACACGCATCAACAACTTCTTCGGGAATGACTGGAAGGCTGTGCCGGCACTCTATCCCTCCAATATGAAAGATGTACGACAGGAACATCTTGCCAATATCACTATCACCTGTACAGACAATATAAAGTCGAGAATAGACCTCTGGAATGTACTCAAAGCATTGCCACAGTACAATTATACGAACTATCAGACACCTCTGTATTGGCTTGATTTCGGCAATACGCAAACATCGGGACAGGTTGTATTGGGCAGTATTCCAAAGAAGATAAAGCAACCTACTTCTCAAATTTACCAGACCGTACCGTCATTAAAGGTCATTACCAAACTTGTGAAGTATGCCCGAATCAAGGAAGAGGACTCCGGCCCGAGCTGTTCTCTTGCCGAGGCTTTGGAGAAGCAGGACTTGTTCATCAACTCCACATTGGCACAGCTTGGCTGCAATATCCTCTGGAAGATGTTCCGACACGGTATGATAGAGCATCACGGACTTTATCTCAACCTCAGTACGATGAAGGTCAATCCCATAATGGTATAACCGTAATAGACAGCTGTCATATTCTTAACGAGTATGATGGCTTTTTTTATGCTATCGCTCCATATTTATTACAATATCTTCATCATTTATAGCGTTTTATATTAAAAATGCCTTGAAATGCTATTAAAAAATGATAAAGCAACCTAATTTTTTTGCTTTATTAGTAATTTTGCACATTAGGCATATATGATAAACAGTTCGGACTAACCCGACTTAAATATAGGACGCAATGAAAATAGAAAGGAAGATAGCCATTGGCTATACTATTATTGTCGCCCTAATTGGTGGTATCGTATATACGTACCTGCACGAATGGCGACAAATGAACAGATTGGAGCGTGAAGTGAAAGAGATTCACCGTCTCCGGCAAAGTGTGCATGAGGCATATGTACATATGCTCGACCTTACTATGTTCGGTGAAACCATTCTCGAATGGGAAAGAGCCGACACAACTCTCTATCGTGCCAAACGCCTCAAGGTGGATAGCATCCTTTGTGAGTTCAAGGATTACTATTCCGGTGAACGGATAGATAGCCTACGGGTGTTGATGGCAGAGAAAGAAATCCAACTCTTCAATATCTCCAAGCTGTTTGAAAAGCAGGTAGAACTCGGCGAAGAACTTGCCGAGCGTGTTCCCGTCATAGCATATGAGAGTACGCAGGAAGCTGAGAAGAAGAGTGGTTTCCTGGGTCTCTTCAAGAAGAAGGATAAACCGCAATCCACGACAACCACAAAACTTTATACCCTTAATCGGGATGTTATCAAGAAGCAGTCCGAGCAGAGCCGTCAACTCTCTGAAACGGCAGACAGCCTTGCTCATCGCAATTATGTAATCAACCAGCAATTGAAGGATCTTATTGCTGCAATGGACGGGCGTGTAACGGAGGATCTTCAAGCAAGGGAACAACAGATTATTAAGACTCGCGAGAGAACAAAGGTTTATTTAGGAGGTATTACGGCTTTTATTTTCATAGCTCTCATAGCCTCGTATTTTGTCATTATGCGTGACTATGGCAAGAAAGAACGTGGCCGACGCAAGTTAGAGGAGAGTAACCGCAAGAACGCTGAGTTACTTGAAATGCGTAATAAGATTATCCTTACTATCTCACATGATATACGAGGTCCGCTCAACAACATTATCGGTTATACAGATCTGGCCATGGACACACGGGAGAAGAAGAAACGCAATCTGCAACTGAAAAAGGTATTAGGTCGCAGCAAGCATATACTGCACCTTGTAAACAACCTGCTCGATGTCTATCGTCTTAATCAAGCTAAAGAGACTATGCATCCTGTGCCATTCCGAATTTCCGATTTACTGAATCGTGTGGTGGACGGTGCCACACAGCCTATCAATGATAAAGGGCTTCTCTTTGAGCATGAGTTCATAGGTGTCGATACAGTAGTCAAAGGCGATGTCGATAGAATAGAGCAAATCATCAACAACCTTATTGCCAATGCCGTCAAGTTCACTTCCGCAGGACATATCGGATTCAATGTAACCTATATGGACGGCACATTCACAATGAAAGTCAGCGATACGGGTATGGGTATGACCGAAGAGATGATGAAGCGTATCTATTTGCCATTCGAGCGTGCCGCAAATGCAGAGAACTCGGATGGTTATGGTCTTGGTCTGCCAATCGCCCACGGAATAGTAACAATGCTTGGCGGAACAATCAATGTAGAGAGTGAATTGAATAAAGGCACGACATTTACAGTTACTTTACCTCTACCTGTTACCAATGAGCCTATAGAAGAGGAAAGCGTTTCGTTTGACGCATCTCTGCACCTACCGAAGAATGTCATTGCCATCGATGATGATATGCTGCAACTTGAACTTGTAAAGGAGATGTTGGAGCGTAATGGAGTATCGTGTACAATATGCAGCAAGGTAGATAAACTGACCGAGGAACTGCGTAAGAAGAACTACGACCTGCTTTTGAGCGATATTCAGATGCCGAATACCGATGGATTCAAGTTGTTTGAATTACTCCGCAAATCACGCATCGGTAACTCTAAGGATATTCCGATAGTGGCAATGACAGCACGAAGCGAAAGTGAGCGTGAAGCACTTCTTGAGGCTGGATTTGACGGTTGCATCTTCAAGCCGTTCTCCATGAATGAACTGTTGAAGGTCATTGCTTCAGTTGTCAAGGGACGCGAACCAGGCAGTGATACGGACTTCTCAATGATGCTTGCCAATGTCTCCGACAAGAAGAAAATCTTGAGAACGATGATAGAGTCCTGCGAGAGGGATATTGTCGATTTGAAGATTGCAATGACAGCCGAGAACAGGGAATCGATGCGAAGCATAGCACATCGTATGTTCCCGATGTGGGAGATGGTTTCGATGGATGTAATTCTGCTTGCTTACCGCAATGTCCTGAAGGATACCGACTGTGATACTCAAACCGTATTGAACCACACGAATCATATAATTACTCACATAGAGCACCTGATTGAGGATGCCGGAAATGAGATAGAAAGAATAGTCGATGAAGAAAAGAATATTGATAGTAGAGGATAATATAACCCTTTCGCAGATAGTGAAAGACTGGCTGGAGCGTGAAGGATACGCTGTAGCGACTGCAATAGACGAACCTTTTGCCCGTAAGTTATTACGTAAGGAATCGTTCGATCTGATACTCTCAGATGTGCGTTTGCCACAAGGTGACGGTATATCACTTCTTGAATGGATCAATAAGGAGAAGATGGATATCCCATTTGTGATAATGACCGAGTATGCATCGGTAACGGATGCAGTCAAGGCAATCAAGATGGGTGCAAAGGACTATCTTGCCAAGCCGGTATTCCACGAGCAGTTGGTGGAAATGGTCAAGGAACTATTGAAACCCGTATCAACTGTTCGCAGTAAGGAGAAGGAACTCTTCAAGCGTACAAGCCCCAAGGCTATGGAAGCTATGAATATGGCGGAGTTGGTTGCTCCATCGGATATTTCAGTATTGATTCTCGGAGCAAACGGAACAGGCAAAGAGTCCATAGCACGAAGCATTCACTTCCATAGCAACCGCAAGGATAAGCCTTTTGTTGCGGTGAACTGCGGTGCCATACCTCATGAGCTGGCTGCTTCTACATTTTTCGGGCACGCAAAAGGTGCGTTCACAGGTGCTGATGCCGACAAAGGTGGTTGTTTTGAAGCCGCCAATGGCGGTACGCTCTTTCTTGATGTGATAGGAACATTGCCATACGATATGCAGTCCTCATTGCTGCGAGTGTTACAAGAGGGAACATTTATGCCAGTCGGCTCAAGTGTGGAGCGTGTGGCGGATGTCCGTATCGTGGCAGCGACTAATGAAGATATTGGGAAGGCTATTGCCGAGGGGCGTTTCCGTGAGGACTTGTACCATCGTCTGGGTGAATTTGAGATACGACAACCCTCACTTGCCGAGTGTCCCGAAGATATTTTGCCGCTTGCCAACTTCTTCCGCGAGAAATTCTCAAAAGAACTGCACCGTGAGAGAACAGGCTTTACCGCTGAAGCGGAACGGTTATTGCTCTCACAATCCTGGTCAGGCAATATAAGGGAGTTGCAGAACAAGATTAGGCGTGCGGTATTGATGGCTAAAGATACGCACATTGACTTTGCAGATTTGAATATTGCACAGGCAAAGCCAGTAGATATTCCGGAGGCTCCGCTGCAACCATTGAAGGATGAGGAGGTGGAAAAGCAGAGCATCATAAGAGCCTTACAGTCATGTGGTGGTGTTAAGACCAAAGCGGCTCAAATGCTTAATGTAGACTCATCTACACTATACCGCAAGATGAAAAAGTATGGTATAAAATGATGATTGTGGGGGCAATATGAACCGCATATCGGCAAAAAGTTGTATCTTTGAGCCGTAAAATTGAAATATCGCGGCGGAACATTCGTTGTTCCTGTCCGTTTATATAGACATAAGTTCGCAAGAATCCCGAACAGAAATCTGGCAGTTGAAGTTAAGGAGAGTATTGCGTATGCTTATGCTATGCCCATGGCATAGCGTGGTGTTACGTACTCTCCTTAGGCCCATGCCAGAGCCTCTGTTCGGATGCGTGATGACCACGCTTCTTTTTTGGACGGAGGTAACGATATGGCAAAGATTCAGATCATAGCAGCGATGACAATGGACGGCTTTCTTCCGAAAGCTGACGAGAATTTAATGCAGTGGGTAATGAATGATGCCAAAGGCTTTCCATATTGGCACGAGCATAGCATATACCGCCTTATGCCACACTATCCTTTGCTTGACTTGCTTGCTGAAAGGCACTCCGACAACAACCAATCCGATACATACATCGCTGAAATATCCGACAAGGATAGCATAGAGCTTCTGCGAGGACTATCCCGTTACAATCTCATTGATGAGATGGTTGTCTATATCCTGCCTGTCATCGCAGGTAAGGGAACTCCCGTATTCGATGACCTTACCCCAAGTCGTTGGAGCGTTCATAAAACCACCTCATTCTCCAACGGAATAACACGCATCATCTATCGCAACTCTTGCATTTTGCAATAGCAGGTTGCGAAAAAGTGTTGCATTTTGCAATACTCTGAAAATCCTCAAATTTCACGCTGAAAATTTTTATTTCACTGATACACAATGATGTATCGGTGTCTTTTCGTGTCATTCCATGTCATTGGCACGCAGGATGCCATTTAATAAGTATAACCTGTTGCGCAACACGGTGTAGTAACCCGATTATTTACACTTAAACAGATTATACAATGTTACAGATAAATAGTGAAACCGCCCACAAGATGTTCATCCAACTGATGGAACGCTTCGATAAGATTGAGAAGATGCTGGAGCGACAGAACAAGATGAAGGAGTGTCTCGATGGCGACACATTGCTGGATAACTACGACCTGAGCAAACTGCTTGGCGTGACTCACCGTACCCTTGCTCGCTACCGCCAGAAGAAACTTATCCGCTACTATATGATTGACGGACGCACATACTACAAGGCTTCCGAGGTCAAGGACTTCTTCGAGCAGAAGGGCTTGCCACTTCCGGCAAGCATGAGAAATAACATCAATTTCTAACCTCTAAACAACTATAGAATATGGAAATCGTATGTATAGACAAAAAGGCATTTGATGAGATATGCAGCCATATCAGTGAGTTTGAGGATAGAGTGAACAGATTGTGTGCTACCCGTAAGGATCTTGGACTCAAGAACTGGATGGATAACCAGGATGTATGCCAGATACTCCGTATATCGAAACGCACATTGCAAGTGTACCGAGAAAAGGGCTTGATACCGTTTGCACGCATCAAACACAAGATATTCTACAAGCCCGAGGATATTCAGAGATTCATTGACAGCACTTATCACCCCATTAAAAAGAAGAGAATATGAGCAGCTTTTTTATAGACAAGACCGACCCGCATATCGCGGAGATACTTGAGCGTCTAAGACGAGTAAACAAGATTCTCCACAAGACGGAGACTCTGGTACAACCTACATTGAACAATGAGAGGTTCCTGACTGATGAGGAACTCTCCAAGATACTCAGAGTGAGTCGCCGCACATTGCAGGAGTATCGCTCGGCAGGTGCAATACCTTACTACCTTGTTCAGGGCAAGGCTCTTTACAAGGAGTCAGAGATTGAAAAGATTCTCAATGATTCCCATAAACGCTGCGTAGAGGAACAGCGATGGGTATGACCCTAAACAATAGCAACGACCCCGATTGAGGCCGTTGCTATTGTTTTTATACTGTTGTCCGCTTCCATTTGATACATCTCTCAAACTTCAGTCCCTCATCTGCGAGTTCTATCTTCTTGTCTGCTGTAACCTCACGCAAGCGTTTCATATCCTCATCAACCTTCTTATCCGTAACATGGGCATAAATCTGTGTGGTGGTGATGGAGGTATGTCCCATCATCTTACTTACCGTCTCAATAGGTACGCCCAGCGATAAAGTCATATGAGTTCCGAAATTATGACGAGCTTTGTGGAAGGTCAGATGGAATCCGTACTCTTCACCTAATTCTCCTGTCAATTTAATGAGATATTCACGGCAATAGAGGTTGAAGACTTTATCTCCCTGTCGCTCATGCTTGTACTTTTCGATAATCCGAAGTGGTATATCTAACAGACGAATAGATGATAGTGTGTCAGTCTTCTTACGCTTGATGTGTATCCACCAGCTGCCATCTTCTGCCTGTGTTATATCGTTCACGGATAACCGTCTTAAATCAGCGTATGCCAATCCTGTAAAGGTGGAGAAGATAAACCAATCGCGTACCCGTTGCAATTGGGGCTTATCCACTGGTGTAGACATCAATGTCTTGAGATCTTCCAACTTCATGTGCCGACTCTTGCGTTTGGGAAGTTCCGGATGCAGACGGCAATATGGATCTCTACGCAATGTTCCTTGACTGACAGCCCGCATTGTCATCTTTTTGAGTCGGTACAAATGTTCGTGTACCGTCTTGGGACTTAGGCGGCAATCGCTTTTCAGGAATATCTCAAAGTCGTCATAGAACACCTTATCTAGACTTCGTAAAGTGACATCTTCCACACTCCGTTTCTCCTGAACAAACGCTGCCAGATGCTTGTATGAGCGTTGGTAACAGTCGTAGGTCTCCTTGATTCTATCCACACCAATACGCTTCTTGAACTCCTCGTTATGTTCTCGGAAGAGGGCAAGCAGTGTTACAGGCTTCTGACCGATACCTTTGACTGCGTTCTTGACAAGTTCTGCGGTAACAAAGCCTAAGCTCTTCTTGATATGGTTGTAGTGGCCCGTAATCTCTTTGCTAAGTTCGTCAATGGCTCTGTTTACCGTTACGGCATTCTCGCTGCGACCATCAGCACGTCCTTTCTCAGGATTCCAGATGGCAGGATTAACGGATACTTTCGTGCCGATTTGTTCCCATTCGGCATCAATACTAACTTTGCACAATAGTTGGCACATACCATCCTTGCGTACTTTCGTGCGGTTGATGTAGAACAATATGGCGAAGGTACTGCGACGCTTTGTGTTCTGGTTATCTGTATTCTTGTCTATTTTCATATATAGTCGTTTTAATGGTTGTCAAATGGCGATTGTAAAGCGTTCACTAATCTTGTTGTCTAATCTCTTGGTATCAGCATTTATCTTGTCATCGGTAACTTTCGCATAAATCTGAGTGGTATCAACCCGTGTATGTCCCAACATTTTGCTGACCGTTTCCAATGGCACACCGTGAGATAGGGTGATCTCCGTAGCATATGTATGTCTGGCGGCATGAAAGACTATTCTTCGCTCAATACCGCATATTGCAGCAATCTTTTTCAGGGAAAGATTTACATCAGAATTACAATACATGGGCAACAGTTTTCCGTTAGGCTCTACATCACGATACTTTTTAAGTATATGAATAGGTACATCAAGGAGCGGAACTTCATACTCGACTTTAGTCTTCTTACGAGATGTTCTTATCCATAGTGTACCTTCCTCGTCCGTAACCAAATCCTCTTTGGTCAACATACACATATCTCCATAAGATATTCCGGTGTAGCATGAGAACAAGAATAAATCTCTGACGATGTAAAGTCTTGCATTATGCAATGGTGTTGTCATCATCAGTTCCAGTTCCTCTGCCGTGAGATACTTCTGTTCACGCTGTGGACGTTCAGGTTCATATCCCCAAAATGGATTGAAGGTAAGAATACCGTCTGCTATGGCTTCATTGATAATGGTTCTAAAAGAGGTCGTAAGATGGACTATCGTACCAAGAGCCAAATGGCAGTCGGTTCGTAAGTGAAGATCATATTTCTCGATAAACGAACGATCCAATGCCGTAAAGGGAATATCGGTCAGTTTGTATTTCTCATTGAGGAATTTCTCAACATGCATATAGGCGTATTTGTAAGCACGCAGAGAACCTGCGACACGGTTCACACCTACACGCTTCTCGAAATTCTTGATGAAGATGCGGAAATAACTCATCAAGGTCTGCTGCCCTGAAGCCATACCCAAAAGCAGACACTTGACATCTTCGGCAGTTACTCCTTCTCGTATTGCCGATTGTTCTTGATAGATATGTAGAGCCGAGGCTCTGATCTCGTCTAACTGACGATTGATTTCGCGTGCTGCGACACTCTTACCTGTAGCACGACCGGAGTGCCACATCGTATGTGGTACCGACATTTTCACACTGAATGCCGTCTCGGAGTACTTGCCGACATTCAATCTTGCCATTACGGGACAGTTTCCTTTGGCATCTGCTTCGCTCTTTTTGAGGTAGAACGACACCTTTACATCTACCTGATTCATAACTCATTTCTTTGGTTGCAAAAATAAATTTTACAGAGTTAATGAACGGCATGTAGAATATAGCGGAACAAGGCAACAAGTACTTGACAATTAATCTCATTCCCGTATTTTTCTTCCAACGAGAAAAAATGATTACCTTTGTCAGTGCAATGATAGAAAAAACAAGCGTTCTTTGTGGCTGTTGTAGGGTATGTGCAAGAGATTAAAGATGCTGTTTCTACCAAATTTCCATTCCATAAAAAGGCAACGGATAGGTAGCAATTCTTTCTCTAACACCCACCATATTCGGCTCCTTCTGCCAAATTTAACAATATGGTGAGGTAACACAAAAATGGTATATGTACCAACCACTTATCACATTTTGCCCTCATCCTGCCATTTTTACGCAAGTTCTTCGTATATTTGTAGGACATAGGAACAGTTCGGTAGAGCCAAGCCGGAAATGTAAATTTCGCTTGCCTTTGCACTCACCTTTCGCTATATTTGTATGTAAATATGAAAATAAGCTGCACATCGCCAGAATTTCTTTTCTCGAATTGCACTATTTTTGTAAAGCAAATGTAACACAAAGGAAACATGAATGACGTTTCTTTGTTTCAATAAATAGGAATCTTCATACTTTTAAAAATCTACGAAAATGATATACATCGAAAAAGAACTCGACGATCTGAAAAAAGAAGTCCTCGAAATGTGGGACTTGGTTAATTCTCAGCTGAACCGTGCAGGAGAAGCCCTTTTGTCTATGGACAAAGAGCTGGCGCACGAGGTAACCTACCGGGAAAAAAGGGTGAACGCATTCGAGCTGAAAATAGACAGCGATTGCGAAGACATCATCGGATTATACAACCCCGTAGCTTTGGATTTGCGCTTTACATTGGCCATGATGAAGACAAGCAATAACCTCGAACGCATAGCCGACTTTTGCGATGGAATAGCCCGATTCGTTATCGACTATCCCGAAGTAAACATTGAATCGGAATTGTTCGAAAAAACGGGTATTAAAGAAATGCTCGACATTGTCAAAGCCATGATGTTGCAAGCCGAAAATGCTCTTATCGAAGAAAAATCGTCCGAAGCGATAGCCGTCTTCAACAAAGACAACCGGGTGGACGAACTGAATCACGCAGCAGTCCCCATCATCGCCGAATATTTACAACAGTTCCCCGAAAGAGCCATAGAGTGCCTTAATCTCATCAGCATTATCCGACGACTCGAACGCATTGGCGACCACTGCAACAATATAGCCGAAGAAATCGTATTTTACTTGGACGCAAAAATATTGAAGCACGCCGGAAAACGTTCTTAATCACATTGCAGGAAGGAGAAAGGTCTGACAAAATAAAATGTTTTTATCATCTTTTACAGTAAAAAAGCGGGGTACTGTCAGAAGAAAATAATATCTTTGTTTAGGTAAAAACAGAGACGTAATTTTTTTGTTAGCCGACAAGGTAATGACAGCCGTTTCTTTTACCAGAAGCCATAAGAAACTTCGAGTACATAATTAAAAAGATGAAACATTTTATCATAGCTATCATACTTTTCTTCGGTATCTCCTCCATGCATATCTATTCTGCTGAGACAGCCACAGTAGAAATTCCCGATATGGAGAAAATAGAAAATGCCGTCCGAGATAGCCGCTCGCCCTATTATTACCCCGACCTAATGAAAAAATACCTCGGCAACGACACGACAATGACGTTGCAAGATTTCAGACATTTATACTTGGGATATGCCAGCCAAGAAGATTACAATCCCTATCGCACAGTCGAGATTCCCGAAAGGATAGAAAAACTTTATGCTCAGACCGTTCATACCGAATCGGAATGTGATTCGCTTATCAAATATGCGCGAATCGCCTTATCCGATATACCTTTCGATTTACGACAAATAAATTTCTTGATCTACGGACTTCGACAAAAAGGAGAGACAGAAGAAGCCAACCTATGGGAATACCGGCTGAAAGGTATCATACAAGCCATACTTTCGACCGGCGACGGAAAAGCGCCCGAAACAGCTTGGTTTGTCATTTATCCTGCCGACGAATATAATATCGTAAATCGACAAGGATTTACCGCTACGGAATTTACATTCGTCGAGCCTTATTTCGATTACATATCGATAGAGAAGAACCCTCTTAAAATCGAAGGGTTCTATTTCAATGTAAAAAAACTGCTCAAAGAATACAACCGTAAATTCTACGAGCGTTAATCTAACCCTATTCGAATTATACTAATCATTTAATCATATAAAACCATTATGGAAATAAAACCCGGTAAATTTGTAGTTCTGACCTACGACCTGTACGCAGGCGCAGGCGAACCGGAAGAAACATTAATGATGCGCGCTACCGACGAAATGCCCGACCAATTCGTGTTCGGAGTGGACCAAAATATTCTTCCTTCCATGTTAAAACGGCTCGAAGGATTAAAACAAGGCGACAAATTCGATTTTGTACTTTCTTGTGAAGAGGCCTTCGGAGAACGCAACGAAGAACACGTCATGGAGTTAGACAAGGAGATTTTCATGGTAGACGGAAAATTTGACGACCAAACCGTATTCGAAGGAAATACCGTGCCGATGATGACATCGGAGGGCTACCGTATAAACGGCTCCGTACTAAAAGTTACAGACGACAAAGTTTTGATGGATTTCAATCACCCGTTAGCCGGTGAAAATCTGCATTACGTAGGTATGGTCAAGCTCGTACGCGATGCCACGGAAGAGGAACTTCACCCCCGCCATAGTTGCGGTTGTGGTTGCGGTCACGATCATGGCAGTTGCGGTGACGGCTGTGGAGATTGCTGCGACGGTTGTCATTAACAGACACATAAGAGCGAGGGCGGGTGCATGGCTGCGACCCGCCCTCATCGTTTCCTACTAATAAGCTAATATCCGATTATCAACATAACCCCGACAGCGATTATCACAGAAAACAGGAGATAAAGAACCGAAGCCCACAGTGTGCGCCCCAACGTTTTCCAAAACTTATCGGGGAAAAACGAATACGCCGCCCAATAAGTGGGGAGCAAGCAAAGAACCATCGAAGTCCACTCATACACCGTATAATACGAGGCGTCCAACACCCACCCGATAGGCATTAACACCAACGAAAGCAAAATATACAACACCGACAGGTAACAACAACCCAGCAGATACTCTACCCAATTGTACCGCGCAGCACCGGCCTTGCGGAAGGCAATCTTGACAGCCAACACCATGAACGGAACCGTGACGATAGTGAGTAAAGTATAGTGCTCGACAATCCAATTGTGAGTAGCCGATCCCTCGATAGTCGAAATAGTCCCGGCCCCACCCTCGATATGTCCGAAGAAAAGAAGGATTACACACCATACCGCCAGTAACGGGATAGGAGCCATATAACCTTTGCGACGTCCGGCGAAGTAATCACTTATTAGCCGGTCGGGGTGGACGACCAACGTACGCGTTGTCTTAACAAAGGTATTGTCGACATGAAAAATACCATGCAGAATATTGTCCCACACACTCTTCCAAGTCAATCGCTCCACCGTGGATTTTTGACCGCAATGGTTACAAAAGTTACCTTCAAATTCGGTTCCGCAATTTTTGCAAATCATCTCCTTCTCGTCATTAAAAATCGGGAGACAAAGATACATCGTCACACACCTCTCGCCAACAAACAACAGCCCGAATTTTCAAAAATAGTTCGTCGGGCGGTGTGGCCGGCGGTTACAGCCCAACCGGATATCGCTCTTCACGGCCGACATCGCCCCCTTGTATTGCAACTGACGGCGAACGCTCTCCTCGGGTTGTTTCGTAGCGAACCATTGATTCAAAACATGATGTACTATCGCCCGTTCGAGCTGATGACAAATTGATTCATCGAGCGCCAACGGGCGTTGCCTAGACAAAAGAACGGCAAAAACAAGTGTTGTTTCGGTGGAAACAGACTCATCGGATAAATAGGCAGACAAAGACCGCATCATTTCGTCTCGGGCATCGGCAAGCCAACGGGAAAGAAATGGTTTATCGTCTTCGGAAAAAATTATAGAACGGCTCCACCCCGACTTCAAATCAGACTGTCCCACCAAACTTTTTGCCACATAGGAACTTTCGGCAATCAACTCACGCAATATCTGTTCTTCTGAGAATGAAAATACGACTGTCTCAAACTCAAACGGATTTTCTACATTTCTTATCTTTTTCATTTCCTTCTTATGATATAAAAAAACAATATGATAATAAAAATCATTAGGACATACCCCGACACTCTATGAGTGTCCATTTCCTTTGAACTACGATGGTTCTGCTCCTTCTCCGAACGAGATTGTAAGACAGCGGCCTCGTTTAACGAATCAGAAACGACAGTCTCGTTCCGAGCGACAACTTTTTTCGATTGTTTCAAACGAGTAATCGAAATGAAAGGGTTGACAGTTTTGTCCTGCATGGAATCGAATACATCTACATGTGTCCATTCCCATTCGGTAAGCCCCGACCATTCATTCCGACACAGCGAATCAATGACGACATGTAAATCGCGATCAATAGAATGCACGCGATTTTCCCGAACCTCACCGATTGTCTGACGAGACGTATGACAAGCCCAAACAAAAACCGGAAAAACAATACACAAAATATAAGGAAACCTTTTCACGATACACCTCCTTTTTGCATACGGTAAATTGTCAACAGAGCCGACCGCTCGGACAAATAAAAACGAGGAGCTCGTTTTTCAGCCAATATCGTACAAAGCGCATCGTTAAACGGGACTTGGGGACGTCGCCTCAAATAGCTCGCCAACATATTGGCCAAATCGTTGTACATCTCTGTTCTTGTCGATGACACACATCGAGGTGAATAGCCTTTGAAAATTCGTTTCACATTCCGCCTCGCCTCCTCATAACTGATATAGAAACGAGGAGCTATGGAATAAACCACACGCCTGACAATCTGCTCCCGGGGAATATTCACGGCCATTTTTCCCAATGATTTGAGGGCTTCGTTGTATGCCCTAAACAAATCTCGGTCTCTTTCTTCCTTGTAATATAGCTCCATATAATTCTTATTACAAGAAGAGATACAAAAACATAGCTTTCTCAAAAGCCTCTACGAAACGGGTAACACAAATATATATCCAAATTGGTATAAATACAAATATTTATGGTTATTTTACCACAATATTATATTTTTTTATTTTTTCAGATGTTAATTTAGAGACGAGATGGAGTAGAAAATATGTATTTTTGAGGTGATAAACCAAATAATAAAATGAATTTCAGAACGGCCATAAATTTTCCCGGTAATCCCGGATATATCGACCATCGGCAACAAATTTTGTTGCTGGGGTCGTGCTTTGCCGAAAACATAGGCTTATGGCTGCAACAGCGTAAATTCAATGTCGATATAAATCCATTCGGCACATTATACAATCCCCTTTCCATTGCCCAAAGCTGGGAACGAATCGTCGAGGGAAAAGCGATTATTGAAAACGAACTTTTCGCTTTCAATAATCTATGGCACAGTTACGATCACCATTCCCGATTCTCGGGGTGCGACAAGAAGGCCACGTTATCGCTCATGAACCGCCGAATCGAAAAAAGCCACCGCCAAGTACCGAATATCGACCGAATAATCATCACATGGGGAACCGCTTATGTATTCCGATTAAAAGAGACGGGTAAAGTTGTCGCCAACTGCCACAAACAACCGGCCTCGATATTCGACCGAGTGCTGTTATCGGTCGATGAAATAGTTTCCCGATGGAGAGACATCACAAAACACATCGAAAACAATCTACCTCAATGTCGTATATTGTTCACCGTGAGCCCCATACGTCACCTTAGCGACGGAGCACACGGCAACCAAATAAGCAAATCGACGCTGCTACTGGCGATAAACCGATTACAACAAGAGTTCGGGATTTGCGATTACTTTCCTTCTTATGAAATCATGATGGACGATCTGAGGGATTATCGTTTCTACGATACCGACATGACGCACCCCTCGAAATCGGCGATCGCTTATATAACCGAAATATTGGAGGAAGCATACCTTTCTCCCGAAAGCAAAGAAATAGCCTCTCAATGGTACAAGATACAAAGAGCTTTGGAACATCGTCCCCTGATGCCCGATAAAGACGAGTACACTATTTTTTTACAACATACGCTCGACAAGGTCATGAGATTTCAACAAATGTATCCTTACATAAATGTATCGAACGAAATTACAGAATTAAACACAAGAATCAGTCAAATATGAATTACACGATTACCGAAATAGCAACTATCGTCAAGGCACAGAAAAGAGCCTACAAAGACTATACTATCACGGCTCTATTAACCGACAGCCGTTCTCTCACGTTTCCCGAGGAGACTTTGTTTTTCGCCTTGGTTACCGAACGAAACGACGGTCACCGTTACATCAAAGATCTCTACCGAAAAGGAGTACGAAACTTCGTGGTAGAACATCGGATAGCCGATGAAGAGCTTATGCCCGAAGCAAATTTCATCATCGTAAAAAACACATTAGATGCCTTGCAACAATTAGCTGCGACACATCGAAAAAAATTCGATATACCGGTAATCAGTGTTACGGGAAGCAACGGAAAGACCACAGTCAAAGAGTGGCTTTATCAACTTCTCCAACCAGACTACAATACGGTGCGCTCTCCCCGCAGTTACAACTCTCAAATAGGAGTCCCGTTATCGGTATGGCAAATAGGGTCGAAAACCGAGATGGCTATTTTTGAAGCCGGAATTTCTCAACCCGATGAAATGATTCATTTGGAAGAAATCATCAAACCGACGCTCGGTTTGATAACCAATATCGGAGAAGCCCACCAAGAGGGATTCCAAACCATACAGCAGAAATGCATCGAAAAACTCACTTTATTGAAAGCCTGTGATTGCATTATTTACGATGAAGACAACGAACTTATCTGCGAATGCGTGGAGAAACTCTGCTTCGGGTGTCGAGAGATTGCTTGGTCCAGAAAAGACCGGGACAAACCGCTGTACATCTCCAAAATAATCAAAGGTAACGATTCTACAAAAATAGAATATACTTACTTACAATACCACAGTTATATTACTATCCCATTCGTAGAAGATGCTTCCATCGAAAATGCGATTCACTGTCTGGCAGTCATGCTTTACTACAACCGACCGCCCGAAACGATAACCGACCGCATGAAGCGTTTGACTCCGGTAGCCATGCGTATGGAAGTCAAAGAAGGGATAAACAACTGCCTAATTATAAACGACAGCTATAACTCAGATATCAATTCACTCACCATAGCCCTCGACTTTCAAAATCGAAGGGCGGCAGCCAAAGGTATGCGCCGCACGCTTATACTGTCGGACATTTACCAGACGGGACTACCCCCGGCCAGCCTATACCGGAAAGTCGCCGATATCATATTGCACAAAGGAATAGAACGACTCATCGGGATAGGCCCGGTAATCTCGGATAACGCTTACCTTTTCAATCTCGAAAAAGAATTTTATCCGACGACCGAAAGTTTCCTTGCACAACTTGACCCAGCCGACTTTCATAATGAACTGATTCTAATCAAAGGTGCGCGAGAATTCCATTTCGAGCTCATCTCCGAGACCTTAGAACTGAAACAGCATGAAACCATACTGGAAATAAATCTCGACGCCATCGTCCACAATTACAACCTATTCAAATCGAAATTACGTCCCGAAACAAAAATCATCTGTATGGTAAAGGCTTTCGGCTACGGAGCCGGTTCTTATGAATTGGCAAAGACCTTACAGGACAGAGGAGCCGATTTCCTTGCAGTAGCCGTTGCCGACGAAGGAGCCGAATTGCGGAAAGCGGGAATAACCATGCCCATCTTGGTGATGAATCCCGAAATGAGCAGTTTCAGAACACTGTTCAGCTATTATCTCGAACCCGAAATATATAGTTTCGAACTGCTGAAAGCGATTATCGCAGAAGGGGAAAAATTAGGTTTAGCGGGCTATCCTGTGCACATAAAAATAGATTCAGGCATGCATCGGCTCGGATTCGAAGAAAAGGATATGGAACAAGTCGTGGAAATTCTCAACGACCAAACCGTCGTCATCGCCCGTTCGGTCTTTTCTCATTTCGCGGGAAGCGACGAAAAAAGATTCGACGATTATTCTCATCGTCAAATCGAAACATTCTCTCGTTGTGCCGACTACCTACAACAACACTCCAAGCATAAAATACTGCGACACATACTAAATACGGCGGGAATATTACGCTTCCCCGAATACCAAATGGATATGGTAAGGCTGGGTATAGGATTATACGGAGTCTCCCCTATCGACACACCTTGCGGGCTGGAAACAGTCAGCACATTGAAAACAACTATCCTTCAAATCAAAACACTGTCTGCCGGAGAAACCATAGGGTACGGAAGAAAAGGTGTATTATCTCGTGATTCCCGCATAGCAGCGATTCCCATAGGATATGCCGACGGACTCGACCGCCATCTGGGAAATGGAAAAGGGTGTGTCGTTGTAAACGGAAAACGAGCTGCCATCGTAGGTAATATTTGTATGGACGTATGCATGATCGATGTAACCGATATAGATTGTAAACCGGGTGACCGAGTTGAAATATTCGGAGAACAACTGCCCGTCACCGAAATCGCAGAAAAACTCGATACAATCCCTTATGAAATTCTCACTTCGGTTTCTACCCGGGTGAAGCGAATCTATTACAGAGAATAAATACAGGCGTTTTAAGGAATTATTATACATTCCTTTTTTACAAAATTCCAATCGTTCAAAAAAACAATTTTTCTTTTACCGATTCAAAAAAAATAGAGGCCCTTCGGGGCCTCTATAAACTGAGATAATACTCTCTCATTTTTTAATTTCAATTTCTTCTTTCAGGTCAATTTCATTTCTCTCGGCATCATAAAATTTATATTCGAGATAAGCGAGAGACTGATTAGGAATTACTTTCAGCTGAAAAGTGTATTTACAACGCCACTTCATCTTCAAAGAAAATACACCTTGATTGACATATGCAGCTACAAAAGGATGTACGTGTAATGTGAATTTCTTTATTTTCAACTTATACACCAGATAATGAATCTTCGACTCCAACAGATCGGTAAAAAGTAAGGAAGGAGGAATAGTACCTTTACCATGACAAGTCGGGCAATCTTCACTGGTAATAATATCGAGTGCCGGCCGCACCCGCTGGCGGGTAATCTGCATCAATCCGAATTTACTCAACGGCAAAATATTGTGCCTTGCCCTATCATTAGCCATCAGCTCACGCATGCGGTCATATAGTTTCTGACGGTTCTCGGCTTCGTCCATATCGATGAAATCGATCACGATAATACCGCCCATATCGCGCAACCTCAGTTGCCGTGCTATTTCTTCGGCGGCATTCATATTTACATCAAGGGCATTGCTCTCCTGATCGGAAGAAGCCTTCGAACGATTTCCGCTATTTACATCGATAACATGCAGAGCCTCTGTATGTTCGATAATGACATACGCTCCACTTTTAAAAGAAACGGTTTTTCCTAATGAAGATTTTATTTGCTTGGTAATAGCGAAATTATCAAAAATAGGCAACTCCCCATCGTAAAGTTTAACTATATCTTTTCGATCGGGAGAAATAAGACTCACATAGTTGTATATTTGGTTATATGTCTCCTTATCGTTTACATAAATATTTTCGAAAGAAGGGCTAAATATATCACGCAGTATCCCTACGGTTCTACCCGTTTCCTCATAAACGAGCGACGGAAGCTGAGCCTTTTGCAACTTCACTAACATATCTTCCCAACACCTTACCAACGTTTTAAGTTCGTTATTCAACTCTGCGACCCGTTTCCCTTCGGCAACAGTTCTGACAATCACACCGAAATTGCGGGGTTTAATACTTTGTATGAGCTGCCTAAGGCGCAATTTTTCCTCGTTCGATTTAATCTTTTGCGATACAGATACTTTATCTGAAAAAGGGATTAACACTAAAAAACGACCGGCAAAAGAAATCTCTGCCGTAAGGCGAGGTCCCTTAGACGAAATAGGTTCCTTAGCAATTTGAACCAACACTTCTTGACCCACCTTCAAAGCATCGTTAATCGTACCGTCTTTTTCAATATCGGGCAATAAATCAAATTTAGAAAGAGACAACACTCGTTTGCGATCGGCAAGCGACTGTTTAAGAAACTTTGCACTCGAATTATATTGTGTACCTAAATCGAGATAGTGCAGGAAAGCATCCTTTTCGTAACCTACATCAACAAATGCAGCATTAAGTCCCGGCATCAGCTTTTTGACCCGTCCCAAATAGATATCGCCCACAGAAAACGATATGTTCCGAGCCTCTTTCTGAAGCTCCACCAATCGATTATTCTCGAGCAATGCAATAGAAATCTCTTTGGGTTGTACGTCTACTACAAGTTCGCTGGACATAAATTGTTATTTAGATTACTGATATTCACGCAGCATGTCGGCCTTCTTAAAAAGAACAGGCATCCTGCCAAAAGAGTTTTTAATACTAACCATTTGTTATACAAAATGGTTTCGATAAAGCAGAAAGAACAAATCTAATGACTAAATCGCATTAAATTTGTTCTTCGTGTTCTGTCATTCATTGAGCCGACAGACATTATTTCTTCTTATGTCTGTTTTTTCTCAATCTTTTTTTGCGTTTGTGAGTAGCCATCTTATGGCCTTTTCTTTTTTTTCCACTCGGCATAACGGTATGCTTTTAAAGATTAATACTTATATTTATTGATTTTCTTATTTTACTTCACCCATAAAAGTTTTTGCAGGCTTAAATGCCGGAATGTTGTGGGCCGGAATTATTATCGTAGTATTTTTGGAAATATTGCGAGCCGTTTTCTGTGCTCTTTTCTTTACGATGAAACTACCAAAACCTCTCAGGTACACATTTTC
>ULVR01047566.1_pt1 | contig 36300 bp, 36 predicted proteins | sample 1959601 | NCBI WGS metagenome assembly ULVR01 (sample SAMEA4835791, study PRJEB28245) | human gut metagenome | biome: gut microbiome; material: fecal sample | place: Denmark | collected 2008
GTGTATTAGTTCCATTAGCTGTTGGATATGTAGTTGGTGGATTCTATAATGTTGGGCCAGACGCTTGGTTACACAACCTATTCTTAGGTGTTATTTTAACAGCTACAAGTGTTGGTATTACGGTAGAAACATTGAAAGAAATGGGTTGTATGTCTACAGAAAGTGGAAATGCGATTTTAGCTGCAGCTGTAATTGATGATGTTTTAGGTATTGTTTGTTTGACATTAGTAACAGGAATGGCTGACAGTTCAGTGAACATCGGCGCTGTCATGTTTAAAATTTTACTATTCTTTGTGTTTGCCGTTGTTGTTGGGGTGATTTTACACAAAGTATTTTCATGGTGGTTTGAACATGATTCATGCGGTGGACTACAAAGATATTCAATTGTATCATTTGCGTTCGCATTGATCATGGCATTCTGTTCAGAAGCATTCTTTGGTGTAGCGGATATCACAGGAAGTTTTGTGGCAGGTTTGATTCTTTCGGGTACACGACAATGTGATTATGTCACTAAACGTATTTCAACATTATCTTATATGTTGATTACACCTGTATTCTTTGCGAGTATTGGATTAAAGCTTTCACCAATTACATGGAGTGCTGAACTTATCGAATTAGTAATTGTTTTATGTATCATATCTGTTTTGACAAAAATTATTGGATGTGGTTTGGGTGCTATTGTATGTAAATATACACCTACACAAGCTATCCGAATTGGATGCGGTATGATTAGTCGTGGAGAAGTTGCCTTGATTGTCGCAAATAAAGGTATGGCATTAGGAATCTTACCAGAAGTCTTTGTGACTCCAGTATTATTGTGTGTCGTATTCACAACGGTTATTACACCAATCTTATTGAAAATTGTATACAAAAAGAAACCTAACGATGCAGATTTTGTACAAACTGCAAATTGTTAATAATATTTTCACATTGGGTCTTTATACTTAAAGTATGAAGACTCTTTTTTTTATGCTTATCATTACTTTTTTGATCAAACCATTTCAATTATCGACTTTGTATGTTGTACTCTTTTTATACTTTTTGGCGAAAAAGGACTATGCAACAATGTATATTGAAAAGTACTGGATTTTTCCATCTATACTTCTTTTATGTTTTTGTTCTAATTATGTGCCATTATTCAATCGAGTATGTACAAGTCTTGTTTTTCTATTGGTCAGTGGAACCATTAAAATTATTAGAACTGAATGGATAGGCAGTGCCGATGTATGTTTTTTAACTTTTTTTGGCTTTTATTTAGGAATGGAAAGAATGCTCGTGGCTTTATATATTAGTGTTTTACTAGGCTTTTTGTGGATTTTATATAAAAAAAAGCATATTCTTCCGTATTTATCCTGTTTATCAATAGGTGTCTGGATCGCTTATCTGAAAGGATATACATTTTTTTATTTTCTAATAAATCTTTTTTCTTGAGGACAAATTACATCAATGTCATTAAATTGAATATGATGACTTTGAAGTAAGAGTCCCGTATTATCAATTCTTTTACCTCCATATAAGGAATCATTTAAAATGGGATGCTTCAAAGAAGCACATTGAACACGGATTTGATGTTTTCTTCCCGTTAGAATCGTTACTTGAATCAGCGAATAATCTTTATAGTTTTTAAGTGTGTTAAATATTGAAATACTTTCTTTTCCATTTGGATGGATGAACATTTTCTTGGCATTATGACGATCTCTTGCGATATTTGAAACAATCTTTTTGTTTTTATAATTCGTGTGACCTTGAACTAAGGCAATATAGTCTTTTTTAATGTGATGCTCTTCCATGTTTTTGTCACAATATGCCTGGAAGAATGGATGCTTACAAAATAAGACTAAACCACTCGTTTCATAATCAATACGATGAATGGCTTGAGCCGGATATTTATTTCCATTTAATTGCAGATACCCGTTAATACGAGCTTGTAAAGTATCTTGGCTGTTTCCATCATCGTGTACTAATAAAAATGGAGGTTTAAAGGCTGCTATTAAAAAAGCATCTTCATATAAAATGTTTACAGGCTCATAGTTGATTTCAACTTCTTTTTCAGGATAGTTAAAGTAGATAGTTTTATTGTTTTCATCTATTTTTAAATGTTTTTTATGGTTTTTTGAAATACAAAAAGTCTCAAAAATCTCTTGAGAAGTTGCTGTATATTGCATGTAGTTTTCATTTAAATTTTTTATGAGCATATCAATAGAATATTTTAATGATGCGTGTCATAATGTCAATAGAAGAACAGGAGGAATACTTATGAAAATCTATAAGAATTTAGAAACTGGTAGCGTTGTTGAAGGATTGTTGATGGATGTAGTTCCTAGTGGATATCGTGAATTAAAAGCTGGTGAAGTGGATGCAGCGCAAGAAAAACATGTTCCACAAGTAAGTGTAGAAGATAACAAACTTAAAGTTGTAGTTGGAAGTGTTGAACATCCTATGTTAGAGGCACACTATATCACTAATATTTGGGTTGAATATAGTGATGGAACTGTGGATCGTGCAGGTTTAGTCCCAGGAATGAAACCAGAATATGTTTTTGATTCGAAAGGACGAACAGGTAAAGTAACTGTGTATGAGTATTGTAACTTGCATGGTTTGTGGAAAAATGAAATAGAATTGTAATTAAAATGTAAAAATAAAGACAGATTGTTGAAATAAACAATCTGTTTTTCTATAATAATCACATGTATAAAGAAAAGTTGAGAGAATCGTTTAAAGTTTATGATGAAATTGTTTTAAAGTGTTTTTGTGGTATTTTTATTGGTGCTATTGTTGCGATCTGTGAAGTCATTTTTGGTAAAGGATTAGAATGGATCTTGAATTTTAGAGAGCATATGGGATGCATTATGTTGCTTGGACTTCCTTTTGCAGGATTAGCTATTGTGTTCTTATTTGATCATTGGGGAAGAATATCTAGAAAAGGTATGGGACTTGTTTTTGAGGTTGATCAAGGAAAGAGTGATTGGATTCCACTTCGTATGGCACCGTTTATGGTCGTGTCGACATGGATTACCCATTTCTTTGGTGGTAGTGCGGGTAGAGAAGGTGTTGCGATGCAGATTGGAGCTACCGTATCGCATTATTTTGGTAAGTATTTCCGCTTTAAAAACAGTGGTGTTATCTTTATGGTTGCAGGTATGGCAGCTGGTTTTGCCGGATTGTTTGGTACGCCAATTACGGCAATTTTCTTTGCCTTAGAAGTTTTAGTGGCTGGAACTTTGAAATATCGAGCTATGTCTTGTGCAATTCCGGCTAGTTTTACGGCAACTTATGTTTCTAGCTTGTTTGGATTACACAAGAGTACTTTTAAGATAGGAAATGTTGCTGAGCCAAATATGGAATTATCTATAAAATTATTGGTGTTAGGTATTTTATTCGGCATGATAGGTGGTTTATTTGCGTTTTTTTTGAAACACACAAAAGCTTTTGTCACAAATAAAATCACAAATCCCTATAAACGTATTTTTATGATGGGTGTTTTCGTGGCGTTTATGTTGTTTATGTTTGGCCAATGTCGTTATTCAGGTGTGGGTGAAAACTTGATTGTAGCATCTTTTACATCGGAAAAGATTTATGGATATGACTGGATCCTAAAGCTTGTCTTAACGATTTTAACTTTATCTGCAGGATTCCAAGGTGGAGAAGTTACGCCATTATTTGCGATTGGATCGAGTCTCGGGGTTATAATTGCACCTGTATTTGGTTTAGATCCATTGTTTGTAGCTGCACTAGGGTATAGTGGTGTGTTTGGAGCTGCCACAAATACATTTTTAGCGCCTATTGCGATAGGCATGGAAGTTTTTGGATATCAGTATTTTCCGTTCTTCTTTATTGTATGTGCTATATCTTATATCGCAAATCAAAACGAATCAATTTATGCTTTGCAAAGACAAGTCAGAGAATGATTTGTCTTTTTTTTGCAGCATTATGAAAACGCATACAAATTTAATGAAACAAGTAGATTTTATTTGAAAAAGTGATATACTTTAGTTATATAAAGAGTATTATTAGGAGGATGATTATGAAACAGAATAATATGCTCGCCATGATTTTAGCAGGTGGCCGTGGAACACGTCTTTTGGAACTAACTAAAAAGAATGCGAAACCGGCTGTTTATTTCGGAGGAAAATATCGTATTATTGATTTCCCACTAAGTAACTGTGCAAATTCAGATATCAACGTTGTAGGCGTTTTAACACAGTATGAATCAGTAGAATTAAACGCATACGCTGGTGCTGGTCAAAGATGGGGACTTGATGCACGTGGAAGTGGTGTTTATGTTTTGCCACCACGTGAAAAGGATGGTACAAAATTTGACGTCTATCAAGGAACAGCAGATGCCATCACACAAAACATTGACTTTATTGATAAGTTTGATCCTGAATACGTTTTAATTCTTTCAGGCGACCACATCTATAAGATGGATTATGCGGATATGTTATCTTGTCACAAGGCAAATAATGCCGATTGTACAATTGCGGTACTTCCAGTGCCAATTAAGGAAGCTAGCCGTTTCGGTATTATGAATACAGATGATGAAGGAAGAATTGTTGAATTCGAGGAAAAACCAGAACATCCAAAGAGCAATTTAGCTAGTATGGGTATTTATATCTTTAACTGGAAACAATTACGCAAAGAATTGATTTCAGATATGACTGCAGAAGGTAGTCACCATGACTTTGGTAAAGATATTATTCCTAACTTCTTAAACGCAAATAAACGTTTGTATGCTTATAAGTTTGAAGGATATTGGAAAGATGTTGGAACAATCGATTCATTGTGGGAAGCAAATATGGACTTATTAAATAAAAACAATGAATTGAATTTAGATGATCCAAACTGGAAAATCTATACAGAAGATATTCCAACTTTACCTCACTATGTAGGTCCAACTGGAAAAGTTGAACATTGCTATATCAACCAGGGAGCTATCATTCGTGGTGAAGCAGTAGATTCAGTATTATTCAATAATGTTGAAATTGATGAAGATGCATATGTATCTCAAGCTGTGTTAATGCCAAATGTTAAAGTTGGTAAAGGTGCAAAAATCTATCGTGCTATCGTTGCTGATGGTGTGAAGATTGATGATGGTGCTGTTGTTGGTAGTCCAGACAGTGATGAAATCGAATTGATTTCTAAGAGAGTAAAGAAGGGTGAATAATTATGTGTAACGCTTTAGGAATAATTACTTACAATGATTCTTCTGTATATGTAGAAGGTATGCAAAAATATCGTCCAATCGCTGGATTCAGTTTTTTAGGACGTTATCGTTTAGTTGACTTTGCGATTTCAAATATGTCAAATTCAGGAATTGATGATATTCAAATATATGTAAATGGAAATCCTCGTTCTTTAATTGATCACATTGGTACTGGTCGTCACTATAATATCAACTCTAAACATGGACACTTATCTTTAGTGCCTGTATATTCTGAAGGTGGAACTTCACGTTTTACCACAGATATTTCATGTTATGCAGAAAACATTCATACAGTTATGGAAAACCACAATGATTATGTTGTGATTGCTCCTGTTAATATGCTTTATAAAGGAAACTATGAAGAATTGTTGAAACAACATATCGAAAGTGGTGCTGAAGTATCAGTGTTGTATCAACATGTAGATAACGCAAAAGAAAACTACATTGGATGTGATGTACTTCAAATGAATAAACAACGTGGTGTATTAAGTATTGATCAAAACTTAGGTAACTATAAATCTAGATATTTATCTTTACAGACTTACATCATGTCAAAAGAAATTTTTAAAACATTAGTTGAAGAAGCGCAAGAAACAAGTTCAATGTATTGGTTTAAAGATATCTTAAATGATAAATGTGTAGATATGGATATCCGTGGATTGAATTATCGTGGACACATTTATGTAATTAATGATTTGAAATCCTATTATGAAAGTAATATGCAATTCTTAACGGAAGAAAAAATGAAAGATATCGCAGATCCAGAATGGCCTGTATATACTCGTACAAGCGATTCAGCTCCAGCCATTTATTTGAATGGTGGTATTGCAACAGGTTCATTGATTTCGAATGGTTGTGAAATCAGTGGTGTAGTTAAGAATTCTATTGTTGGTCGTTCTTGTAAAATTGGAAAAGATGCATTGATCGAAAATTGCATCATTATGCCAGATGTAGAAATTGCAGATGGTGCTCACTTAAAGAATGTGATTGTAGATAAACATTCTAGAATCGCAAAGAAAAAAGATTTAGCAGGGTTAGAAGAACAACCTTTGTATATTGGTAGAAGGGAGAACGTTTAATGGCATCAATTTTGATGGTTGCTGGGGAAGGATTACCATTCATTAAGACAGGTGGACTTGCCGATGTAATTGGTTCTTTGCCAAAGGCACTTACTGAAAGAGGACATGAAGTAAAGGTTGTCATGCCTTTATATAAGAAAATTAGTGAAAAATACTATAATGAACTTCATTTTGATTGTGAATATTCAGTTTCAATTAATTATCATGAAGTACCCGTACGTGTATTCTCAAAAGTAGTAGATAATGTATGTTTCTTCTTCATTCAACATCAAGGTTACTTTGAAAGAGATTCATTATACGGTTATCAAGATGATGGTGAGCGTTTTGGTTATTTCCAAAAGGCTGTTATTGAAATGTTGAACCAGTTGAATTACTGGCCAAATATTATCCATTGCCACGACTGGCATACAGGTATGATTCCTTGTATGGTTAAAGAAACTCACGATGCAGATCCTAGATATCGTGCAATTCGTTTTGTGTATACAATCCACAACATGGCTTATCAAGGAAATTTCGGCCCTGAAATGCTAGATAGTTGTTTAGGATTACCATACTATTTGTTAGACAATGGTAATGTACGTTTTGATGGTGGTATTTCATTTATGAAGTCTGGTATTTTATATGCGGACAAAGTTACAACTGTATCACCAACTTATGCACAAGAAATTTTATCGCCTCAATATGGTGAACACTTAGAAGCTGTATTGAATATGCGTAAATATGATCTATGGGGTATTGTAAACGGTATTGATATCGAGTTATGGAACCCTAACACAGATCCAGAAATTCCATATCACTTTAATAAAGTGAATATTGCGGCTCAAAAGAAAAAGGCAAAAATGGCTCTACAAGAAGAACTAGGATTAGAAAAGAATCCTGATGTTATGATGGTAGGTGTTGTTTCTCGTTTGACTTGGCAAAAAGGATTCTATCTATTGATGGAACAATTAGACGCATTGTGTGCAGCTCCAATCCAATTGGTTATTTTGGGTAGTGGTGAAAGTCAAATTGAAAACAAGTTCCATGAACTTGAAGATGGAAATAAAGGAAAGATTTGTTTCTATTATGGATACAATGAAAGCTTGGCACACCGTATCTATGCGGCAAGTGATTTGTTCTTGATGCCTAGTTTATTTGAACCATGTGGAATTTCACAATTGTGTTCTATGCGTTATGGTACTTTACCTCTTGTTCGTGAAACGGGTGGTTTAAAAGATACGGTTGATGCATACAATGAATATGAAAAATCAGGAAATGGATTTAGTTTTGAAAACTACGATTCGAATGAATTGATTCATACTTTATATTATGCTTGTGACGTTTATTACAATCGTAAAGAGGATTGGGAAATGTTACAAAGAAATGCATTGAATACAGATGTGTCATGGCAACAAAGTGCTAAAACATATTCTTTGTTGTATGATGAATTAGTTGACTAATGAGAATTCTTGTTAGTGCATGTTTATTAGGATATAACTGTAAGTATAACGGAAAAAACAATTTAAATAAAAAAATTGTAGAGCTTTTAAAAGATCATGAAGTAATTCCTGTATGTCCAGAGATGCTTGGAGGACTTTGTTGTCCTCGTATTCCTTGTGAAAAAGTAGGAGATAGAATTTTGGATAAAGAGGGAAATGATTGTACAAAACAGTTTATCAAAGGGGCAGAAATTGCTCTGAATATAGCGAAAGAAAAACAAGTAGATATTGCGATTTTACAAAGAAGATCACCTAGTTGTGGATATTCTGTTATTTATGATGGGACTTTTACAGGTAATCTAGTAACTGGTAGTGGTATCTTTGCACAAATGTTGCAAGATTTAAATATACCGATTATGGAAGCGGAATCAGAAAAATTCGTTTAGGTATTGTTTTCTTTGGCAAAATGTCATAAAATACATTTAGATTTGATTTAGGAGGATAATTATGAAACAAGTAACTGTAACTGTAGTAGATCCAGTAGGTCTTCACGCACGTCCAGCAACTGTAGCTGTTAACGCTGCTAGTAAATTTAAAAGTGAAATCAATGTAGCTTTCAAAGGACGTGAAGTAAACATGAAATCTATCATGGGAGTTATGTCTTTAGGAATTCCTACACAGTCAGAAATCACAATTAGCTGCTCAGGCGAAGATGAAGATGCTGCTGTAGCTGCAATCGAAGAAGTATTGCGTGCTCAAAAGATCATTGCTTAATTAAAGAAAGTCTCATAGTTTTATGAGACTTTTTTATTTCAAAGTTAGAAAAGAAGGAGAATAAATAATGTCTATTGTTGAAGAAAGATATTCAAAATGGTTAAACCATGAAAATTTAGCCCCTCAATACAAACCTGTTTTAGAAGCAATGAATGCAGAAGAAAAAAATGATGCATTCTATGCAACAATTGAGTTTGGTACAGCAGGTATGCGTGGTCTTTTAGGTCCGGGAACAAACCGAATTAATATTCATACAATTCGTAAGGCAACTCAAGGATACGCAAATTACATAAATGAAAATAATGGTGGTAAAGCTGGTATTGCGATTGGTTATGATAACCGTCACATGTCAAAAGAGTTTGCGTTTGATTGTGCTGACTTATTAGCAAAAAACAACATTAAATCATATGTGTTTGAATCATTACGTCCAACTCCAGAATTGAGTTTTGCAGTACGTCACTTAAATTGCTTTGGTGGCATTATGATTACTGCCAGTCACAACCCTAAAGAATACAATGGATATAAATTGTATGATGATAAAGGATGTCAGTTGATTCCATGTTTGGCTAGTCAGGTTATTGATAAGGTTAACGCAATTGAAGATGAATTGGCAATTGATGCAAACTGTACAGAAGAACAAAAGAAATTAATTACAGTTATTGGTAAAGATGTGGATGAAGAATATTACAAAAATGTATTAAGTATCCAATTGAATCCTGAAGTTAAAAAAGATATTAAAATCGTATTTTCACCAGAACATGGAACTGCTAATATTCCTGTTCAAGAAGTTTATAAACGTGCAGGATATACTTGCATTCCAGTTGTAGAGCAATGTAGTCCAGATCCTGATTTCTCAAATACACCTACACCAAACCCAGAACAAGCAGGTGCTTATGAATTGTCATTAAAATACGCAAAAGAATATCAAGCAGACTTAATTTTAGTTTGTGACCCAGATGCTGACCGTATGGGAGTTGGAGTCTTGCACAATGGTGAATATGTTGTATTAACAGGAAACCAATCTGGTTCTGTTGAAATTGAATATATTTGTTCACAACTTCAAAAACAAGGTAAAATGCCCGAAAATCCTGTAATGTTCAATACGGTTGTTACAAGTGATCTAGGAGAAAAAGTAGCTTCTGATTATGGTGTTACAACAGAAAAAACTTTAACTGGATTCAAATTCATTGGTGAAAAAGTTGCGAAATATGAAAAAACGCACGAAAAGAACTATGTATTTGGATATGAAGAAAGCTATGGTTCATTAATTAAACCTTTCGTACGTGATAAAGATGCTCCTCAAGCTTGTTTAATGCTGGCAGAAGCTTGTGCATTCTACAAAGAACAAGGTAAAGATTTAGTTGATGTATTAGATAGCTTGTATGACCGTCATGGTACATATGAAGAAAGTCAAGTTGCGTTATCATTAGCTGGTGAAGCAGGTGCTAAGCGTATTAAAGAAATCTTAGCTAACTTAAGAAAAGAGGCTCCAACACAAATTGGTGGCACAAAAGTAGTTCGTAGTGAAGACTATAAAGAATGTGTAATCAAAGAAGGGGATACAGTAACTGAACTTACTGGATTCACTAAATCGGATGTATTAAAATACTATCTTGAAGATGGAAGCTGGATTGCGGTACGTCCTAGTGGAACAGAACCAAAATGTAAATTCTACTATTGTATCAAGGGAGCTTCAAAAGAGGATGCTCACAACAAAACGGTTCATTTCCAAAAGGCAATGGATGATTTGATTGCCAAGTAGTATTAAAGGATGTCAAAATGGCATCCTTTTTTCTGTTTATTTGAAAAAAAAGATCTAGACTGATTTGTCTAAATCCTTCAAGAATTGTTCTAAGCGAACAACAGCTTCTTTAATGTGATCTATGCTATATGCATAAGAGATACGAATGTATCCTTCACCACTTGGACCAAAGGCGTTTCCTGGAACACAGGCAACTTTTTGTTCTTGTAGTAATCTTTCGCAGAATGTTTCGGAATCAAGGCCTGTCGATTGAATATTACAGAATACATAGAATGTACCATGAGGCATATTTGTCTTTAGTCCCATACGATTGAGTCTGTTGACTAAGAAGTTTCTTCTTTTTAGATAATCATCTTTCATCATCAATACATCATCATAGCCGTTTTTAATGGCTTCGATACCTGCGTATTGAGACATAACAGGAGCTGACATGATCACATATTGGTGAATCTTATTCATAACAGAAGAAAGTTCTTTGTTGGCCATACAATAGCCTAGACGCCATCCTGTCATCGCATATGCTTTAGAAAAGCCATTTACAACAATAATTTGAGATTTGATTTCGTCAAATTGGGCTAATGATGCAAAAGGCTGATCAAAGCTTAGTTCGGCATAGATTTCATCACTCACAACATATATACCTGATTCTTTGATGATATCAACAATTTTTGCGTAGTCCTCTTTTGTCATAACACCACCTGTAGGGTTGCTAGGATAATTGATGATCATCGCTTTTGTCTTTGGTGTGATGACTTTCTTTAAATCTTCTGGAAAAATTTTAAAGTCATTTTCTTCTTTTAACTGTAAAGGGACAACAACACCATCACTTAGTGTAACACTTGGTGCATAAGCAACGTAGTTAGGGTCTAATACAATAACTTCATCGCCAGGATTCAACAGGGCACGCATACATAAGTCAATGGCTTCACTACCACCAATTGTGACAATAACTTCATTTTCAGGATCATATGTTTGATTGTAATGTTCCTTATGGAATTTACAGATTTCTTCACGAAGCTCCAACAATCCACGATTGGCTGTATAGTGAGTATGTCCAGTGCTCATGTAGTGAATCGCGTTTTCACAAATGTGCCATGGCGTAGCGAAATCGGGTTCACCAACACCTAAAGAGATAACGCCTTCCATTGTGTTTGCTAAATCAAAGAATTTACGGATTCCACTTGGCTTGATAGATGTTGCTTTTGTAGATAAACTCTTCATTATGGAGTCACAACCAATCTTGATTCTTTATCTTCTGGTTTGTCAATCATGACAATACCACTTTGCTTATATTGTTTTAAGACAAATAATGTCTTTGTGGAACGAACATCTTCAACACAGGCAATCTTATCTGAAACAAAGCGAGCCACTTCAAACATGGTTTTACCTTGTACTAAACATAAGAAATCACAATCTCCACTTAATAGATACATTGTATCTACTTCTGGATAGTTGGCAATCAATGCTGCTGTCTTGTCATAGCCTCTATTTCTTGTAGGTGTACAACTTACTTCAATATATGCTAAAACTTTTTGATCTTTTAACGCTTTATTGTAGTTGATAATTGTGTGATAGCCACAAATAATTTTGTTTTTTTCTAAAGATTGAATCTCTGATTTTATACTTGCTTCATCTTCATTCAAAATATCCGCTAGATCTTGTGAAGTTAGACGAGCATTATTTTCTAGTAAATCTAGGATTAAACTTTGGTTCATTTTTAATTCCTCCTTTTGAATATAATAGCACAATTAAGGTTATGTAAAAAGTGTGAAAATGCTTGAGAATGAATTGTAAATAGTCTAATATATAAGTGTTGTTAGTTGTAAAAAGTTTTACTTGTTAGAGAATTGACAAATCAACAGTAGGCTTTTATAATAACAATGGTATTTAAAGGAGGATTTACTGACATGACAGTAAAAGTTGCGATTAACGGTTTTGGACGTATCGGACGTTTGGCATTCCGTCAAATGTTTGGTGCTGAAGGCTACGAAGTAGTAGCTATCAATGACTTGACTAGCCCTAAGATGTTAGCTCACTTGTTGAAATATGATTCAACTCAAGGAACTTACGCTAAGGCTGACACAGTTGTTGCTGGTGAAAATTCAATTACAGTAGATGGAAAAGAAATCACTATCTACGCAGAAGCTGATGCTTCTAAATTACCTTGGGGTGAATTAGGCGTTGACGTAGTATTAGAATGTACAGGATTCTATACTTCAAAAGCTAAAGCAGAAGCACACATTAAAGCAGGTGCTCGTAAAGTTGTTATCTCTGCTCCAGCAGGAAATGACTTACCAACAATCGTTTACAATGTAAACCACGAAACATTAAAACCAGAAGATACAGTAATTTCTGCTGCTTCTTGTACAACAAACTGTTTAGCTCCAATGGCTAACGCTTTGAACCAATTAGCTCCAGTTAAATCAGGTATCATGACTACAGTTCACGCTTACACAGGTGACCAAATGACATTAGACGGACCTCAACGTAAAGGTGATTTACGTCGTAGCCGTGCTGCTGCAGTTAACATTGTTCCTAACTCAACAGGTGCTGCAAAAGCTATCGGATTAGTTATCCCTGAATTAAACGGAAAATTAATCGGATCTGCTCAACGTGTTCCAACTCCTACAGGATCAACTACTATTTTAGTAGCTGTTGTTGAAGGTGACGTAACTGTTGATCAAATTAACGCTGCTATGAAAGCTGCTACAACTGAATCGTTCGGATACACTGAAGAACAATTAGTATCTAGTGATATTATTGGTATGCGTTACGGATCATTGTTCGATGCAACTCAAACAATGGCTCACTCATTAGGTGACGGAACTACTCACGTACAAGTTGTTTCTTGGTACGACAACGAAAACTCTTACACAAGCCAAATGGTTCGTACAATTAAGTACTTCTCAGAATTAGCTTAATAATTGTAAGACTTTTAAAGGAATCCAATAGGGTTCCTTTTTTTGTATACTTTACTAAAAAGTGCAAATCAAAACCTTGAAATAAATATATAAATCATGTATGCTAACCTTTAGAGATTGTGAGGTGTTAGCGGTGGGTATTCGACATCGTTTGACGGATTCTGAGCGTGATGATTTAACAAAAGATGTAGACGATTTAGATGCTGTTTACATGGAAAAATTAAGAAAAGATGGAATTGACGAAGATTTATTAGCTCAGTTTCGTGATTTAACTTTAGAATTAGAAAAGGATAAGGAACAAAATGGATAGTAAGACAATGAATGTAATGATCATAATTATATTGACATTAGTATTTATCTTAGTGCCAATAATTATGAAAAAAGTTGTATGGAAGAAGTTATTAGTTCAATTGAACAATGAACAATATGACGAATTCTACAAAACATTAGATACAGGAATATGTAAATTCTCATATCAGGCATTTAACCGTGAGTATATGCGATTAAGTGGCTATTTGGCACAAAGAAATGATACGAAAATCGAAGAACAATTTGAATTGTTGAAAAATATGCGTATTTCAAATAAACAAAAGGCTAGTGTCGCAACTCGTGGATTTTATTATTATTTAGAAAAAGGAAAAATCAAAAAAGCAGAGGGCATGCTTTCTTATGGAAAAAGCTATGTTGATGAAAAGACATTCAAGAATATGCAGATTCAATTCAGCATATTAATGAAGAAAGAAGCCAAATATATTGATGACTGTAAAGAAATTTTAAATGGTATGTGGGATGGTAAGTCAGAACTAGACAACAATAAAAAATTCCCTGTTGGAACCATTCAATATTTAATTGGGCTTCAATATTCTTATTTAAAAGATGTGGATCATATGATGGAATACTTTAATCCTGCATTAGAAAATTTAGCAGGTACACCATATGAAGAAGATATTCGTCGTATCATGACTAAATTACATGTAGGCTGACCATTTGGTTAGCTTTTTTTTTCATGTTTTGTATTGTATAATAAAAAATATGAATTGGAGGACATTTTATTATGAAATTATATAATAGTTATTCTCAAACCATTGAAGAATTAAAACCAATCGAACCAGGAAAGATTTCCATGTACGTATGTGGACCAACGGTCTATAACTATCCACATATTGGAAATGCTCGTCCTATCGTTGTATTTGATACATTAAAAAAAACATTGTCTGCACAAGGTTATGAAGTGACTTTTGCTTCAAACTATACAGATGTAGACGATAAGATCATTAAAACGGCTATTGAACAAAATGTTACTGAAAAGGAAATCACTGACAAATTTATTGTTGCCTATAACGATGTACGTAAAGGTTTACATGCAGATCTTCCAGCCTATGCACCTCGCGTTACAGAAACAATGGATCGTATTATCGAATTTATTGATAAGATGGTTAAAAATGGTTCAGCTTATCAAGTGGGAGGCGATGTTTATTTCCGAGTTAATAGTGATAAAAAATATGGAGAACTGTCTCATCAAAGTATTGATGATCTAATGGTTGGTGCTCGTATTGATGAAAATGAAAAGAAGGAGAATCCATTAGATTTTACTTTATGGAAAGAGACAACGGAAGGAATTAAATGGGATTCACCTTGGTCAAAAGGACGTCCAGGATGGCATACAGAATGTGTGGTTATGATACAGGATGTATTTAAGAAAACATTGATTGATATCCATGGTGGTGGTTTAGATTTAAAATTTCCTCACCACGAAAATGAGATTGCCCAATGTGAAGTATGCAACGATACACACTTGGCAAATATCTGGGTACACAATGGTATGATCAATATCAACGGTATCAAGATGTCAAAATCATTAGGTAATGTATGGTGGGCTAAAGACTTGATCGCAAACCATGGAGGAAACTTAACTCGTTGGTTGATGATTTCTACACATTATCGCGCTCCACTAAACTTAAATGAAGAAGCATTTTCAACTTCAAAGAAAGAATTAGATAAGATTGCAGCTGCTTATAAACAGGCTTGTGTAAAACTTGCTTTATCAAATGCTAAAGAAACAACTGCGTTTGATGAAACGTATACTTCATTTATTGATGCATTAAATGATGATTTAAATACACCTAATGCGATCAGTGTTGTTTATGAAGTCGTTAAAAAAATCAATCAGGCGGTTCGTCAAAGAGAAATCAATGTTGAAAATTTAGCTGTTTTAGTACATACATTAGAAAAGATGCTTTATATTTTAGGTATTGAATTTGATAAGATTACAATGAGTGAAGAAGATAAAGAAATGTATCAAAACTGGAGAAGTGCAGTTAAAGAAAAAGATTTTGAAACAGCGGATACACTTCGTGCTGCATTGATTGAAAAAGGAATTCTGTAATGGAAATTGTAACGGAAAATGCGACAAGTCTAGCATGGATTGGTGATGCCGTTATGTCTTTGGCTGTGCGCGAACACCTTCTAAGTTTAGGGTATCGCAAGGCCCATGTTCTTCAGAAGAAAAACGCTGTAATTTGTAGTGCTAAAGGGCAATCTGTTATGTTGAATACAATGATGGATGAAGATTTCTTTACCGAGGATGAGAAAACGATTCTTGCACGTGGAAGAAATGCGACGATTCATTCAAAGGCTAAAAATGCGACACACAAAACATACTTAGAAGCAACCGCATTAGAATCTATGTTGGGATATTTATATTTATATGGACATCAGGATAGACTTAAGGTTTGTCTAGATAGAATAATTGATATAGGGGACAGTCTATGATCGTATATGGAAAAAATGTGTATTCTACACTTCAAAATGATCCGGATTCAATCGAAAAAGTATATGTACTTCAGGGATTGAAAGACGCAAAGCTTTTAAAATCGATTCAAAAATCAAATTTAAAGGTAGAGTATTGTAATCGTGCAAAATTAGATAAAATTGCGAATTCGACACATCATAATGGAGTTGCGATAAAAGTAAGTGAAATTGAAACATATAGTATTGAAGAATTAGTTAGACGAGCTAAAAAGCCTGGCTTATTAGTGGCTTTGGACGGTGTTCAAGATCCACATAATGTAGGTGCTATTTTAAGAACTTGTGATTGTACGGGTGTTGATGGTGTCATCTTGACGAAACACAATAGTTGTGGATTAACTCCAACGGTTGTTAAAGCAAGTACAGGAGCTGCTTATACTGTACCTGTTTCGATTGTGACGAATTTATCGCAGACATTAAGAAACTTGAAACAAGAAGGATATTGGGTTGTTGGTACAGATATGAAGGATGCAAGAGAATATCGTGAAGGTATGTATGATTCACCAACTGTATTAGTTATAGGATCTGAGGGTCAGGGTATTTCAAATCTTGTAAAGAAACAATGTGACTATATGGTGTATCTACCAATGGTCGGAAGTATCACTTCATTAAATGCGAGTGTTGCAGCAGCTGTCTTGATGTATGAGGTATACAACCAAAGAAATCCAATCAAATAAGTCGATTTTTTATAAAATCGGCTTTTTTAATGTCTTTTTCACATTGCCTCGTTATAATGGATTTAGGTGATAAAGATGAATATATATGAATGTATATACATGGTTCAAATGAATGATTTTACAGAAATGAAAAATTTGATTCAGTACTATAGACCTATGGTGACGGACATATGGGCGGATGTCTTTGTACGAAAGACAAACACAATTCTTTGCGAAAAAGAAGAATTCTATCGTCATGCCGATTTATTGTTGTATCATTGTATATTTGAATATCGAATGGATCGTGCACTTTCGTTTTCAGGATTTTATAGGCGTTGCACTAAAAATAAGGCCTATGATATTTTGCGTCATAGCATAAGAAAGCAGTGTTACTCAAATCAAACCTGTATTAGTTTAGACCAAAGAATTCGTGAGGATACAAAACTATACTATGGTGATGTGAACATGTTCGATTCATTAGAAGTTCATGATGTTGTTTTAGATAAACTCATGTGGGAATATACAAAAAATCGTATAAACCGTGTTTTTGGTAAAGATTATGTACAGATCATTGACTATCGAATGGAGGGCTATACTTTAAAAAATATAGCGGAAGAACTTGGCTTAAGTGCTTCAAAGGTAAGTTTTATGTTTGAAAAGGTAAAAAAGTGGTATACGACAATTGACAGTTGACTGGATAAAATGGTACATTTATTGAGTTAAGGAGCGTGAAGGAATTGGCAGATAAAGTTGTTTTGACGTGTACAGAGTGTTTATCAAGAAATTATACGACCCCAAAGAATAAGAAGACCAACACGCAACGTCTTGAAATTAAAAAGTATTGTCCAAAGTGTGGCAAGCATACTTTGCATAAGGAAACAAAGTGAGGAATCCATATGAGTAAAGAAAAAAAAGAAAGAACATATTCACCATCAAAAGTGTTCAAAGAATTAAAAACTGTTAAATGGCCAACATTTAAAGAATTAATGTCATCAAGTGGTTTGGTAATCGTATTTACAGTATTATTTGGTTTGTATTTCTTTGTTTGTGAGGTTTTATCAAGCGGTCTTGTGAAAGTGATCGTTGGCGCATAGGGAGGAAAATATGTCAGAGTTAAAAAAAGAATGGTATGTAGTAAATACATATGCAGGTCAAGAAAATCGTGTAAAAGAAAACTTGGAACGTCGTGTAAAAACTATGGGTCTTGAAGATTCTTTGTTCCAGATCGTTGTTGCTGAAGAAAAAGAAATTGAATATAAAAATGGTAAACCAGTAGAAAAAACACACAATCTATTCTCTGGTTATTTATTAGTGCAAATGATCATGACAGATGAAGCTTGGTATGTTGTACGTAATACACCAGGTGTAACTGGATTTATTGGATCAAGCGGAAAGGGTGCTAAACCATTCCCAGTAGCTCAAGAAGAAGTTGATGCTGTATTACGTCGTCTAGGACGTCAGGATGTAAATGTTCAAGTTGATTTTGAAGTGGGAGACCGTGTAGAAATCACAAATGGAGCTTTCAAAAACTCCGAAGGTGTTATTGAAGCTATGGACGAAGAAAAGAAAGAAGCTACAGTTCTATTAATCTTATTTGGTCGTGAAACACCAACAGAAATTCCATATATGGATTTAAAGAAAGTCGACTAAGACTTTCTTTTTTTAGGTGAATTATGAAAACTTTAGTATTTGACTTAGATGGCACAATGTATCGTGGGACGCAGATTATTGAAAGTGCTCATCAATTTTTAGATTATTGTATCCAAAAGGACATTCCATTTATTTTTTTGACAAACAATTCGATGCGTACCCCACAAGAAAATGTAAAGCATATGGAAGAGATGGGATATACAAATATTAAGCCAGAGATGTTTTATAATAGTGCCATGGCAGCTAGCCAATATGTTAAGAAACATTATGAAGGGAATAAAGCTTATTACATTGGAAAACAAGGCATGAAAGATGCATTGAATCAAGAAGGTTTTATTATTGATGATGAAAATCCAGATTTTGTCTTTATAGGATTGGATAAAGATGCCACATATGCATCTTACTCAAAAGCTCTATCTTTGATTTTAAATGGAGCCAAAATTATTGGGACAAATAATGATCGTATTTTAGCAAAACCAGGTGGATTTGAAGTTGGTAATGGCAGTGTCGTAGATATGTTTGAATATGCAGCTAATCAAAAATCCCCTCGTATTGGTAAGCCAAATCGAGCGATTCTTGATTTGTGTTTAGAATATTTTGGCTTAAAAGAAGATGAAATTGTATTAATTGGTGATAATCTAGAAACGGATATTAAACTTGGGTATGAACAAAATATTGAAACGGTGCTTGTACAGACGGGGGTTCACAACAAGGAAGATATTGAACGACTAAAAATTTATCCAACTCATGTAGTGAATACGTTGATGGATTTAGTAGACTATAATTTTGACTAGTATTTTTATTGAATTATTGGTATAATCGAAATATCGTAGAAGGTGTGATGAAAAAATGAAAGATATATTAAACGTGGTTTTAATGACATTATCTGGTGTTATTATTATATTGACATTATTACAAAGTGGTAAATCAGACGGGTTGTCTGCTGCCTTTACAGGAAGTGGAGATTTGAACTTGTTTGCGGTACAAAAAGAAAGAGGTCCTGAAAAAGTTATCTCTCGTTTAACTTTGTTTTGTGGAATTTTGTTCTTTGCGATTGTAATCGCATTGCAGATTGTGTAATTAAAAGACCGTTAAGGTCTTTTTTCTGTTTTAAAGGAGGAAAAAATGAAAGAAAAGATCATTCAATATCTAGAAGAAAAAAAAGAATGTAAAATACGCGATTTAGAAAAAATAGTAAGACCTAAATCAAGTAAAGAATTTACAGAAATGGTGAAGTCTTTAAATGAATTAGAAGATGAAAAATTGATTTATAACGATCATACAAGCCTATATTTGATTGATGATATACATTTTATGGCTGGAAGTGCAAAAGATATTTCCAGATATGAAATTGCTGTATTTAATGAAAATAATAAGGTGTATGTTCCGAAAAATAAAAAGATGAAGATCTTTGATAAAGATGAAGTTTTAGTGCGCTTAAAGCCAGAACCGTCTTTAATCAAAGTGTTTAATCATGGATTGACAAATATTACAGGAGTTATGATTCTTAAAAAGAAGAAAACATTCTTCTATAGCGATTTAGATTTACACTGTTCAATTCGTGTAGTCAATGAAAAAGAATTTAGTTTTAAAAAACGTACAAAAGTTGTATGCCAAATTGTGAAGTATGCAGATCCTCTAGAAGTAAGGATCATCCAAGTCTTAGGACATCCAGACGATGCAGGCGTAGATATTAGTGCTATGCTTACGAGCAACCAAGTTCGTCAGGTATTTAATGGGAAAATTGTAAAGGAGTGTAAAAGAACCCCGGCAAAAGTACAAAAGGATGAACTTGAAAATCGTAAAGATTTAAGAAATCTATTAACTGTCACAATTGATGGGGATGACGCCAAGGATTTTGATGATGCGATATCGATTGTGAAAAATGAAAAGGGATATTTATTGTATGTACATATTGCCGATGTTTCACATTATGTAAAAGAAAATAGTGCCCTTGATCAAGAAGCCTATTTACGAGGAAACTCTATATATGTTTGTGATCGAGTTGTGCCTATGCTTCCATTTGATTTGAGTAACGGTATTTGTTCATTAAATCCAAATGTAGACCGTTTAACGATTACTTGTGCTATGCAAGTGGATGAGAGGGGAAATCTATTAACATATAATGTCTTCCCGAGTGTGATTCATTCCGATAAGCGCTGCACATATAAAAAGGTAAACGCATGTTTAGCTGCAGATGAAACTATACTGGAAGAGTATTCAGAAGTTAAAGATTTATTGTTTACTCTAGAATCTTTAGCTAAATTATTAAAGAAACAGTCACACAATCGTGGATGTATTGATTTTAATACCAAAGAAGCAAAGATCATTATGGATAAAAATGGTTATCCTGTAGATGTAACAGTTTTAGAGCGCGGTTTTGCCGAACAAATGATTGAAGAATGTATGATCTTAGCCAATGTTTGTGTGGCTCACCATATGCATGTGAATAAAATTCCAAGCATGTATCGTGTGCATGAAAATCCAGATCCTAAAAAAGTGGCGACAATCTGTACCGTTGCGAATTCTTTACGTATTCCATTTGATTTCTATCCAGATGAAGTAAATGCTAGCCAAATCCAAAAATTCTTAGAATCGATTCAAGATGAAAATTCATATGAAGTCTTGTCTATGGTAGCTTTGCGTTCTATGCAAAAGGCGCGTTATGATGCGCATTGTTTAGGACATTTTGGTTTGGCACTTGAAGAGTATTGTCATTTTACAAGTCCAATTCGTCGTTATTCAGACTTAGTTGTACACCGTATGCTGCATGCATATTGTTTTAATGAACAAAAGCGTACACCATCAAATGATGAAAAGAAAATCGAAAAACAGGCTTTCCATATTTCTGAAAAAGAAAGAGATGCGATTATGATGGAAAGAATGGTGAATGACTATAAGAAGGCGCAGTTCATGGAGAAAAGAATTGGTCAAGTTTTTGAAGGAACAATTGTTGGTGTGATGAGTTTTGGTTTCTTTGTGGAAATGGATAATACAGTGGAAGGACTTGTTCCAGTTCATACTTTATCAAATGACTTCTACGATTATGATGAGGATACAATGACTTTAAAGGGACAGACACATGGTAAAGTGTTCCAAATGGGAATGCGTGTACGTGTTGTTTGTACGGATGTCCAAAGAGAAAAAGGACAAGTGACATTTAGTTTGTTAGAAAGAAGAAATCATGATTAAGGGAATTCACCATGTTGCATTTAAATGTGAGACCCAAGAACAATATGATGAAATGATTTGTTTCTATCATGAATTATTAGAACTTCCCGTATTGAGAAAGTGGGATACAGGCATTCATTTAGATTGTTTTAATAGTTGTATTGAAATATTTTTGGATGGCACAAAATCAGTTGGGAAAGGATGTATTCGTGATTTTGCGTTTGCGACAGATCATGTGGATGAACTTGTTGAAAAAGTTCGTAATGCTGGCTATAGAGTGAGTGTGGAGCTTAAAAATGTAGATATGAAAACAAATCCAGTTTCTCCAATTCTAGTGGCTTTTATTGAAGGTCCGCTTCATGAATCTATTGAATTATTTTGTGAAAAGGCATAATTGGTAGGTTTTCTGTCCAAGTTGGTACTTGATTTGCACTAAATATTTTCTTTGTTAGAATGGAATCAGTTAAACAAAGGAGTGATTGAGATGAATCAAGTTCAAGGCGTAAAAGTAAATAAAAATTTCAATCTTTTCTTTGTACATATGTAAACTGGGGTGAACTATCATTCCAGTTTTTCTGTGATTTCAAGAGCAATAATGATGAGGAGGATGATTGAAATGGATCAGAATTTTAATAAGGTATTTTGGGATGCATGTGCGAATGGAGATTTCCCAATGGTTTGTTCTCAAATCAAAGCAGGAGCGGACGTAAACTACCAGAATGGTGATGGCCGTACTGCATTGATGCGTGCAAGTAAGCGTGACCGTAAAGATGTTGTGCAGGTTTTACTTGATAATGGGGCTGATGTGAATATTTCAGATAATAAAGGGAAAACAGCTTTAATGACAGCTGCAAAAAAAGGTAATAAAACAATCTTAAAGGCTTTGATTGATGCAGGTGCAGATGTCAATGCCAAAGATGACAGAGGACGTACAGCTTTAATGCGTGCTTGCTTATTAGGACAAGATCGTTGTGTTGAAGTATTATTAGATGCTGGGGCAAAAATCAATGATCAAGATGAGGTAGGTCGTAGTGCTTTAATGGAAGCTTGTATTGCGTTTAAACGTGACACAATTCACTTATTGCTTGAAAGAAACGCAGATGTAAACTTATTTGATAATAATGGTGTAACTGCATTGATGCGTGCAGCTTATGGAGGATATCCAAGTTTAGTGGAAAAATTATTGGCATATGGCGCTGATAAAGATATGACAGATAAACAAGGTAATGTTGCATTAGATTATGTTCGTGAACATTGTAGAGCTCAATTAGAGCCAATCTTAAGATGAGGTTAAGCGTATGAGAGATTATCAGAGTTTTGAAGTACGTAACGTAAGCGTAATCGGACATAGTGGAGCTGGAAAAACAAGTGTTCTAGAAGCTATGTTATATTATACAAAGGCAACAGATCGTTTTGGTAAAACAACAGAAGGAAGTTCAATGATCGATTTCGATGTTGAAGAAATTCGTCGTGGACTATCTGTTTATACAACAATTGTTCCAATTGAATGGGAAGATAGTAAAATTAATTTCATTGACACACCAGGCTATTTAGACTTTGTTGGTGAAAAACAAGGTGGTTTTGCGGTAGGTGATTCAAGTTTAATCGTAGTTAATGCCAAAGATCCTTTACAATCAGGAACTAAATTGGCTTATAAACAAGCTATAGCTGAAAAGAAGCCTACAATTTTTTTTATCAATAAGTTAGATGAAGAACACACAAGTTTTGATGCAAGTTATCAAGCATTGCGTGAAGAATTTGGTAAGAGTGTTATTCCATTTGAGGTTCCTATCGTTGAAGATGGAAAAATCGTCGGATCTGTAAATATCATTAAAAATAAAGCCTGGTATTATAGTCCGGAATTAGCTGATAAAGCATGCCCAGTGCCTGAATCTATGCAAGAAGAAGTGGCTCTTTATAAAGATCAGATTGCCGAAGCGGTTGCGATGGGCGATGATGAATTAATGGAAAAATTCTTCTCTGGTGAAGAATTTAGTGATGCAGAATTAAAACGTGGTGTGCGTATTGGTGTACGTAATGGAGAAATTTGTCCAGTATATTCTGGTAGTGCAGTCAATTCAATTGGTATCCAACGTTTGATGGATTTAATCGTTGATTATTTCCCAACATACTCAGAAAGAGGTATGTACACAGCTACAACTCCAAATGGTGTTAAAGTTGAATTGTTGACAAGTGAAACAGAAGTTTTAACAGCACAAGTATTTAAAACGATTATGGACCCATTTGTTGGAAGAATCAGTTATGTAAAAGTATTGAGTGGTGTACTTGCAGCTGATAGTACAGTTGTGAATGCCAATAATGGTAAACCTGAAAAAATCAGTCAAATCTATATCGTTAAAGGTAAACACCAGACAGCAGCTGGTAAATTGTTTACTGGAGATATTGGTGCTTTAGTAAAACTACAAAATACTAGAACAAACGATACATTGTGTGATAAAGGCAAATTGTTGATGGCAGATCCAATCACATTCGATACACCGATGTATGGACAAGCTGTTGTGCCTAAGACTAAAAATGACGAGGATCGTTTATCAAATGGACTTGCTCGTTTACAGGAAGAAGATCCAACATTTAAAGTTGTAAACAATCCAGAAACAAAAGAAACAGTGATTTATGGTGTGGGTGATCAACACTTAGATGTCATTGTAAATAAATTAAATTCTAAATTTAAAGCTGAAGTTGTTTTAAGTGATCCAAAAATCACATATCGTGAAACAATCACAAAGACAGCTGTTGGTGAAGGTCGTCATAAAAAACAATCTGGTGGACATGGTCAATTTGGACATGTATTTGTAGAATTTAGTCCAAATCCAGATGAAGAAGAAATGGTATTTGCAGAAAAAGTATTTGGTGGAGCTGTTCCGAAACAATATTTTCCGGCCGTAGAAACTGGACTTCGTGAATGCTGCCAAAAAGGTCCTTTAGCAGGATATAAGATGGTCAATGTGAAGACAACATTATTAGATGGTAAATATCATGATGTTGACTCAAGTGAAATGGCATTTAAAATGGCTTCTCATTTAGCTTATAAAGACGCGATGACTAAAGTTCGTCCAATCTTATTAGAACCAATCATGAATGTTAAGATTCGTGTTCCAGATGAATTTACAGGAGCTGTAATTGGTGATATGAATAAACGTAGAGGTTCAATTATGGGTATGACTCCAGTGGATTCAGATCAAGAAATTGATGCACAAGTTCCAATGGCAAATATGTCTAGATATTGTGTTGAATTAAGAAGTATGACAACTGGTTTAGGTACTTATACAATGGAAATGGACCGATATGATCCAGTGCCAGAACCTTATGCTTCAAGAGTGATTGAAGAGAGCAAAAAAGAAAAAGAATAGAACATACGTAAAAAGACAGCAAGAAAACTGCTGTCTTTTTCTATATAATTTCAAAATGTTTTAGTGCACTGACTATTCCATCTTCTTGTACAGAATCTGTAATGTAGTCAGCTATAGCTTTTACATTGTCTTTGGCATTACCCATCGAACACCGGTACCAACATATTTCAACATCGAAATATCGTTTCCTCCATCGCCAAAGGCCGTGGCTTCCTCTTTGTTGAAATTGAAGTAATCCAATATTTTTTGAATACCTATATCTTTTCCACCATTACAAGGAATGATATCACAAGCTCTATTCCACCAGCGAGCCACTTTTAATGTAGTTGTGTTTTCTAGAATCAACTCATCTTGATCTTCTGTAGTGGCAACCATCATTTGATAAATTTCTTCTTCCATAAAATTATTAAATTCATCAAGTACATGAACATGTTGGTTGGCAATCATGAAATATTCTTCTAAGATTTCATCATCAAAATTACATCCCATCTTATTGATTCCAGCTAGAGCAACTGCTTTATTTAGTCTTTTTGCGTTTTCGACGAATGTTTCAATATCTTTCTTATCTATGGGATTCTTGTAAATCAATTCATTTTTGGTGAAACAATAGGAGATATTAAAAGAAAGTACTCCATCAAATTCGATGCCTTGAAATTTAGGAACGACAAAAGGTGGCCTTCCCGTCGCTAAAATGATTTTGATGTCTTTTTACTTAACTAAGTTTAATGCATCAACTAGTTCTTGGTGCATTTCCTTCTTGCCAAGTTCTAAAAGTGTACCATCAATATCAAAAAATAAAATTTTAATCATAATCCATTCTTGTTTTATTTTAGCATTACTTTGGAAAATTCAATAAATTTTGTGTATAATACAGAAATCAGGAGGGTGTATATGAGTACATTTAAACGATTTTTACAATATTATAAACCATATAAAGGGATTTTCTTTATGGATCTGTTTTGTGCACTTATCATGTGTATTGTTGATCTATCTTTTCCTTTGATTCTAAGCTATTGTACAGGACAATTCTTTTTGAACTCATCCAATGAAATTTTAAAAGGAATTATCGTATTAGGAATAGGTTTACTCGTTATGTATGTGATACGTGCATTATGTCGTTATTACGTGAGTTGTCAAGGCCATGTGATGGGAGCCAACATGGAAAGTGATATGCGTCAAGACTTATTCAATCAATATCAACGTTTATCTTTCTCCTATTATGATAAACACAATACAGGGGTTATGATGTCTCGTGTTGTTTCAGACTTATTTGATATTTGTGAGTTTGCACATCATGGTCCTGAAAACCTATTTATTTCATTATTCAAAATTGTCGGATCTTTCATTATTTTGGCTACGATTTATTGGCCATTGGCATTGATTCTTTTGGCTGTGACTGTTGTGATGATGGTGTTTAGTTATTCTCAAAATAAAAAGATGCGAAGAACCTTTATGGAAAACAGAAAGAAGATTGGTAGTGTGAATGCAAGTCTTCAAGATTCTTTGGGTGGGATTCGTGTTGTACAGTCTTTTGCGAATGAAGATATTGAAATTGATAAATTCAATCATTCAAACATGGAATTCTTGGAATCTAAAAAAGACAATTATCGTGTTATGGGTACTTTTCAAGGTGGAAATAATTTCTTCCAAGGACTTTTATATGTCACAATCATTATATTTGGTGGGCTGTTTATCGCTAATGGCGATTTAAACCCAATTGTGTTAGCTACGTTTGCCTTATATATCAATGTCTTTGTTTCTCCAATTGAAGTCTTGGTTGAATTTACGGAGATGTTCCAAAAAGGATTCTCTGGATTTAGACGTTTTGAAGAGGTTATGAATGAAGTTCCTGAAATTCAAGATTCTAAAAATGCCAAGGATTTAGAAAATGTTTCCGGAAATATTGATTTTGATCATGTGTCTTTCCAATATACTGAGAATGAAAAGGTTATTGATGATGTAAATTTACATATCAAGGCCGGTGAAAAGATTGCTTTAGTGGGACCAAGTGGTTCTGGTAAGACTACACTTTGTTCGTTATTGTCTCGCTTTTATGATGTCACAAATGGATCTATTCGTATTGATGGTCAAAATATTAAAGATGTAACTTTAAAATCTCTTCGTTCAAACATTGGTTTAGTACAACAAGATGTATATTTGTTTACCGGAACAATTGAACAAAATATCGCTTATGGAAGACCTGGTGCAAGCCATGAAGAGATCGTAAAGGCAGCTAAAAAGGCGAATATCCATGATTTTATTATGTCTTTACCAGAAGGATATAATACGTTCTGTGGGGAAAGAGGAACGCGTTTATCTGGTGGACAAAAACAACGTATCTCGATTGCACGTGTATTCTTAAAAAATCCTAAAATCTTGATTTTAGATGAGGCTACGAGTGCCTTGGATAATGAGAGTGAGAGAATCATTCAAAAAAGTTTAGAAGATTTAAGCAAGAATCGTACTTGTATTACGATTGCCCATCGTTTATCTACGATTCGTAATGCAGATGAGATTGTCGTAATTGATGCGACAGGTATGCATGAACGTGGAACACATGATGAATTGATGAAATTAAATGGTACTTATGCGAAATATTATAAGCTTCAATTTGAGGGGTTAAATTAGCAGGCATGCAAATGTCTGCTTTTCTTGTATCTTTGAAAAAAAAGTGTTAAAATTTTATCTGTAGATGAAAGCGTTTTTCGCTTGTTTTAGGAGGAATTTATCATGTTAAAAGGGATAGCAGCAAGTGCTGGTGTATCCGTAGCTAAAGTTTACAAATTGGAAACACCAAAAGTTGTTATTGAAAAAAAAGCAGGAGTAGCTGAAGAAGAAGTTAAAAAATTCGAAGATGCTCTAGAAAAAACTAAAAAAGATATCGAAGGAGTAAAAGAAAGAGCAGCTAAACGTTTAAGTGACGAAGAATTAGCTGTATTTGATGCTCACTTAATGATGGCTGGTGACCCTGAATTAGCTGGTCAAATTAAAGCCATGATCGAAAATGATGGCGTTAATGCTGAATATGCGACTGAACAAGTAGCTAATCAAATGGTTGAAATGTTCGAAAGCATGGATAATGATTATTTCCGTGAAAGAGCAGCTGACATCAAAGACGTTACTTTCCGTTTAAAATGTAACTTATTAGGATTAACAATTCCTGATTTAACAAGCATTGCAGAAGATTCAATCATCGTTGCTCACGACTTGACTCCAAGCGATACAGCTCAGTTAAATGAATTTGTTAAGGGTTTCGCTACTGAAATCGGTGGTAAAACATCTCACTCAGCTATCATGGCTAACTCATTGGAAATCCCTGCAGTTGTAGGATGCCCTGGTGTATGTGATGCATGTAAGACTGGTGATACTTTGGCATTAGATGCATTAGATGGTGTTGTTGAAATCAATCCTGATGAAGCTACAATTACTAAATATGAAGCTAAGGCTGAAGCATTCTTAAAAGAAAAAGAAGAATTAAAAGTATTGAAAAACGAAAAATCAGTAACTAAAGATGGACACGAAGTTGAACTTGCTGGTAACATCGGTGGATTCAAAGATGTTGAAGGTGTATTGACTAATGGTGGTGAAGGTGTCGGATTGTTCCGTACAGAATTCTTGTACATGGATTCAGATCACTTCCCAACAGAAGACGAACAATTTGAAGCATACAAACAAGTATTAGAAGGTATGCAAGGTAAAAAAGTTGTTGTACGTACATTAGACATTGGTGGAGATAAACACTTATCTTACTATGAGTTCCCACAAGAAATGAACCCATTCTTAGGATATCGTGCAATCCGTCTTTGCTTAAAAGAAACAGATATCTTCAAAACTCAATTACGTGCATTATGCCGTGCATCTGTATACGGAAGACTTTGCATCATGTTCCCAATGATTGCTACAGTTAAAGAATTCCGTGATGCGAAAGCAATCTTTGAAGAAGTTAAGGCTGAATTAGTCGCTGAAGGTGTTGCAGTTAGTGACAGCATTGAAGTAGGTATGATGGTTGAAATTCCTGCTGCTGCAGTTCTTGCTGATCAATTTGCTAAATATGCAGACTTCTTCTCAATTGGTACAAATGACTTGATCCAATACTCTATGGCTGCTGACCGTATGTCTGAACACGTTTCATACTTGTATCAACCATACAACCCAAGTGTATTACGTTTAGTTGCTAACACAATCAAAGGTGCTCACGAACATGGTAAATGGGTTGGAATGTGTGGAGCTATGGCTGGTGAACCACATGCAGTTCCAATTCTTTTAGGTTTAGGTCTTGACGAATTCTCAATGAGTGCTACTCAAATTTTAAAGGCTCGTAAGGTTGTTAAATCTTTAAGCTATGAAGAAATGCAAGGATTAGCTCAAGAATGCTTAAATAAAGACACTGCTGATGAAGTTTTAGAAACAGTTAAAACTAAATTAGGTGAATAATTAATTCGGGGGTTCTATTGAACCCCTTTTATTTTGTAGGGGGAATTTATGAAGCTTATATGGAAATATTTAATGAAATATAAAAAATGGTTCTTGTTGGATTTTATAAGCGTATTTGGCTTTGCCCTTGTTGAACTTGGAATTCCAACTATCATTTCAGATATGATTGATCATGGTATTGAAACACAAGATACAACTTATTTATATAGTCGTTTTGTATTGATGGCATTCATTAGTGTGATTGGTGTAAGTGGGGTTGTGCTACTTGGCTATTGCTGCTCAAAAATATCGACAAATATTACGCGTGATATTCGTAATGACGTTTTTGAACATGCACAAGCATTCTCGGCTGCTGAAATGGAAAAATTTGGTGTATCCAGTATGATTACACGTACAAATAATGATGCCTATCAAATTATGTTATTTTTAAATGTGATTTTAAAATCTGCATTATTAACACCGGTTATGATGTGTGTTTCGGTTATGTTAATTTTAAAAATCTCTTTAGAACTATCTTATGTAGTCTTAGCTACGATTCCTGTTGTTATTTTGGGCGTGATCATTGTTGCCAAAGTAAGTGAACCATTGAGTGAGAATCAACAAAAGTCGATTGACCACATTAATCAAATTTTGCGTGAAAATATTACTGGAATTCGCGTTATTCGTTCTTTTAATAAACAAGAGTATGAAAAGAAACGTTTCTCTAATGAAAATGATTTCTATCGAGATCAAAGTGCAAAATTATTTAAATTGATGTCTTGTACAGAACCATCTTTTTTCTTTTTGATGAATATCGCTACAGTCATTGTATATTATTTAAGTTGTACTTTATTAAATACAAATGCCATCACTTTAGGAAATGTAGTGGCCTTTGTAGAATACTTATTCCATGTTATGATGTCTGTATTGATTTTCTGTATGGTGTTTATGATGTATCCTAGAGCGAATGTATCGGCTAAGCGTATTCTGGAGGTTTTAGATACAAAACCAAGTATTGTCAATGATGAAAATTCTATTCAATTGGAATCTATTCAAACATTGAGTTTTAAAGATGTTACGTTCTCGTATCCAAATGGAGAAGAGGCCGTTTTAAAAAATATTGATTTTGTATGTCAAAAAGGTCAAAAGATCGCCGTGATTGGAAGTACAGGATCTGGTAAGAGTACATTAGTAAAATTAATGAATCGATTTTATGATGTAAGTCGTGGATCGATTGAAATCAATGGTGTTGATATTCGTAAATATAATTTAGAGAGTTTACGTGCCCAAATTGGATACGTTGCACAAAAGGCACATATGTTTAAGGGAAGTATTCAATCGAATATTTGTTTTGGTAAGCCTGAGGCTAGTGTTGAAGAGATGGTTCATGCAGCAACGGTTGCGCAAGCTAGCGATTTTATTTCGACAAGAGAGCATGGGTATGAAGATGAAATTGCAGAGGATGGAACGAATATTTCGGGTGGTCAGAAACAAAGGTTATCGATTGCTCGTGTTATCTTAAAAAAGCCATCCCTTTATATTTATGATGATAGTTTTAGTGCTTTAGATTTTAAAACGGATGCAACATTAAGAAAGGCATTGAAACCTGAAGTAAAGAATGCGATTTTCTTTGTGGTTGCCCAAAGAATTTCTACCATCATGGATTCGGATATGATCATTGTTTTGGATGAAGGTCAGATTATTGGAATGGGAACACATGCACAATTGTTAAAGGATTGTAGTGTGTATCAAGAGATTGCTCATTCACAATTAACACAAAAGGAGTTGGATGATTATGAAAGAAACTAAGAAAATGAAGTTTACTGAATGTCTATCTCATCTGTTTGTGTTTATAAAGCCATATCGCTTTAAATTGTTATTTGGAATTTTAATGGTTATTACAGCCCAAGTGACTTTTGCCTTAAATCCGACTGTTGAAGGTATGATCACTACGCAATTAGCTGCAGATATTTCAGCGCATCAACCAATTCAGGTAGATAAAGTTGTACATATCTTATGTATCTTATTTTCCATCTATATTGTGAAGACAATATCTCAATTTTTAATGGCTGTTTTTATGACCGACGCGATTCAGAAGACGATGTTTGATGTGCGCAATGCGATTGAGAATAAAATTCATCATTTACCTGTATCTTATTTTGATCAAGAAAAAACGGGAGAGTTATTATCACGAATCACAAATGATGTGGATACATTATCGAATGCGTTGCAACAAACTTTATCACGAGTAATTTCAGCTATATGTACATTCACTTTTGTGCTATTCATGATGTTAAGAATCAATGTACTAATGACGTGTATCATTTTAGTGGCATTACCTGTTATTGCGCTCTTATCAAAATTTGTCGTTAAGAAATCACAGCCTCTATTTGATGATCAACAAAATACATTAGCCGATTTGAATGGTACCATCAATGAATTGTATGATGGATATAGTGAGATTCTTTCTTATAATCAACAAGAACATGCTTTAGAAAGATTTCAAAAAGATAATGAAAGAATGCGTGTATCTAGCTTTAAGGCGCAGTTTGTATCAAGTTTGATCAATCCATTATGTTCTTTGATTACCTATTTAAGTATTGGTTGTGCAAGCCTTGTTGGTTGTCTTCAAGTATTAAATGGAACTATCGCATTAGGGCAACTACAAGCATTTATTCGTTATATTTGGCAAATCAACGATCCAATTTCTCAAATATCTCAATTATCAAGTGCAGTACAATCTGCCTTTAGTGCCATGTCTCGTTTATTCACTTTCTTAAATCAACCAATTGAAGAGGATGTTATATCCAAATGTCAAATTGATGAAGTTCGCACTATTGAATTTGATCATGTACAATTTGGATATGATGATAATCTATTAATGAAGGATGTTAATATTGATGTACATCAAGGTCAAACCATCGCTATTGTAGGTCCTACAGGAGCAGGTAAGACAACATTGACAAACTTATTACTACGTTTTTATGATGTAAAGGGTGGAAGTATTAAAATTAATGGTATTGATATTCGAGAATTGTCATATCATGAATTAAGAAAATTATTTGCGTTAGTTCTACAAGATACGTGGTTGTTTGAGGGAAGTATTGAACAAAATATTGCGTATGGAAATGAGAAGGCGTTAAAGAATGAAATTGTAGAAGCCGCAAAACAAGCCAATGTCCATCACTTTATACGTACTTTAACCGATGGCTATGATACTTTGATCAATGAAGAGGGAAGTAATGTGAGTCAAGGGGAAAAACAATTATTAACGATTGCACGAGCTCTATTAAAAAATCCGGAAGTCTTGATTTTAGATGAAGCTACGAGTAGTGTAGATACAAGACTTGAAAGACGTCTTCAAGGTGCAATGGATCGAGTTATGGAAAATCGTACTTGTTTTGTGATTGCACACCGTTTATCTACTATTATCAATGCAGACAAGATTCTTGTGCTTGAACATGGGGATATTGTTGAACATGGTAGTCATGAAGAATTGTTAAATAAGAATGGAGTTTATGCTAGATTGTACAATGCTCAGTTCGCAAAGTAAAAGTCTGATTTAGTTCAGACTTTTTTTGATGCCCTTGGCAATGACATACAATGGTGTTTCGTTTGTGTCCAATAGTCCTCGATTGATTGAATAATCGAGTTTATCAAGTTGTTTAAGAATGGAGTTGGACAATTTCACCGTATTCTTATTGTTGAAATCACAATAGATTTCATATCCATTGGCTTCATATTCACTGGAATTTAAATGTATGGATACAAAGAGATCGGCATTCTTTTTCTTTGGCTAAATCACAACGCGTTTGTAAATTTTCTTTATTATCATTTGACCATGAAACAGAGTCACTTGTACGTGTATATACAACTTTATAGCCGTATGATTTCAGTTGTTTTCCAACAAGTAATGCGATATCTAAATTGATATCTTTTTCATAATCGCCATAGTTGCTTTCAGCTCCTACATCATATCCTCTACGACCAGCATCAATCATAATGGTTTGTTTTGTGCTTTTGGCAGAAACGGTAATATCGTTATGTAAGTAGAAGTGTTATGAATAATTTTTTCATGTGTTTATGAAAGCATGTAATCCTTAAATGTTTCTTAAATTACTGTCCCTTAAAACTAAGTTAAAACTGTACATTTTAAAGAATACAGCGAAATGATAATATAGGGACAAGTTTTAAAAAGGAGAAATGATTATGACAAATGAAACGACAAAAAGAATCGCAAAAACAGCTTTAATGATCGCATTGATCTTTGTATGTACATTCACAATTAAACTTCCAAATCCTGCAACTGGTGGATATACACATATGGGAGATTGTATGGCATTTCTTGCGGTGCTAGTTTTAGGTAAAAAAGACGGGGCTTTAGCTGCAGGCTTAGGAGCCGCATTAAGTGATTTATTGACTGGAGCCATGATTTGGGTGCTTCCTACATTTATCTTTAAATTCATTATGGGATATATTATGGGTGTTGTACTTGAAAAGGGAAACAATGAAAAACTAGATTGGATTGTTGGAGCTAGCCTTGGTGGCTTGTTTCAATGTTTCGCATATACACTATTTAAGATTCCTTTATTTACAGCAGCAGTCGCCTTTGCGTCTGTACCTAGACTTTTAGCACAAACGATTATGGGTCTAATTATTTATGCGATCGTTGCGAATGTTTTGGCAAAATCTAAAGTGCTATCTTTACAAGGAGTTGTCGCATGAAAAAAATCGATGCACATGCACATTTAGGCTACATCGGTGGATGGGCCAATGTAAAAATGGATGCCGATGAATTGATTTCATTGATGGATACATATGAAATTGAAACGACAATGATTTGTGTTTTGGATAATGAAGAAGCATATAAGGCTATGCAGAAATATCCAGGTCGTATTGAAGGGTGTGTCTATGTGAATCCTTTAGAGCCAGATTGTTTAGATTTAATTGATCGATATGTAAAACTTGGCTTTAAAGCCATTAAGCTACAGCCATTACGCCATGCGTATTGTGCGGATAGTGAAATTGTAGATCCTGTATTAGATAAAGCCGAAGAATATGGAATTCCTGTTTGTATACATTCGGGGCATCCTCCTTATTCACTTCCTTGGCAAATTGGATTACTTGCCGAAAGACATCCAAATTGTAAAGTACTAATGATTCATATGGGACATGGTCATGGAGTTTATATTGATGCAGCATTAAAAATGGCTCGACGGTATCCAAATATTTACTTGGAAATGTCGGGTATGCCTATGCATACAAAAATTAAAGAAGCGTATGATACGGTTGGACATGATCGTATCCTGTTTGGAACGGATGGTCCTTTCCATCATCCTACAGTTGAGATGCAAAAAGTATTAATGAGCGGAGTTGATGAAAAGGGTATAGAAGATATTTTCTATAACAACGCAAAGAAATTTTTTGATGTATAGACAAAACTAGTAACGGGTAAACCTCATCAATTTACCCGCTTTTTTTCTTTTTTTATATGAAACTTATGTGATGCCTCTCCAAAACTAACAACTTCCGTTGTTAGTCTTTTTTATGTCCATTTGCTCGTTTTTCTTAAACTAAGAGTTTCTTTTAGAAAAGTGAAACAGTGATTTAACACGTCTCCCTTAAACTAAGAGCTTCCATAGGTAAACAAAGAGCTGAACAGGTAGGAAGAAAAATCCTATTTGTTCAGCTTTTGTGTTTATAAAAGTTCTAAGAAGAATCGAATTACTATTCCATATCAGGTGACTTTTTCTAAGTTACGGAAGGGTGTTTTTTCATTCATAGAAAATTATAGTTCGATATATTGACAAGTGTGAATGTATGGGATAGACTAAGTATAGTTTTACAGGAAGGAATGGATACTATGAGTTATAAAGAAGATGTTCGTATGATTAAGGCTTTGGCAGATGAAAACAGACTTCGTATTTTGGAATGTTTGCATCATGGAGAAAAATGTGCCTGTGTTATACTTGAAGAGTTATCCATTACCCAATCAACTCTTTCTCATCATATGAAATTGCTTTGCGACTGTGGACTTGTCGATTCTAGAAAAGATGGGCGATGGATGCACTACTCAATTTCAGAGGAAGGGAAAAACCGTTTTAAGGATATGTTTTCTCATTATGTTGAAACCATTGATTCAGATGGTGGATGCAACTGCGATAAGTGCGAATAATATATACATTAGGCAATCAGGTAAGATTGCCTTTCTCTTAAACGAAAACATTGATATATGTAAAACTATAAAACTAACAGGAGGCTAGATATGCAATTTTTGACTACGATTTGGATATTCATACAAGATCAAATTTTAGGAATGAAATGGCTTAGTTTATTGATTGGAGAGTTCTTATACTCTATTGGTCTTGATACATCCGGGAAGATTGGAGGCAGTGTTCAGTTTTTTATCTATGATGTGATAAAAATTGTTTTCTTGCTTTGTGTGCTGATTTTTATCATTAGTTATATTCAGAGTTATTTTCCGCCAGAAAGAACTAAACGAATACTTGGAAGATTTCATGGAATTGGTGCAAACATCTTAGCAGCATTACTAGGAACAGTTACTCCCTTTTGTTCTTGTTCTTCCATTCCTCTTTTTATTGGATTTACAAGTGCTGGATTACCATTAGGAGTTACATTCAGTTTCCTTATTTCATCTCCAATGGTAGACATTGGGTCGCTGGTGCTATTGATGAGTATCTTTGGAACGAAAGTGGCAGTAGTTTATGTGTTGCTCGGTCTTGTGATTGCAGTTGCAGGCGGAACACTTATCGAAAAACTTCACCTTGAAAATCAGGTAGAAGAATTTATAAGAAATGCAAAGCAAATCGATATTCCATCGGAAGAACTAACGGTTATAAACAGAATGAAATATGCGTGGGAGCAGGTTGTTGAAACATTTAAAAAAGTCTTCCCATATATTCTTGTTGGTGTTGGAATAGGAGCCTTTATTCACAACTGGATACCAGAAGATATCATAGTGAGATTTCTTGGTACTGGTAATCCATTTGGTGTCATTATTGCTACAATTGCAGGGGTTCCGATGTATGCAGATATCTTTGGATGTATTCCTAT
>ULVR01070566.1_pt1 | contig 34857 bp, 20 predicted proteins | sample 1959601 | NCBI WGS metagenome assembly ULVR01 (sample SAMEA4835791, study PRJEB28245) | human gut metagenome | biome: gut microbiome; material: fecal sample | place: Denmark | collected 2008
CTTATGAGATACAGCAAGATGGTAGCCAGTATTTTATTACCCCTGCATCCAAACGGCTCTATATAGATTATGATCCGGGAAAAGATGTACTTAGCATTTCATCGCTGGGTGACTATCTGCGCAACTAACCAGCTATCTAGCCATCTTGAAATCAATATTTCAATAAAACAATCTTTCAATCATGGAATTAATAAATAAAGATACACCGCAAGTCAAAGAATTTATTTCTTTGCTCGATTCAATGCTGAACGGCATTGAATCAATTGTCAAGCACTATAAGCCCCACCTGAACGGAGAACGTTTTCTTTCCAATCATGAAGTTTCTAAAAAACTGAATGTTAGTTTGAGAACTCTACAAGAGTGGCGAGATTCGGGATTAATCCCCTTCATCCAGATAAAAGGAAAAATTATCTATCGGCAAAGTGATATTGACAAGTTACTGCAAAAGCACTACTTTGAAAGCTGGAAGGAATAACCTGCCACCCTCGAAAACATTGTTTTTCGGAATTTAATTTGAATCATTGACTTTTCCAGTGAAGTATTTAGCCTGTGCAAGTCTTTAGATAAAAATACGCTCGGAATGTAATGGAGAGGAAGATTTTTAGAAAAACCCGTAGGGCTTGGACTTGAACAGGCTAAATACGGAACTTACCTTTGTCAATGCTTCATATTGAGTTCTGGAAAACTTACTTTAAAAGAAAAGGATTGAGAAAATGAAATTCATTCTTCCCAATCCTTTTTCTATTTTGGCTACTACCTTTTTATATAGCCAATTCCGATAAACAGCTATTTACTTTCTGCATATCCTTTAAAATATTCTGATCCGGTACCTGTGCATAGTGTTTTGTTACGCTGGTATCTGCATGACCTAACATCTTGGCTACATTCTCCATACTTACGCCATTCGCTAGGCAAATGCTTGTGGCGTAGCTGTGTTGAGCTGAATGTGTGCACAGATTTTTCTGTAATCCGCATACATCTGCAATCTCTTTCAAATAACTGTTCATGCGTTGATTGCTCAATACTGGCAATAGTTTTCCGGTACATTCTGCCACATCCCTATACTTTTCAAGAATAGAAGCAGCTACAGGCAATACAGGAATGTTACACATGATTTTTGTCTTTTGGCGGTTCTTTCTTATCCAAAGCTCTCCTTTGTTGTCTCTTACTAAGTGTTCAGGAGACAGATCTTTTACATCGCTGAATGCTAAGCCAGTAAAAATGCAAAAAACAAAAATATCCCGTACCTGTTCTACTCGTTTAATAGTAAACTCTTTGGCGAGAATAATTTTAATCTCGTCCATCGTCAGGAATTCAGGATCAGTTTCTTCTAATCTAAAGCGATAGTAAGCGAACGGATCTTTCTTAATCCAGTCGTTTTCCAAAGCAATGCGGATGATCTTTTTCAAGTTCTTCAATCGGGTGATAGCGGAATTTTGCGCACACCCTTTTTCAATCTTCAAGAAAGCGTCAAACTTAGAAATGAAATTCGCTTCTAAGTTATTTAAGGCAATATCTGATAATTGATATTCCTTCTTGATAAATTCCTCCAAATATCGGGTAGTGGTTTCATACCGTTGAACGGTTTTACTAACAAAGTCTTTGCCGATCAGCTTACGGCTTTGTTCGTTATGCTCCCTGAATACCTGCAATAGTGTTTTGTTATCTTCGTCCACACCATAAAACAACTTTCTCATAAGATCAACAGTAATAACTTTGTCGGAAGTTTCTAGTTCTCTATAAATTTGGTGTATGCGTGAACGTGTGATTTCTAAGTAGTGGTTCAGTTCCACTGACATACGGTCTTTACCTTTTGAATTCTCTTTTGCCTGATTCCATAGGTTTACGGGACAGCTTCTTTTGATAGAAATATCTACCATACAGCCGTTTACGGTGATTCTCGTGCACACAGGTGCTTCTCCGTTCTTTAATAATTTGCCTTTCTTGATGAAGAACAAAACCGAAAATGATTTTCTAGCCATTTTTACATCGTTTTTAGAGTTACAAAACTATGTATTCTCTTCCAAAATAGTGCTACGTAAAAGGCTGTAAATCAGTGAAAAAATGCAAATTCGTGGGGCTTTTTTCGATTAGATTTTAGTCCCACGATTTATCCACCGATAATATGTTTGAAACGGCTATTTTCTGCTACTTGCTAGAAAAAAGAAATCCCCGATAATGATTGATTATCAGTAATTTACTTGATTTTTCTTTTGTTTTCAGTGATCCGCATGGGATTCTATCAAATTTTACTTATTTTTGCATAGAACTTCTTGTAGAAGTAACCTTTAACCAATCGAAACTCAGATGAAGAAAATAGTCACATCCTTATATCTATTATGTTGTGTATGTATGTGTCAGCTCCATGCCGCCAACAATGTTGTAGACTCCCTTTTATCCCAACTGGACCATGTAATTCAAAACCGCCCTGTATACATCGAGCAAAAAGAAAAGAAGCTGAACGACCTGAGACAAGCCTTGAGACAACGCATTTCTGACGAAAACCGCTTTACCCTGTTGGGGGAATATCTGGATGAATACCGTTCCTACAACACCGACTCTTCGCTCTACATCTCACGCGAGAGATATCAGGTAGCCCTGCGAATGAAAAACAAGGAACATCAAGACAACGCCCTCATGAATACTGCCGAGATTATGGGCACAGCAGGCATGTATAAAGAAGCAGTCGACCTGATGCACAACGTACAAATCAATCATCTACCGGATGACCTGCACCCGTATTATTACCATATTTACCGTACCGTCTATGGCCTCATGGCCGATTATGCCGTTACGGAACAGGAGAAAAAACTCTATGCCGAGATAACGGATAGATACCGTGATTCCCTGTTGTTGGTCAACAAAGACAATCTTCTGGTGTACACGCTGATTCAGTCCGACCAGCACAATGTGCGGGGCGAGTTCGATAAAGCCATCCAGCTATTGACCGACTACCTGGCGGGACAGATAGACAATGTGCACGATGTGGCAATCTGTGCCTACACTTTATCAGAATCATACCGCCTGAAAGAAGACACAGAAAAAGAGAAGGAGTATTTGATTCTTTCCTCCATTGCAGATATGAAGTCCGCAGTGCGCGAATATATTTCTTTGAGGAAACTGGCTGTGTTGCTCTATCAGGAAGGAGATATAGACCGCGCCTATTCATATCTGAAATTGTGTATGGACGATGCCGTATTCTGCAACGCCCGGTTGCGTATTCTGGAAATCCTGCAAATCTTCCCCCTCATCAACGACACTTACCAGCAAAAGGCCGAAAAGCAACAGGAACAAATGAAATGGGCGTTAGTCTCTATCAGCTTGCTGTCCATCTTCCTACTGATCGCCATCTTCTATGTGTATAAGCAGATGAAACGCGTAGCAGCCGCACGCCACGAAGTGATAGATGCCAACAAGCGCCTGAAAGAATTGAATGAAGAACTCCACCGCTACAATCTGCAACTGAAAGAAGCCAACCACATCATTGCCGAAAACTCCTACCTGAAAGAGGAATACATAGGCCGCTATATGGACCAGTGTTCCGTATATCTGGAAAAGATGGATAACTATCGCCGTTCACTGGGCAAGATAGCCGCTACGGGCAAGGTAGATGAGCTATACAAAAACATCAAATCTTCCAAGTTCATAGAAGAGGAACTGAAAGAGTTTTATGCCAATTTTGATAATACCTTCTTGCAACTGTTTCCCACTTTTGTAGAAGACTTCAACACCCTGCTTGCCGAAGGGGAGCAGATTTACCCCAAGGCCAACGAACGAATGAGTACCGAACTGCGTATCTTCGCCCTTATCCGTTTGGGAATTACCGACAGTGTGAAGATTGCCCAATTCCTGCGCTATTCTGTGACTACCATTTATAATTACCGTACCAAAGTTCGCAATAAAGCTGCGGGCGACCGTGACCAACTGGAACAGGAAGTAATGAAAATAGGTAAGTCGAGAGACTAAAACCACACTTTTAAGGCATATAAGTGTCTTTTTTACGCTTATATTTTTACTACTTTTTTGGAACAATGCATCTTCTTGATAGCATTGATTATTAGTGTTTTATGTCTTATAAAACGCCTAAAACTACTACTTTTTCACTCTTTTCCCCCTTATTGCTTCCTCTTATCAGATACATTTGCATTGTTCCTTCACAGAGGGGACAAATGCATGTGAATCTATATTTTATTACTAACTTTAAACTCTTATATTATGCAAAAGTACAAAATGCCGATCAGGCTTCGAATTATGGTTTGTCTGATAGGAATGTTACTTCCGATGTGCATGTTCGCACAGCAAATCACAGTACAAGGTGTAGTGAAAGACCAGACCGGAGAAACCGTTATCGGTGCCAGTGTGGTGCAGAAGAACACAACGAACGGTACGATAACGGGTATCGATGGCGATTTCTCGCTGAATGTGCCTTCGGATGCCGTTATAGTAGTTTCATTCGTGGGCTATAAGTCTTTGGAAGTTCCCGTGAAAGGACAGAAACAGATTATGGTAACACTCTCGGAAGACAGTGAAATGCTGGACGAAGTGGTGGTTATCGGTTATGGAACCATGAAGAAAAGTGACCTTACCGGTGCTGTTTCCTCTTTGGGAAGCAAGGACATCAAAAATGCCCCCGTTTCTAATCTGGGACAAGCCATTCAGGGCCGCATCTCCGGTGTGCAGGTAGTGGATGCCGGAAAGCCCGGTGACAATGTATCTATCAAGATTCGTGGTCTGGGCTCCATTAACAACTGCGATCCGCTGGTGGTGATTGACGGTGTGCCTACCGACCTGGGACTGTCTTCACTGAACATGGCGGATGTGGAACGCCTGGACGTATTGAAAGACGCATCGGCTACAGCCATTTACGGTTCGCGTGGAGCCAATGGGGTAGTGATGATCACCACCAAGCGAGGAACGGAAGGGAAAGGCAAATTGTCGGTATCGGCTAATTGTGCTTTCCAGAATGCCACGAACATTCCTTCTTTGCTGAACGCAAGCCAGTATGCCGATTTGAGTAATGATATGATGGTGAACAGCGGTCGCAACCCGAACCCGAATTGGGCAAATCCTTCGGAACTGGGTGCAGGTACCGACTGGATGGACGAATTGCTACGCACGGGTGTGATGCAGAACTATACGGTAAGTTATTCCGGAGGAAATGAGAAGTCTCATTATTATGTATCCGGTGGTTTTCTCGATCAGTCGGGTACGGTGCGCAGTGTAAACTATCGCCGTTTTACGTTTCAGTCCAACAGCGATGCACAGGTGCTGAAGTGGTTGAAGTTCTCCAATAATATCACTTTCAGCACTGATACGAAGGATTCGGGCAGCTATAATATCGGTGATGCACTGAAAGCTCTTCCCGTTCTTCCGGTGAAGAATGAAGACGGCTCATGGAGTGGGCCGGAAGGTAATTCGGAATGGTACGGTAGCATCCGCAACCCGATAGGGCCTACGCAACTGAACAAGAGCCAGACGAAAGGTTATAACTTCCTTGCCAACCTGACGGCGGAACTGACTTTTACCAAATGGCTGAAATTCAAGAGCACTTTCGGTTACGATGCCAAATTCTGGTTCATCGATAACTTCACGCCGAAATATAACTGGAAGCCTATTCCGACGGAAGAAACTTCACGTTACAAGAGCGATAATAAATCATTCACTTACCTGTGGGATAACTATTTCCTGTTCGACCATACCTTTGCAGAAAAGCATTGTGTGGGAGTGATGGCGGGATCATCTGCACAGTGGAATGAGAATGATTACCTGAATGCACAGAAGAATGTCTTCATGTTCGACAATGTGCATGAAATGGATAACGGTCAGGAGATGTACGCCATTGGCGGCAGTTCCAATGAATGGGCATTACTCTCTTACATGGCACGTATCAACTACTCTTACGAAGACCGCTATATGCTGACGGCAACTGTCCGCCGTGATGGTTCCAGCCGTTTCGGTAAAAAGAACCGTTGGGGTACTTTTCCTTCTGTATCTGCCGCATGGCGCATTTCGCAGGAAAGCTGGTTCCCGAAGAATGACGTTGTGAACGACCTGAAAATACGTGTAGGATATGGAGTGACGGGTAGCCAGGCAAGTGTCGGCAATTATAGTTACCTGGCATCTTACAACACCAGTGTATATCCATTCGGAACAACGAGCGGCAATCAGACCGCATTGGTTTCCTCTACGCTTGCCAATCCTTACATCCATTGGGAAGAGGTGGCACAGACGAATATCGGTTTTGATGCTTCCCTGTTCAATTCACGGATCGTATTCTCACTGGATGCTTATCTGAAAGAGACAAGGGATATGTTGGTGAAGGCATCCATCCCCATCACATCGGGATTTGAAGATACCACCACTACTTATACGAATGCCGGTAAAGTGCGAAACCAAGGCTTGGAAATGAGTCTGCACACCATCAATCTGACCGGAGAACTGGGTTGGGAAACAAATGTAACTGCCACTTATAATAAGAATAAGATTAAGGATCTGAACAGCGCGGTTCCTTACTATATTAACCAGATCAACAACTCGTATGTCACGATGCTGGCAAAAGACTATCCGATTAATGCTTTCTACGGCTATGTGACGGATGGCTTGTTCCAAAACCAGGCGGAAGTGGATGCGCATGCCGTGCAGCCGGGAGCTGAACCGGGTGATATCCGTTTCAGGGATTTGAACAACGACGGTGTCATTAACGACAGTGACCGCACAGTGATTGGCAATCCCAATCCCAGTTGGTTCTTCTCAATGAACAATAACTTGTCTTATAAAGGATTCGAGCTTTCCGTATTCCTTCAGGGAGTGGCCGGCAATAAGATTTATAACGCCAACAATATCGACAATGTGGGTATGGCTGCCGCATACAACCAGACGACTGACGTACTGAACCGTTGGCGCGGGGAGGGGACAAGCTACTCCATGCCGCGTGCCGTGTTCGGCGATCCTAATCAGAACTGTCGTGTATCCGACCGCTTTGTAGAAGACGGATCTTACTTGCGTGTGAAGAACATCACTCTCTCTTATACCTTCCCGAAACAATGGTTGCAGAAGTTGCAGATAGAGAATGCACGCCTTTCTCTTTCTTGTGAGAATGTGGCTACCATTACCGGGTATTCCGGTTTCGATCCGGAGGTGGATATCAACGGTATTGATTTGTCCCGTTATCCCATTTCCCGTACATTCAGTGTAGGATTAAACTTTAACTTTTAATTGATTTGGATATGAAAAAGATAACAAACTTACTATACGTGCTGGCTGTATTGATGCTGGTATCATGTAACGACTTTCTGGATAAGTCGCCCAAATATGCCGTTGACCCTGAAACAACCGTGACCGATGATGTGGCCGTGGCACTGACAAATGCTTGCTACAAGGCGCTTCAGTCTTCCAATCTCTACAACCAGCGTATGTGGTCGCTGGATATCGTTGCGGGCAACAGCCTGGTAGGTGCAGGCGGTGGTACGGACGGTCTGGAAACCATACAGGCATCCAATTTTATCACGCAGAGCGATAATGGTATGGCCCTGTATATGTGGCGTTCTCCATGGGTAGGTATCGGGCAGTGTAACATTGTGCTGACCAGTCTTCCGCAGGCCGAAGCCGTATCGGAAAGCATAAAGAACCGTTGTATGGGTGAAGCATATTTCCTTCGTGCCCATTACTATTATATCTTAGCCCGTTTGTATGGCGGCGTTCCTTTGCGTCTGGAACCTTATAATCCGGGTGAATCTACTGCAATAGCACGCACTACGTTGGATCAGACTTATGAGCAGATCATTTCGGATTGTAAGAATGCGGTCGATTTGCTTCCGGCGAAAGCGGAATATAATGAAGAAGAAAAAGGACGTGCCTGTAAGGATGCCGCCCTTGCCATGCTGGCGGATATTTACCTGACACTGGCTCCCAACCATACGAGTTATTATGAAGACGTGGTGGAACTGTGCAATGAGATTACGAACCTGGGTTACGACCTTTCCACCTGCAAGTATGAAAATAACTTCGATGCTACCATCAATAACGGTCCCGAATCTCTGTTTGAAGTGCAGTATTCCGGAAGTACGGAATATGATTTCTGGGGAACGGACGGTCAATCTTCCTGGCTTTCCACTTTTATGGGGCCCCGTAACTCGGACTTTGTTGCAGGCAGCTACGGCTGGAATCAGCCTACGGAGGAATTTGTGAGCCAGTATGAAGAAGGTGACAAACGGAAAGAGCTGACGGTGCTTTATGCAGGTTGCCCGGACTTTGACGGGAAGACTTACAAGAGTTCTTATTCCAATACCGGATATAACGTACGCAAATTCCTGGTGTCCAAGACCATTTCGCCGGAATACAATACGAACCCCAATAACTTTGTTGTGTACCGCTATGCGGATGTCTTGCTGAAGAAAGCGGAAGCGCTGAATGAAATGGGACAACCCGGCCAAGCTGCCGCTCCCTTGAATATAGTTCGCAAACGTGCCGGACTGCCGGAAGTTTCGGGTCTGTCGCAGGAGGCGATGCGTGAGAAGATTATTCACGAACGGCGCATGGAACTGGCTTTCGAAGGACATCGCTGGTTCGATATGATCCGCGTCAATAATGGAGAGTATGCCATCCGTTTCCTGCAATCCATCGGCAAGAATAGTGTGAACAAGAATCGCCTGTTGTTCCCCATTCCGCAGACGGAAATGGATGCGAATATACTGATGACACAGAATCCGGGTTATTAATCACTTAAATCAGAAGAAGAATATGAAAAGATATATTTCACATTTAGTATTTGCATTGCTGGGTTGCATGGCACTGTCTGCATGCGTGGACAATGACTATATGGAACTGGACAAGGGGCACAATGAACTGGCGCTTTCCACCAGCAACACGGAAGTCGTTTTGAACGAACAGGCGCATGGCGATGATGCCTTGGAACTCTCCTGGACAACGGGCACGAATTATGGTACGGGAAATAAGATTTCCTATACACTGGAACTTGCCAAGGCGGGCAGTAATTTTGCCGCTCCTTATGTGGCTTTGGAGAATGTCGTGCAGGAATATACCTGGAAGAAGAACGTGGAGGAATTGAATAACATCCTTCGTGAGCATTTCGGTGCGGAAACTACTGAAAACATCTCTCTGGAAGCACGCCTGACAGCCAAAGTAACGGATCGGGAAGAGACGCAGGTGGCCACCACTTCTTTTAGTGTCACTGCCTACAAACCGTTGACTTCCACTCTTTACCTGATAGGTGATGCCACTCCCGGCGGTTGGAGTGCGGACGATGCAACGGAAATGACCCGGAAGGACAATGGTATCTTTACATGGACGGGAAAAATGACTGCGGGTTCCTTTAAGTTTATCACTACGCTGGGTTCTTTCTTGCCGTCGTATAACAAAGGAACTGACGGAAAACTGGTGCTTCGTACCAGTGCCGATCAGCCGGACGAATCGTTTACGATTGAAGAAGAGTTCAACTATATTGTTGAAGCGAACCTGTTTACCGGTGTTATCACCTTGACTCAGACCGAGAACCTCAGACCGGCTTACGATCAGCTTTATTTCGTTGGAGGTATGAACGACTGGGGATTTGTGCCGATGAAAAAGGATGTGCTCGATCCGTTCCTGTTCCGCTATGCCCGTTTGTTCGATGCAGGCCAGGGTGGGGAATTCAAGTTCGGAACTTCGGAAGGAAGCTGGGAGAGCATGTATAAGGCAAAGAATGCCAATGCCGCTTACACCGATACGGAAATGGTATTTGTGAAAGGGTTCGATCCTGACAATAAATGGGTGCTGAAAGATGCCGAATGTGGTAAGGCCTATAAGATATGTGTCGATATCCGTGCAGGGAAAGAGCGCATGATGATGAGCGAATTTGTTCCTTATGAGATGATTTATATGGTAGGGGATGCTGCGCCTGCGGGATGGAGCATTGGAGATGCCACGCCGATGCAGGCCACGGATAATCCGTATGTATTTACCTGGCAAGGTGTACTAAACGTGGGTGAGTTGAAGCTGACCTGTGATAAGAAAGAGGACTGGAACGGTGCCTGGTTTATGCCGACCGTAGCCGATAAGCAGCCTTCGGGCGAGACGGAACCAATGTTGTTCCTAGATAAGGCCAGCGATGCTTTCAAAGCTCAATACCTGGATGTAATGATTGGAGGTATCGACCTGAAATGGAAGATTACGACGGCTGGTTCTTATAAGATTACTCTGAATCAACTGGAAGAGACAATTTTGATAGTAAAACAGTGAAACGATGAAATATATAATTTATGCAATGGCTGCCATGTTCTTTTTGGCTTCGTGCAGCAAAGACAATGATGAAACCGGCGGTGGTAACGGCGGTGGAGGAGAAACCGGAGGAGTGACTGATGTCACTCCCGTTACCTCCGATTTAACCGTGAACCTGACTACTGACAAGGCTTGTTACAGACCGGGTGAAACCGTTTCCTTCACAGCCGATGCCCTGCCTGCGGGAGCAAAGGTACGTTACCGTACTTTGAACAAGGTAATCTCCGAACAGGCAATCGCAGGCAGTTCCTGGACGTGGACTGCCCCTGCAACGGATTTCACCGGATATCTGGCGGATGTCTATCGTACTAAAGAAGACGGTACGGAAGTCATTCTCGGTACTATTGCCGTCGATGTATCCAGCGACTGGACACGCTTCCCGCGTTATGGCTTTGTCGCCACCTTCGACGCTTCTAAAACGGAAAGTAAAATTCAAGAGGAAATGGCTTTTCTGAACCGCTGCCATATCAATGGTGTGCAGTTTCAGGATTGGCACAACAAGCACCACTGGCCGTTAGGCGGTACGCGTGAACATCTCGATGCGGTATATAAGGACATTGCCAACCGGGATATTTATACACAGTCGGTAAAGGATTATATCCGCATCCAGCACTCGTTTGGAATGAAGGCGATGTTCTATAATCTTTGTTTCGGTGCGCTCGATGATGCAGCCGGTGACGGTGTGAAAGAAGAATGGTACATCTTTAAAGGCACAGGGCATACGGATAAGGATGCGCATACATTGCCTGACAGTTGGAAGAGCAATATCTATTTGCTCGATCCGGGTAATGCCGAATGGCAGGCATATATTGCCCAGCGCAACGATGATGTCTATGCCAATCTTGACTTTGACGGCTATCAGATAGACCAGTTGGGAAATCGTGGCGACCGCTATGATTACAAGGGGAATAAGGTGAATCTGCCTAAGACTTATGTTTCGTTTATTGAAGCTATGAAGGGGAAACATCCTGATAAGCGCTTGGTGATGAATGCAGTAAGTAGCTATGGGGCGTCTCAGATTGCAGGTACGGGGAAAGTAGATTTCCTGTATAATGAAGTTTGGGGGGATGAAGCTGATTTCACGGATTTATATACGATCCTGAAAGCGAACCATCAGTACGGAAATCAGGCATTGAAGACGGTGTTTGCGGCTTATATGAATTATGAAAAGGGTTCCGGTGAGTTCAATATGCCGGGAATCTTGCTGACGGATGCGGTGATGTTTGCTCTGGGCGGTTCGCACCTGGAATTGGGAGGCGACCATATGTTGTGCAGTGAATATTTTCCAAATACCCGTTTGCAGATGAGTGATGCCTTGAAGACGGCTGTTGTGCGCTATTATGACTTTATGACTGCTTATCAGAATCTTCTTCGCGATGGCGGGGAGGAGGAGAAGGTAACTTTGGTATGTACGGATGCAAGCAAGAATCTGAATCTGAACACTTGGCCGCCACAGAAATCAGCCATTACTTCTTTCGCCAGAAGGGTGAACGGCAAACAGGTGGTTCATCTGCTGAACTTCCTTAGTGCAAACAGTTTAAGTTGGAGAGACCTGAACGGGACAATGCCCGAACCACGGTTGGTAACTAAAGTGCCCTTGAAGCTGAATGTTGCGGGGAAAGTGAGCAAAGTGTGGGTGGCTACTCCCGATGCACATGCCGGAGCTTCGCAGGAATTAGCTTTTGAACAGAAAGACGGAGCGATAACCTTTACGCTTCCTTCGCTGAAATACTGGAGCATGATTGTAATGGAATAAATTATAAAAGATATAGAACCATGAGAAAATATATATATTTATTTTTAATACTGTGTTGCCTGTCTCCGCACTTATATGGCGGAAATGTAACGGGAAACTGTACTTCTTATTCGCAGGAAGGGAGAGACGTTACGTTTCATTTAGACGATAATTCGGCTGTGCAGTTGCAACTTTGCAGTCCCTCCGTTGTGCGCGTCTGGTTTTCGCCGGACGGTAAGTTGCAGCGGGGAAATCCTTCCTTTGCGGTGATTAATGAAGAATTGGAAGATGTAGGCACTGTCCGGGTGGACGAACAGAATGCCTGCTATGAGATATTTACGCCTAAATTGCGTATCCGCATCAACAAGGCTCCGTTTAGCTTGCAGATATTCGACAAGTATCAGAAGCTCTTGTTCAGTGATTATGCCGACAAGGGGCATATCAGCGATGGAGAGCGTAAAGTGGAGTATAAGACCTTGCGCCGGGATGAGCATTTCTTTGGTTTGGGTGAAAAGACCGGCAAGCTGGACCGCCGAGGCGAATCTTATAAGATGTGGAACAGTGATAAGCCTTGTTACAGCGTTGTGGAAGATCCCCTGTACAAGAGTATCCCTTTCTTTATGAGCAGTTATCGCTATGGTATATTTCTGGATAACACGTATAAGACAGAATTCAAATTCGGCACTGAAAGCCGTGATTATTACAGCTTTGAAGCTCCTGGTGGGGAGATGATTTACTATTTTATCTTCGGTAAGGATTATAAGGAAATCATGAAACAGTATGTCGCATTGACCGGACAACCCATCATGCCTCCGAAGTGGGCACTGGGCTTTGCACAATGTCGCGGCCTGCTGACTACCGAGAAGCTCTCTTATGAAATAGCCGAAGGATACCGCAAGCGTGGTATTCCTTGCGATATCATCTATCAGGATATAGGCTGGACACAATACCTACAGGACTTCAACTGGCGGAAAGAAAACTATCAGAATCCGAAGAAGATGCTTGCCGACTTGAAAGGAATGGGCTTCAAGGTGATTGTTTCGCAAGACCCGGTTATCTCTCAGGCTAATAAAAAACAATGGGAAGAAGCGGACCGCTTGGGTTATCTGGTGAAAGACTCCACTACGGGTAAGAGCTATGATATGCCTTGGCCATGGGGTGGCAACTGCGGTGTGGTGGACTTTACCATTCCCGAAGTGGCGGACTGGTGGGGAGCCTATCAGCAGAAACCGATAGATGACGGCATTGCCGGCTTCTGGACGGATATGGGTGAACCTGCCTGGAGCAATGAGGAACAAACGGAACGTCTTGTAATGAAGCACCACCTGGGTATGCACGATGAAATTCATAACGTGTATGGGCTGACCTGGGATAAGGTGGTAAAGGAACAGTTTGAGAAACGGAATCCGGATCTTCGTGTCTTCCAGATGACACGTGCCGCCTATGCAGGATTGCAGCGTTACACCTTCGGCTGGACCGGAGATTGCGGCAATGGAGATGATGTGCTGCAAGGCTGGGGACAGATGGCTAATCAGATCCCGGTACTTTTATCTGCCGGACTGGGTGTGATTCCTTTCGTGGCGTGTGACATTTCAGGTTATTGCGGGGATATTGAAGATTATCCCGCTATGGCGGAACTTTATACCCGTTGGGTGCAGTTGGGAGCGTTCAATCCTCTGAGCCGTATTCACCATGAAGGAGATGTGGCGGTAGAACCGTGGCTCTTTGGGGAGGAAGCGGAGAAGAATGTTAAAGCTGCCATAGAAATGAAATATCGCTTACTGCCTTATATTTATACTTATGCCCGCGAAGCGTATGAAACGGGTTTGCCGATTATGCGCCCCATGTTTATGGAATATCCGGCGGATTTGGAAACAGTCTCTACGGATGCACAATTCATGTTTGGTAGCGAACTGCTGGTGGCTCCGGTGGTGAAGAAGGGGGCAACTAATAAGAATGTTTATCTGCCCGAAGGTATTTGGATTGATTATAATGACAAGCGCACGGAATATAGCGGCGAACAGTGGACTACGGCAAATGCTCCGTTGAATACCATTCCTATGTTTGTGCGGAAAGGAAGTATCATCCCTCAGATGCCTGTGATGAATTATACGGATGAGAAAGCGGTTTATCCGATTACATTTGAGGTATTTCCGGCTGCGGCGGGCGACGAAACGTCTTTCTCCCTGTATGAAGATGCAGGAACTGATCTGGGGTATCAGCGTGGGGAATTTATGCGTACTCCTGTATCTTGCCAGACAACGGAAAAGGGATATGTGCTCGAAATCGGGGAAAGGGCGGGAGAGAAGTATGCCCTTCCGGGAGAACGCAACCTGATGTTTTGCATTTATACCGGGCAGATGCCGAAGGAAGCGCTTATTGACGGACAGAAAGTAAGGAAGATGAAAGCGGAAAAACTGAATGAAGGAATGGAAACGGAGTTCAAGGTTACCGCATGGTGTCCGGATAAGAAACAGAATCTTTGTATGTTGAGATTGCCGGATGACGGAGTGAAACACACGATTGAATTTATTTATTAATACCAACCATAAAAAGTATAGTTATGAGAAAGTTAATGCTTAGTGCAATTTGTCTTCTTTTTGCCTTAGCGGGGAAAGCGGAAGGAGTGTCGTCTCCTTCGGGCCAGGTGAAGCTGGATTTCGAATTATCAAAGAATGGCGCTCCAACCTATCAGGTGGAGTATAAAGGGAAATCCGTGATTAAGCCCAGCACCTTGGGACTGGAATTGAAGAATGCCAATAATCTGCTGGATGGTTTTGAAGTCCTGAAAGCTTCTACCTCTACCTTCGACGAAACCTGGCAACCGGTGTGGGGAGAGACGAAAGATATTCGTAATCACTACAATGAATTGCTGGTTGAATTGAAACAGCCCGCCACGGATCGTTATATGAACCTTCGTTTTCGTGTATATGATGATGGTGTAGGATTCCGTTATGAGTTTCCGCAACAGAAGAACTTGGTTTACTTCGTGATAAAGGACGAACATACCCAGTTTGCCATGACGGGCGATCATACTGCCTGGTGGATTCCCGGTGATTACGATACTCAGGAATATGATTATACGGAATCCAAACTTTCGGAAATTCGCGGTTTGATGCAGGGAGCCATTACTGATAATGCGTCACAAAACCAGTTTTCACCGACAGGTGTACAAACTTCCCTCCAGATGAAAACAGCTGACGGAATCTATCTGAATCTCCATGAAGCTGCTTTGGTGGATTATTCGTGCATGCATCTGAATCTGGATGATAAGAACCTTATCTTTGAATCTTGGCTGACACCGGATGCACAGGGCGATAAAGGGTATATGCAGTCACCTTGCCACACTCCGTGGCGTACGGTGATAGTCAGTGATGATGCCCGTGAAATGCTGGCTTCCAATCTGATACTGAATCTGAATGACCCCTGTAAGTATGAGGATACTTCCTGGATTAAGCCTGTGAAGTATGTAGGCGTATGGTGGGAAATGATTGCGGCAGGCAAGCCGTGGGCATATACATTTGATCTTCCTTCCGTAAAACTGGATGAAACGGATTATACGAAAGTGAAACCGAATGGTATTCACCCCGCCAATACGGAGAATGTAAAGAAGTACATTGATTTTGCTGCGGAGCATGGTTTCGACCAGGTATTGGTAGAAGGCTGGAATACCGGTTGGGAAGACTGGTTCGGTAACAGCAAGGATTATGTTTTCGACTTTCTCACTCCATATCCTGATTTTGACATCAAATACCTGAATGAGTATGCTCACTCTAAAGGCGTCAAACTGATGATGCATCATGAGACATCGGCTTCCGCACGCAACTACGAACGCCACATGGAGGCTGCCTATGACTTGATGAATCAATACGGTTACAATTCCGTGAAAAGCGGTTATGTGGGCAATATCATTCCGCGCGGCGAATATCATTATGGGCAGTGGATGAACAACCATTACCTGTATGCCGTGACCGAAGCTGCCAAGCATAAGATTATGGTGAATGCCCACGAGGCTGTACGCCCCACTGGTTTGTGCCGTACGTATCCGAATCTGATAGGAAATGAATCTGCCCGTGGCACGGAATATGAAGCTTTCGGAGGCAGCAAGCCTTTCCACACGACCATTCTTCCTTTTACCCGTCTGCAAGGCGGACCGATGGATTATACGCCGGGTGTCTTTGAAATGGATATGAATAAACTGAATCCGAATAGTCACGCTCATGTAAACTCTACATTGGCGCGTCAGTTGGCTCTCTATGTCACGATGTACAGCCCTCTGCAAATGGCAGCTGATCTGCCTGAGAACTATGAACGCTTTATGGATGCTTTCCAGTTCATTAAGGATGTGGCTTTGGACTGGGATGACAGCCGATACTTGGAAGCAGAACCGGGACGCTATATCACGGCTGCCCGCAAGGCGAAAGGTACGAATGATTGGTTTATAGGTTGTACCAGCAGTGAGCAGGGACATGCTTCTACTCTGAAACTGGATTTTCTGGATGCTGATAAACAGTATATAGCTACTGTTTATGCGGACGCAAAGGATGCTGATTATAAAACAAATCCGCAGGCTTACGTAATCCGCAAAGGGATTGTTTCTCCTAAGACCGTGCTGAATTTGAAAGCGGCTCCGGGTGGTGGTTATGCCATCAGCATTATGGAGGTGAAAGATAAGGCGGAATTGAAAGGATTGAAAAAACTGTCCGGTAATATCTGATAAACCGGAATATCTGATAGATAAAAATCCCCTTCCTCAGCTCTCCAATCACCAAGTACGGTAATTAGGAGTGAAGAAGGGGCTATTTTCCACATACTTTTTAATAGTAGCATAGTTTACTTCGATATTCTCTTGGGGAATATACATACGAGGATATTCCAAACGTATGGACATAAAAAAAGGAGTACCGCTGTACTCCAACCTTTGTTAACCTTAAATCTAATACTATGAAAAACACAATGTAAAGGTACGGATATTCTGCGTATTTCCAAATGATTAGACCAATATAAGTGTTTTTATAACACTAATTAAAAGTTATACATTGTTTCTTTACTTTTTTTCAATGTTTTATTCGTTGATACGCTCTTTTATCTTTCCCCAGGCATGTGTATCGAACAGGCAACTTTCGCGCATGGTGTGATACATCTCTTTGAAACGGGACATGGGAATAGTGAAGCTCAACAGATTGGCTTCAAAGTGGGGACGCACGGACGGATCGAAGAAGCCGAGGAAACAGCGCTTACCATCTTTTTGGTTTTCGAGAACAGTGAGGGTTACAACGGAACTGCAACCGGAACCGAAAGGAGTAGCTACGGTATCGAATGCATTCGTATCATAAAAAGCCCATGTGGTAAGTCCTGACAGGATATCAGGTGTAGCAAGGAACAGCAAACCCTCTACATGATCGAAAGAAGCAAGTTTATCTATTCGGGCAAAATGCAGATAGGCCTTTTCCGTACGCGGTACCTGGATTTGCTTTATGAAATCTGTTACCATTTCAGGAGTCTTTTTGTACTTCTCTTTCAGGGATACGAAGTTAGGTACGTGTATTGGCATTTCCGTGAAACCGGTGTAGAACTTTCCGCCGCCACATCCTATGACGTCGCTGTTCAGGCTGATGGTTTTACCTTCCCTTACCTGTTGCAGGCCCTTGAAGAAGCAACCGCCAATTTTGTCTGTTTCGCTTTCCTGTTTATCGGAGTACCAGAAGGCGATGGGAAGTTCGGCACGTTCACCAAATGCTTCCCGATAATTAGTCATAAAAGTATGTATATCCATGATAACAGAGTTTTGGTTTGGAAGTAAAGATAACAATTGATTGCCGGATTATTGAGTATTTTACTTATTTTTGCATAGAAAACTATAATTCCATATTGATTATGAAAGCACGCATTTCTTGTTTTTTTCTACTTGTTTTTTTCTTTGTGCAGATGGTGAAAGGAGAAGATGACACTTTGTGGCAACTTCATGCCTCTGATATAAATGCTCCTTATGTAGGCGCCCCTATGGCGAATGGCGGAATCGGTATTCTTCCCTGGAAAGAACCTTTCTCAGTGCGACAGGTGATGCTGAATCATGTGTTCGATACGGATGGCCCTCAGGGGGTAAGCCGCGTGTTGAAAGGAATCAATCCTTTCCTGATGTCGATGGATGTAGATGGAAAAGAGGTGAATACGGAATGTATCACAAACTGGAAGCAGTGTGTTGATATGAAAGAAGCAACTCATAACAGTAGTTTCCGGGCAGCCGGGAAAGTGGATGTGGGTTATAGCATTTGCGCTTTAAGAAATATGCCTTATGCGGGGCTTATCCGTGTGGAGGTGAAAGCTCTGTCCGATGTATCCCTGAAAGTTGCTGCCCGGATGGATATTCCCCAAGAATACAATCAGCCGACACTGCGCTTCCGGAAAATGAGGGCGGATGATACACAAATGTATATGCTGCAATCTTATGCTGTATCTGCTCATCGGCAACAAAAAGTTTCCGCTTCTTCCGCTTTTATTTTTAATAAGGGAGCAGCACAGGAGCCTCTTTATGATGAAGTGACTAAAGAGATGTCTTTCGTGTTGAATCTGAAGAAAGGAGAGCAGATGTCTTTTGCTTTGGTGGGTTCTGTATGCTCCGCCCGTGACTTTAGCGATCCGTATAATGAAGCTGAACGGCAGGTGATTTATGCTATTCATGAAGGTACAACTTCGCTGATGGTTGCACATCGTAGTCTTTGGAATGAATTGTGGGAAAGCGATATCTTGATAGAAGGGGATGACGAAGCACAACGGGCGGTTCGGTTTGCACTTTTCAACCTTTATTCTTCTTGCAGGGAAGGAAGCGGATTGAGCATCTCGCCCATGGGACTTTCTTCACAAGGTTACAATGGACATATATTCTGGGATTCGGAACTTTGGATGTTTCCCCCGATGCTGTTGCTGAATAAGGGAATTGCCGAATCTATGATCGATTATCGTATTGACCGCTTGATGGCTGCCCGCAAGAAAGCAATGGCATACGGTTTCAAGGGAGCTATGTTTCCCTGGGAGAGTGATGATTACGGGGAAGAATCGACTCCTACTTTTGCTTTGACAGGTCCTCTGGAACATCATATCACTGCGGACATCAGTATTGCCTGCTGGAATTATTATTGCCTTACCCGTGACGGACAGTGGCTACGGACGAAAGCATTTCCGCTGATGAAAGCGGTTGCTGACTTTTGGGTAAGCCGTGTGACGCGTAATGATGACGGTTCTTACTCCATTTGCAATGTAGTGGGAGCCGACGAATATGCAAATGGGGTGGATGATAATGCTTTCACAAATGGTGCGGCTATCCGGGCTTTGGAATATGCTTGTGAGGCGGCAAGGATATGTAATGAGCCTGTTCCGGAAATATGGGAAGAAGTGGGCAAGGGCATCCGTATTCTTCGTTTTAAAGATGGAGTCACTCGTGAGCATGCCACATACAACGGTGAGATGATAAAGCAGGCGGATGTGAATTTATTGGGATATCCATTGTATTTTGTCGGGGATGCTGAATCGCAAAAGAAGGATATGGAATATTATGTCGATAAGATTGATCCGCAGAATGGTCCGGCCATGTCTTATTCCGTATTCTGTGTGCAGTATGCCCGGATGGGGGATGCGAAGCGTTCCTATGAGATGTTCTGCCGTTGCTACCAGCCGAACTTGCGTGCTCCTTTCGGTGTATTGGCGGAAACACCCACCAGTGATAATCCTTACTTTATGACGGGAGCAGGCGGATTACTGCAAGCTGTTATAAATGGCTTCTGTGGATTGCAGATAACGGATGGCGGTGTGGAGCAATTATCTTCCGTACTTCCTGCACATTGGAAAAAGGTTACGGTGAAGGGAGTAGGACCGGAAAAAAAGATGTATGTACGTGAGAGGTAGGAAACGTACGGGCATAAAAAAAGGAGTACCGCTGTACTCCAACCTTTGTTAACCTTAAATCTAATACTATGAAAAACACAGTGCAAAGATACGGACATTTGGGATAACTGCAAATTATCCAAATAAAAAAGTATGTTCTATAACATTAATTAAAAATATGGACTTAATCTTATATCTTTGTTAACCTTTAGCCTCCTGATACATAAACCGTTTAATAGATTTTTTGGCTGTCTTTTCAAACTCCTCAAAATGTATCTTCACCTTTGATATCTGGCAATAAGCCGGTAATTGCTGGTTAAGTTCGTTACGGTTAGCTTCCATCATACGCTCTACATCCGTTTGTTGCAGTCCATTGGCAAATGCATCGTCAAAGTCCGGATAAATCAGTGCTACCAGTTTTTCTTTTTGCAACACAATGAGCGACTCGGAAACGTAAGGCATATTATTCAGTTTGCTTTCAATCTCTTCCGGGTAGATGTTTTGTCCGCTGGAAGTGAGCAACATATTCTTGCTGCGCCCGCGCACGGTTACATAGCCTTCCGCATCCATTGTGCCTAAATCGCCTGTATGCAGCCAGCCATTTACGTCAATGATTTGTGAGGTTGCTTCCTGGTTCTTATAATATCCCAGCATCAGGTTGGTACCCCGACAAATGATTTCTCCCGCCACCTTTTCCGGATCAGACGAATCGATCTTCACTTCCATGCGTGTGGTTGCCTTACCGCATGATGCCAGCTTCAGGGTTTCCCAGCGGCTGGAACAGATGATAGGACCACATTCCGTCATACCATAAGCGATGGTGTAAGGGAAACCTATCTGTTTGAGGAAGCGCTCGACTTCTGCATTGAACGGGGCTCCACCGATGATAATTTCATCGAAGTTACCGCCGAATATTTCCATTGCTTCTTTGCGTGCAAGAGCTCTGATCTTGTCATTGATGATAGGAAGACGAAGCAGCAACTTACCTATTTTGTTATCTACACGGGGCAGAATATTCTTCTTGATAATCTTTTCTACAATCAGAGGCACGCATGAGATGACGCGTGGTTTGATTTCAGCGAAAGACTGTGCGATAATTTTAGGAGTCGGCATGCGAGTGAGGAAGTAGAGGTGTGCCCCGGCTGAAAAACCGTAAAGGAAATCGTAAGTCATTCCGAACACATGTCCCATAGGAAGCATGGCAACCATATTATCGCCCGGTTTCACCGGAAGCATCTCATGGCAGTAATTCACGTTGGACCAAAGGCTGCGATAGGGAAGCATAACACCTTTGGAATATCCGGTAGTACCGGAAGTATAGTTAATGATGGCAAGTTCTTCCGGTTCATCCTTCCGATAGCAGATGTGTTCGGGACGGAAGTTTTTAGGATAGCGTTGTCCGTAGAGGGTATTGCGGTGCTCGAAAGCTTCCATCAATCGTTTGTCTCGACAGACTACAGGGGTGAATTCAGTCATCAGAATAACGCCCAGCAATTGCGGCATGGCGTCTTCATTCAGGTTTTCCCACACTTGGTCTCCCACAAAAAGCAGTCTGGCTTCTGAGTGATTGACGATATTATGTATATTATCCGCTTTAAATTCGTGAAGGATAGGCACAATAACAGCTCCATAAGTGATGGTTGCCAGGAAAGTAACTGCCCAGTGTGCACTGTTACGACCGCAGACGGCAATTTTATCACCCGGTTGGATACCGGCACTTTCCAGTACAATATGGAATTTTGCAATCTTGCGAGCCACGTCTTTATATTGGAGAGTAGCACCTTTGTAGTCAGTCAAGGCGTTTAAGTTCCAGTTCCGAATGATGCTTTGTTCAATGTAATCAATGAAGTGTTGTTCCTGTTCCATCTGTTAAATTTGCACACTTTAGTTAAAACTGCGCAAATATAGAGCTAAATGTGATGTCGTGCAAGTTTATATATTTATTCTTTGGTGGGAGGCGAAAGAAAAAGAAAAAATAACCAATTGTACTTTCTTTTGCCTTGATGCAAAAGAAAGATACCAAAGAAAAGATCAAGGCTGCACTTCCGGGGCTACTCCGAAAGTATTTTCAGCTAAAGGGCAGGAACTCGCTTCGCTCAAACAGCCTGCCCTTCTTAACGCCGAAAACACTTTCTACGCTTAACGCCCCTACAGTGAGGCCGGGAGACCATTCGGTATGAATGGGGGAATATCGCGCAGCACTCTACCGCGCAGCCTTCGGGCATAGGCGTAGGTGCGTTAGGCGGAGATATTGTCAGGCGCAGGTAAGGGGCGATCTGTTTGAGCGTAGCGAGTTCGAGCCCCGTCTGCGCATGGCAGTATCGGAGTAGCACCGTAGACGTAGCCCGTGCCCTTTCTTTTTGGTATCTTTTTCTTTCGGGCAAACGAAAGAAAAAGTACACACATATTAATCACTACTCTTCTTATCCGAAATCAGCAACAACTTATCCCCCAAATGTAATTTCAGCGATCCGTTCGGTATCAGGAATTCCGTGCCTCGTTTCACAATCATTACGAGTGCTCCATTAGGCAGAGTGATATCCTTCAGGGTATCGCCTTCTTCCAGCATCTCCGTGGTAACGGTCATATCACTAAGATCACTATCAATTTCTTCGGGCAATTCCACACCGAATTCATTACCGGTCTTTTCCAACGGGGTAGAAAGTTTCAGTAAGCGGGCAGCTAAGGAAACGGTAGTACCTTGGATAACGAGAGAAACAATCGTGATAAAGAATACGATATTGAAGATCACGTCGGCACCCGGTACTTGCGCTACTACCGGATAAGTGGCGAAGATGATAGGCACTGCTCCGCGCAAACCTACCCAGGAAACGAAGAGTCGCGAACGGTTTGTAATCTTCTTACCGAAAGGCAGCAAGCAGAGGAAGACACTGAGCGGACGACCAATAACAATCATAAATACACCGATAAGCGTTGCTACCAAAGCGATATCGAGTAATTCGTGAGGATTTACCAACAAACCGAGGCAAAGGAACATGATGATTTGGAACAGCCAGGTCAATCCATCCATGAAAGTATAAATCTCTTTGCGATGCATTATTTTGTTGTTACCTACCATAATACCGGCAATGTAAACGGCGAGGTAACCATTTCCTTTCAGAAGATCGGTAATGGCGAAAGTGAAAAATACAAATGCAAGCAAAAGGATGGGATAAAGGGCCTGATTATCAATATTGAGCTTATTCAGCATGAGGATGGCAAGTTTGCCGAGAAGGTATCCGGCAGCCGCACCTACTATAAATTGGATAACGAATGAACCGAAGATACCTGCAATACCCATTCCACCGGATTGTATGAACTGTATCAGTACGATGGTAAGCATGTAAGCCATGGGGTCATTACTACCACTTTCGAGCTCCAGCATGGGACGAAGGTTATGTTTCAGATTCATTTTCTGCGAACGCAAGATGGCAAATACAGAAGCGGAATCAGTAGATGACATGGTGGAGGCAAGTAGTAGGGATGTAGTGATAGGAAGATAAATATTTGACCAACTCATGCCGGAGATCCACCAGATGAAGAATCCTGTAAAGACGGCGGTAAGCAGTACGCCGAATGTGGAGAGGACAATACCCGGAACAAGAATCGGTTTAATTTCGCTGAATTTAGTATCCATACCGCCGGAAAACAAAATAACGCTAAGAGCAACCATACCAATAAATTGTGCTTCTTTAGCGTTATGAAACTGTAGTCCGAAACCATCGCTACCGAAAATCATGCCGACGACAAGGAACAGTAACAGGGCAGGGACTCCGAATCGATAGCCGGTCTTACCGACAATAATACTAATGAAAAGTAAGATAGAACCAATTAAAAGAATGTTTTCTGCTGTAAAAATCATAAATTAGGTATTATTTAAGTTGTTTATTCAAGGATTTAGTTATCGCAAAGCGAAGTTACGTCTATTTTTAAACAATTGCAAGGTGTAAAATGTTCAGATTGAATTTTACTTTCTTTTTAATCCTTCATTACAAATTTTCTTAATTGAATTTTAGCACAAACATCGTTTCCTTTCCGGGATGTAGGGAAAGGCTGCCACCTGACAGGCGCATTATTTGACGGGAAATGCTCAATCCGATGCCGCTGCCACCTTCTTTTGTGGTGAAGAAAGGTATGAAAATGTGTTCTGCTACTTCAGGAGGAATGGCAGGACCGTTATTGGATACTTCGATGAGTACGGCTTCATTTTCATTACAATAAGCGTGTAAGGTGATGATACCTTCCGGAATTCCTGCTGCCTCGATGGCCTGAATGGCATTTTTCAATAAGTTGATGAGTACCTGTGAGATAAGGTTCTCATCTGCATAAAGAATAAGGTCATCCGGAGTGATGTGGGAGTGGAAAGTGATATGGGAATCAGGATATTGATGCCGTGCCAGTTCCACCATGCGATTGATAAAACCTTTGACGTAGAACAAGGAAGGTTCCGGTTTGGGGATACGGGTGAAACGACGGTAATTTTCTACAAAAGAGAGAAGTCCTTTGCCCGTGGTGCTGATGGTGTGCAGGCCATTGCGGATTTCGTCAGCAGTTTCTTTGTAGGAAGAGATAGATTCACTTTTTGTTTTTAATTCTTCGCTTCCTTGTATCAGCGTCAGCAATGTATCGCTTAGTGAAGTGATGGGAGTGACGGAATTCATAATTTCATGTGTCAGTACACGGGTCAGGCGTATCCAGGAGTCGATTTCCTTTTCGTCCAGTTCGTTATTGATATCATTCAGGGCAAGGATGCGGAAATGCTCCTGACGGATGGTTATGTCGGAGACGCGGATGGAGAGGTTGACTGTGCCGCGTTCGTTGGACAGGCGGGTTTGCAATTTATCTCCGGGGCGGCAATGGGCGAAAAGTCCCATAAGGTTTGCATCAATACGGTTAAGTTGGCTGACATGGGTGAAGACTTCCAGCCCTAACAGGCGAAGGGCTTCGTTATTTTTCTGGTAAACAGCACCTGCATCGTTCAGTACCAGGATACCGGTATTGATGCAGTCGAGAATGAGTTCGTAATACTTTTCCTGTTGTGCTGTTTCACTCTTTACATTATATAATATGGAAGCAACACGGTTCAGGGCCTGGTTTACAATACGATTGTCCGGAATGTCTTCGTGTTCGGAGAAATGGATGGATGCATCGTTGTTTTCAATGGCATCGAGCAGAAACAGAACCTTCTGTGTATGTCGGCGATACAGTTTCCATTGCCAGCGCAGACTCGTCAACAGCAGCAAGGAAGAGATGACGATCCATAGAAGGTCTTTATAAATAATGGATACCGTGACAGCTCCCGCCAACAGGAGAGAGATGACGATACGGAAAAGGTAGCGGTCGGTGATGTATCGGTAGTAATGTTTCATAATCCGAACTTTTTCATTTTGTTATAGAGAGTCTGCCGGGTGATGCCGAGTTGTGCAGCAACAGCAGATAGATTGCCGTTACAGGTATCCAGAGCTTTCTGTATCATTTTCCGTTCCATTTCTTCAAGGGTGGCTGCTTCTGTACCGGCATCGCTTCCGGTGCGTGAGGTTTCGGGACGCTTAGGCAACTGGAACAGTTCTGCCGGCAGTTCGTTACCGTCGCAAATAATGACTGCTTTCTCTATGGCATGCTCCAGTTCGCGGATATTTCCGTACCAGGGATGTGTTTTCAATTTGGTACAGGCAGCATCGGAAAGCCGTAATAATGCTTTGTCATATTGCTTGCAGAAGCGTGTTATAAAGCGTTCGGCAAGAGGAAGAATGTCTTCCGGCCGTTCGCGCAAAGGCGGAATTTCAAGATGGATAGTATTGATGCGGTAAAGCAAGTCTTCACGGAATTCATTGCGTTGTACCATCTCGTTCAGGTTGCGGTTGGTGGCACAAATCAGACGGATGTCAACAGCGATAGGCAGGTTGCTGCCTACACGGACAATACTGCGGCGTTGCAATACGGTCAGTAGTTTGGCTTGCAGGTGATAGGGTAAATTGCCGATTTCATCGAGAAACAGTGTGCTATGGTCTGCTGTTTCGAACTTACCGGGACGGTCAGCGTATGCATCTGTAAAAGAGCCTTTTGTATGCCCGAAAAGCTCGCTCTCAAAAAGGCTTTCGGTGATGGCTCCCATGTCTACGGCAATCATTTCTTTCGTACGGCGGGAAGAAAGTGCATGAATTTCACGTGCCAGCATCTCTTTTCCCGTACCGTTTTCTCCGGTGATAAGTATATTTGCATTGGTTATGGCGACTTTCTCCACCAGCGAGCGCAGTTGCTGCATGATGGGACTTTCTCCCCAATACATGGCAGGGGTTACGGGCGAGGCACTTTTTCCGTTATTCTTATTATGAATGGCTTGGGCTGCATTCAGTAAGGTTTCCACCAGCTTTTGATTATCCCATGGCTTGACAATAAAGTCTGTAGCCCCTTCTTTAATGCCACGCACGGCAAGATCGATATCTCCATAAGCAGTGAAAAGAACCACAGGCAAGGAGGGACGAAGGCGTTTGATCTCCTGCAACCAGAATAATCCTTCGTTTCCGGTATTGATGCCTGATGTAAAGTTCATGTCAAGTAACACCACCGATGGAGTTTCTTCACGCAACACAGAGGTAAGTGTGACAGGTGAAGTGAGCGTGATGATCTTTTCGAAATGGGGTTTCAACAGCAGTTGCACAGCGGTGAGCACACCGCGGTTATCATCGACAATGAGGATATTTCCGGGCTTTTTCATACGAGAGTTTCTTTTGAGGGAGTAAAGATAATGCAAATCGAAGGTATAACTTTCATGCTTGCATGAAAAAGTTATGTTGAGATGCAGCTTATCTTCTGTAAAGATAAGGAAGTTCAGCGAAAAAAATGAAAGATACTTGTCATATTTTCTACATACCGGCGTAATACGAATAACTGACCTTTGCCTGCAACTAAGAATACAGACACTATGAGATTACGTACTTTTTATTCTACCATTCTATTATGGCTGAACCGTATTTATAATGTGTATCGTGCCCGGCATGGACAACCTTATTATTCTTTGTCACAAGCGATTAAACAAAAAGTAAAATCCGCTGTTTCTTATATTTCCGATTTTGAGGAGGAACTGGTGAAGTTTGCCCGTACACGTAAATGCGACGGTATCATTTGCGGGCACATTCATCATCCGGCAAATACTTATTATGATGATATACATTATCTTAACTCCGGTGACTGGGTGGAAACTCTTTCGGCACTCGTAGAGGATGAGGAAGGGAATTGGGAAGTGTTACGGTATGAGGATATGCTGATGAATGAAAAGTCTGAAGAGCGCCTCTGTAGTTAAAATCGTGAATTATAAATCGTAAATTACTAAATTATAAATATAAAGATGAAAGTTCTTTTTATTGTTCAAGGAGAGGGCCGCGGTCATCTGACGCAAGCCATCACGCTGGAAGAAATTCTACGGCGCAACGGGCACGAGGTAGTAGAAGTACTGGTGGGGAAGAGCAATACCCGTCGTCTGCCGGGTTTCTTCAACCGCAGCATACAGGCACCTGTGAAACGCTTTCTCAGTCCGAACTTTCTGCCTACACCTGCCAATAAGCGGGTCAGTATGTCTCGCAGTATCGCATATAATCTGATGCAGGTTCCTGCTTATCTGCGTAGCATCTGTTATATTCACCGGCGTATCCATGAAACTGATACGGATCTCGTAATCAACTTTTATGAGTTGTTGACGGGCTTGACTTATCTCTTTTTCCGCCCTTCTGTACCGCAGATCAGTGTCGGCCATCAATATCTTTTCCTGCATCATGACTTTGAGTTTCCTCAAAAGAATCCCGTGAGCCTGCTGATGCTCCGTTTTTTTACGCGACTCACGTGTATCGGAGCCAAAGAGAAGCTGGCTCTCTCATTCCGTCCGATGGAAACGGACGAAGAAGCACATATACGTGTGGTACCGCCTTTGCTGCGGCGCGAAGTGCTTTGTTGTGAAGCTGCTTCTGGAGAGTATGTGCACGGTTATATGGTTAATACCGGATTTGGAGAAAGTATCTCCCAGTGGCATGAGCAGCATCCTGAAGTGCCTTTGCACTTCTTCTGGGACAAACCGGATGAGCCGGAAGTGTGCAGGATGGATGAAACATTGTCATTTCATCAGTTGGATGACGAAAAATTCCTTCGCTATATGTCGGGTTGCCGGGCGTATGCCACTACGGCAGGTTTTGAATCCGTTTGCGAGGCTATGTATCTGGGTAAGCCTTTGCTGATGGTACCGGCGCACATTGAACAGGATTGTAACGCTTATGATGCGGCACGCGGCGGAGCAGGTATTATTTCCGATAATTTTGAGGTAGACCGTTTGTTGGAGTTCGCTCGGAGTGAGTATCAACCCGAAGAGAACTTCCGTAGCTGGGTGCGTAGTTGTGAGTGGCGGTTGCTGAACTGTATAGAAACAGCGGAAGGAATTGGCTTTATAAATGATTATAAATTGATATATGAATAAGAAAATAGTCTGTATGAAAATAAAGAAGGGGAAAATTAACTTCCCCCTCTCTTTTCTTTTGCTTTTGCTGCCGCTTGGGTAGCGGTGGTTTCTGTTTCTTCTGTTTGCTCTTCGGTGTTCTTTTCCGCTTCTTTTTGTTCCATTTCCCGTCTCAGTCTTTTCAACCTCCACTTATTCCAGAACATAAGCTCTTTCCATCGGTTGAAGTCCTTCTTGAAAATGATACCGATGCCTTGCGTTGTCAGATTGGTCCTTGTATAATATCGGTCGTTCGTCTCATTATACGCTTTCAGGCGAATATCTCCGCTACGGTTCACAAGCCATTCTGCTTCAAAGTCTCCTACAAAGTTTGTATTTGCCATCGGATTGTCTCGGTATCCGAAGTTACCATTGATAAGCAAACGATTGTTAAGTAATTGCCCCGATAGCATTCCTTCGAATTCCATATCCGTCCAGCCTTTTTCTCCGGTGCTGAGGTTGGTACCTATATTCCAGTTGTTACTATTAATAATGTTGGAAAGTGCATTGTTTAGTTGTCCCGAAAGGGTGGATGAAAGCACAGAAGTCATCATATTCGAGTTTTGTGTGGCATCTACATTTTCGGGTGTATAGAATTTGCCGATACCTAACAGATAGAGGATCTGCATATTCATTTGTTCGTCTGTTGAAATGTAGTTACGGATAAGGGCTTGCACTTCATCCCGTTCATTAGGCACTTCCAGACTTAATTTGATGTCCGGAGAAGTTAGTTGCCCCGTCAGGTTCATGATACAGTTTACACGGATACTCGTTGGAATTCCGTAGTTGCTTACATTCGGCACCAAGTCATTCAAGGATGCGGAATTCACCATATAACTTGCTTGGATATCCATGGTGGCATCCAACGGAGGACCGTTGAAACTGATAGTGCTTCCATCTTTGATGGTAAAGTCCTTGCGTATTACCTCTTGCAGGCTGAATTTATAAACTCCCTGGCTGATACGATAATTACCGAACATCTTCACATCGTCAGCCTTGTTATAAAATTCCGTACGGATATTTCCGGATCCTCGTCCACTGATGTAATCACCGGCGATGGGGTCCATCACTATCTTCATGCTTGCATCCGGTGTAGCTTCTACGAGCAGGTTCAGGCGGATATCCGTGTCACTTTCTTCCTCCTGCTGTATCTCTTGTTGCGCCAGTTCATAGTCGGAAATCAGATTGATAGAATCCAGCACAGCCCGGCGCGGTGTCTTATCCACGAATTTGATGAATTGGTTGCTGGCGGCTGAAGATACATTATCCTTTATATATACGAAGTTGGTATTCCGGTTGGTCGTCATGGCTACATCGATATTGACTCCATCCCTTGCGTTACCTGCTATCAGGGCATTCCCCGTTCCGTATACCGTTCCATAAAAAGGAAAATCCAGTGACTCCTTCGTATTCATTACCAGCATGTTGTTCACTCCAAACTGGAAACGGTATTCCAGGTTCTTGAAATGCTCATAATGCAGATAACCGTCTACATGCCCTTGATTGCCTTGTGTATCGAATATCCGGTTATCTTGGAAAGTCAGTCCATTCGGTTCTATGCGAATACTGTCTTTTATAAAGAAAGTGGTATTCAGTACGTCTACCTTCATGGAGGCATTGCCAAGTACGCGCCCTTCCATGGTGAGCCCTTTGAATTTGCCATAGAAATGTACGTGACCGCTGGCACGTCCGTTAAATTCAGGTGTGATACTACTCATGTAGTGTTCTATGAATTTCAGATTGGTGTTGTCAGCTTCAATCTGTAAGTCAAGCGCACTTTTAGGTTTTATGGGATATATGTAGCCATATACATGACTTTTAGCTGTATCTTTTTCATGGATATGGGCATCGAGATAGATACCTTCTACTTCCTGATGCCATTCTCCGTGAATGTTGGCATCGCCCAATAAACCGTCATTTAGTCCAAGGTCCCGGATGAAAAGGTCAGTATACATAACAGGCTTCTCCAATACTCCGCTGGCATAGGCAGGACCAGTAGCTTCTCCTTTAAAATTAACTCCAAGGTCGGCAATATCAAATACGTAGCCTATATTGATATCTTTTAAATCCAGGCGTACCGTATCCTGAGGTTGTTTTGAGATAGTTCCGTTGATGCGCAGGTATCGGTCTTTATGGCTGAAATAAAAGTCGTCTATATATATCTTTCCGGAGTCGATTACCACTTTTGACGGATGTATTTCCCATAAAGTGTCATTCAGGATAATATCCGTTTTTTGAACATCGACGACGGTTTTCAAAGCCGGAATACTCTTGTTTGAGCGGGAACGCTTTTTGTTCTGATCCTCAGCTTGTGTGCGGATGAAATGTGTAGCAGCAGCTAATTTGCCACTATATGTGACAGCGCTACTGTTTCCCCAATTCAGAGAGCTCTGAATAAGGTCATCTTTGGCTTGTGCGTCTAACGATACGTTGATGGAACCTTCCGGTTTGCGATTACTGAATCGTACACGTGCATGAAATTTATCACCGGGATTCTCACACAAGATCATACCCGATTCAAGGAACTTGTCTCCATAGCGCAGACGCGGGAAATATCCTTCTACTCGCAGGCGCTGTGCTTTGTCATTAAAGTATCCTTTTAGGGTAGAATGTGTATAGACCTTAACCGGAATATTAAAGATGGTGGAGAATAAATCCGTATTAAAGATATTTATGTCGAAATGGAAGTTATTCTCACTTTCTATGTTTTTTTTGTCCGGCAATATTAGAGCAGGAATATATCTTCGCATGATGTTCAGTACACTGGCGGGTAGTGTGCGATAGGAATAATCTCCTTCAATACTTGCATTCAGGAAATTAGAGGTTATTTTTAATTGTTTATGCGATTCGTCTTCCTGAGTGGCGGTTATTTTTAAGTTGTCCAGAAAATAGTTTCTATCGGGTGCTGTGAATTGCAGGCTGTCAATATTGATCTCTCCATTCATTTCATCGATGGAACCACCGGTGAAATCAGCCGTTAACTGAACAGAGACTGCCGTATCTTCATATTTAGGTGTCAGGTGAAGCTCGTGGGGGCGTACATTACGGATATTGGCATGGAAATTAAAAGTCGGTACACGACTGGCTGTATTAATGCTACCATTTAGCAGAACAGAACCGTTTTCGTCATCCAATGCTATCTCTCCGTTGAAACCGCCTTGTTTATATTCTCCGTCGAGTGTGATGTTTTCATAGTTATAATCGCTATAGTCGATGGAAGCGATTAATCCCTTCATTACTATGGAAGGATATTGCTTTTCGTAGTGATTGCCTTCGACCTTGAGATTGAATGTGACCTTTCCTAACTGGTCGTTTGCCAGCATATTGCCTAGCTCAAACTCTTCAGTCTTTACTGCACCCGAATAAGAAAAATAACCTTTTTCTTTATTTGAACTTAATTTTAAGTCGGTCTTGATAGAACCTATATCGGTACGCACTAGGCCATAAGTTACAATATCTGTGAAATATCCCGAGACTTCCCCATTAAACGAGATGGTGCCTAAGCGTTGCAGTACCGGAGGAACACCTTCGTAGTTTTTACTTAAATTGCGAACGAAAAATGCAATGCCTTCCGGATCAGCATATAAACTGGAAAGGTTGCCGAATACGAATGCATCCTGAGGATGCGACAGGTCTTGCAAGGAAACATCTCCCCTTAAATGAAAATGTTGGTTTCCTGTAATTGACAGATGAGGACAATTCAACTGATTGATAGTACCGTTAGCTTCCAAAGCCACTTGCAAATTTTCCTTGAAAGGGGAAAAGGCCGGAACAAAGGGGGCGAGGTCACAAAGAGTAATGTCCGAAGGAAATATCCGCAAGGAAAAGCGTACATCATTGGTAAAGTTTCTAAAAGCTCCCAAGCTGTCATATTCCATATGGATGGTATCCATTGCAAGCGAAGTATTTGGTAAATCAATCGCGAAGTTCTCAATGCTCATCTTCTGATTGTTTGCTACAATCTTGAAACTTAGTTTTTTTAACTCAAAACCGGAATTTTCTTCTTCAATGCTTAGGCGCTTCACAGCTGCATTGACAGAGTCATTTTGGAGCGCTTTCAACGAGATATTGGCGATGATGTTTCGTAGCTGTATATGTTGTGCATTGAATTTTCCGGGTGTCTCTTCTGCCGACAATACGTTATAAGACATCTTACCGCGTCGTATCAGCAACGAGTTGATACGTATGTCCAGATTACTTTCCTTTTTGATGGTATCTTTAGAGGCAAATGCATTGAGTACGAACTGGAAGTTAGGAATGTTTTCTGGTGTCTTTTTTTCCAGGTTGATGTTGAAGCCGAATAACTGTACGTTACTGATCGATACTTTGCCCTTGAACAAGGGAAGTATATCGAATTTTGCAGAAAGGCGGGATACTTTTAGCATTTCCTTGCCTGACTGGTCGTTTAACAATAAGTCGTCAATAATAATGCGGTTCAGTAGTCCCATATTGATCCGCCCAATGGTTAGTTGTGTACCCAGTACATTAGCCAGTTCGTTCGCAACGAGCACAGATATTTGTCGCTGAACGTAAGGAATGTTCAACAATAATATAGTCCCGATATACAAACTAAGTATAATACCGAGCACCCAGCGAACTGTCTTCTTTAACTTTCTGATAGGCGGTTTGTTTGAATTAGCCAACAAAAATATGAAATAATACGTTATCAATCCTACTTTTATCACTACTTTTGCAGCGTTTAAACGTAAATAACGATATGAGTACAATAATTTTAGGAATAGAAAGCTCTTGTGACGACACCTCTGCTGCCGTCATCAAAGATGGGTATCTGTTATCGAATGTCGTTTCCAGTCAGGCGGTGCATGAGGCCTATGGCGGTGTGGTTCCCGAATTAGCTTCACGTGCACATCAGCAAAACATCGTTCCAGTGGTTCATGAAGCATTAAAACGTGCCGGAGTAACTAAAGAAGAATTGAGTGCGGTGGCGTTTACAAGGGGACCGGGGTTGATGGGTTCTTTGTTGGTGGGCGTGTCGTTTGCCAAAGGTTTTGCCCGTTCCTTAGGTGTTCCAATGATTGATGTTAATCACTTGACTGGACATGTGTTAGCTCATTTTATTAAAGCAGAAGGTGAGGATACGATTCAACCTGAATTTCCTTTCCTTTGCTTGCTTGTATCAGGGGGAAATTCACAGATTATCCTGGTAAAGGCATACAATGACATGGAGATTTTGGGCCAGACAATTGATGATGCTGCAGGGGAAGCTATTGATAAATGTTCGAAAGTGATGGGGCTGGGATATCCCGGTGGTCCGATTATTGATAAACTGGCTCGCCAGGGCAATCCGAAGGCTTTTACTTTCAGTAAACCTCATATTCCCGGATTAGATTATAGTTTCAGTGGTTTGAAAACCTCATTTTTGTATTCTTTGCGTGATTGGATGAAGGAAGATCCTGATTTCATCGAACATCATAAGGTTGATCTGGCTGCTTCACTTGAAGCTACTGTTGTAGATATTCTGATGGACAAACTTCGTAAGGCTGCAAAGGAATATAAGATTAAGCAAGTAGCCGTGGCTGGTGGGGTTTCTGCTAATAACGGCCTGCGTAATGCTTTCCGTGAACATGCTGAAAAGTATGGATGGAGGATATTTATCCCTAAATTCAGCTATACAACGGATAATGCTGCCATGATTGCCATTACTGGTTATTTTAAATATCAGGATAAGGATTTCTGTTCGATAGATGCGCCGGCTTATTCGCGTGTCACATTGAAGTGAAAGGAGTTTTAGAACATTTCTTTGTCCGCATCGCACCCGGTCCGTGTCTGGGCCGTACCTGCTCCGTATCTGCTCCAAAGCTATAGATACGGAGCAAATACGGTCCGGACACGGTTCGGGTAATATCAGCAGGAAAAATAGAACAAAAATATAAATTATATATAATAAGGTATATGAAACTGGAAGAAGAAGTCGGTGAATTACTAAAATCGAAGAATTTATCCCTTTCCACCGCAGAAAGTTGTACAGGAGGAGGTGTTGCTGCTTTAGTGACTTCTGTTCCGGGAAGTTCGGAATACTTCAATGGGGGAATTGTGGCTTATTCCAATGAGGTAAAGATATCTCTGCTTCATGTTTCTGCTGAAACATTGGAAAGGTATGGAGCCGTCAGTCAGGAAACAGTGATTGAAATGGTGAAAGGTGCGATGAAAGCGTTGAAAACAGATTGTGCTGTTGCCACATCCGGGATTGCCGGTCCGGGAGGAGGTACATCCGAAAAACCTGTCGGAACAGTGTGGATTGCGGCTGCCTATAAAAATGAAATTGTAACTTTCAAACAAGAGGGGGATGACGGAAGAACCAGGAATCTGCAAAATGCTATTCAGAATGCTTTAAAGATGCTCTGTACATGCTTAAAATGAAGAAAAATGCTATCAGACAGTGAATTATTTTATGAAAAACTTGTTTGGTATCGATAAAAGTACTTACTTTGCGCTCTGTTTGAAATAAGTATAGATAAAAACT
>ULVR01051253.1_pt1 | contig 32828 bp, 20 predicted proteins | sample 1959601 | NCBI WGS metagenome assembly ULVR01 (sample SAMEA4835791, study PRJEB28245) | human gut metagenome | biome: gut microbiome; material: fecal sample | place: Denmark | collected 2008
CGCCGTATCGGCACTTAGAATTATGCGGTATTGCCATAAGTAAATGACAACATATATGGCACAAAAGCCGCTGCCCAGCCTTGCAGCACCGCTTTTGTGCCATTTTTGTTTCCAACACTTTGCGGCGCAATTTTCAGAGCACCAAAAGGCTGCATATACAAGATATGTTTTATGTGCAGCAATTTCCATTCCATTTTTCGCACATATTTTGCCATCGCGAATATTTTTTAGCATACTGTATTTCTTCCCATTGCAAATTTTGCACGAATGCGCAAAAGAAGTGCGCTTGCGCACATTTTTTGCGTTACCGAATTTGTGCGTTTGTTTTCTGTGATTCATTCAGCATTTTACACGTTTTCCCCTATAATTTCGTTGCAACCGTTTGCAACATATACAAATACGCACAAATTGCCTCACTTTATGCAAGATTTTGCCGTAATTTTTGTTAGATGCGGGGTCGAGCTGCTTCAGCATTATGCACAAATCGTTTTGTCTTAGTTCGTATGTTTTGACACGAGTTGATTTTTTGCCCATTCAATTAAAGCAATATTTGTTTGTTTTTATAATTTGCACACTATTTTGGATATTTTTTTGATGTTCACAATTTGTTATTATAATAGCGTTGAATGAGGCGGTCAGTTGTCAGGCCGCTCGTTATATGAACATTTTTAGGAGGACTAAAACAATGAAAAAGGCAATCGCCCTTGCAATGGCCAGCGTTATGGCTGCTGGCCTGCTGGCAGGCTGCGGCGGCTCCGCTGCCAACAGCACCGCAGCTTCTTCTGAAGCTGCTTCCACCTCTACCGAGGCCGCTTCCGCCGACAGCACTGCAGCTGCTACCGAGGCTCATACCGTCAACACCACCGATCCCATCACCCTGACCATCAGCTGGTGGGGCGGCGATGCCCGCCAGGCTGCATACGAGGCTGCCTGCAAGGCATTCACTGAAAAATACCCCAACATCACCGTTGAGTGCACTTACGGCCCGTGGAACGGCTGGGAGGAAGCTCAGTCCACTGCCCTGGCTGCCGGCAACGCTGCCGACGTGATGCAGGTCAACTGGAACTGGCTGTACCAGTACTCCGGCAAGGGCCAGAGCTTCGTTAACCTGAACGATTACTCCGATGTGCTGGATCTGACCCAGTTCCCCTCTAACGCTCTGGATGCCTGCACTGTGGCTGATTCCCTGCAGGCTGTGCCCGTCGCTATGTCCGGCCGTATTTACTACTGGAACATGGCAACCTTCAAGAAGGCTGGCCTGGATCACTACCCCACTACCGAGCAGGAACTGCTGGACGCCGCCAAGACCTTCCAGGAAAAGCTGGGCGATGACTACTATCCGCTGGCTGCCACCACGCTGGACCGCATGATCATGATGACCTTCTACCTGGAAAGCAAGTACGGCGAGCCCTGGGTTACCGACAGCACCCTGAACTACACCGTTGAGCAGCTGCAGGAAGGTCTGGAATGGATCCAGAGCCTGGAAGATAACCACGTGATGCCCGACCTGAAGACCATGAACGCCTCTGGCGATAAGACCATCACCGATGGTCAGGCCTGGATCACCGGCAAGTATGCCGGCGTCTTCACCTGGGACTCCAGCGCACTGAGTGCAAGCCAGAACCTGCCCGCTGACGCTGAGTACGTTGTTGGCGACGAAATCAAGTGGGGCGAGGCTGCCAATGGTGGTTTTGCCAAGGTTTCCATGGGCATGGCTGTTACCCAGAGCTGCGAGCATCCTGTTGAAGCTGCTGCCCTGATCAACTTCATCCTGAACGAAAAAGAGGGCGCTTCCATCATGGGCACCCAGTGCGGCATGGTTTGCTCCAAGGCCGGCCAGGAATACGCCAAGGAAGCCGGTGCTGTCAACGAGCTGATTCTGGAAGCCAACACCAAGGTTATGGCTTTTGTTGACCAGCCGTTCGACCCCTGCTACGAGAGCACTTCCCTGAAGGACGAGACCAATGGCGTGTACAGCGATGTGTTTGAAGGCTTCAGCTACGATCAGTATGATTCCGCCGAGGCTGCCCAGATCCTGTACGATGGCATCTGCGAAGCACTTGCCTAATCCCCGTTTTCACACTTAAGGCAATACCGCACAATTCCCGCCTAACGGCTCAAGCACCGCTCCGGCGGCTGCGGCACGGCATCTGCGTTGCCAAAATACTCGATAATACACAAAGTATTATCTGCGCTTTTGGCTTAGCATCTGCCGCACCTCGCTCGCCGTATCGGCACTTAGAATTATGCGGTATTACCTTAACCTTACGCATCAGCAAGGCTGGCCCCGGCCCCATGGCGGTGGGGCCAGCCCTTTATTATGTAACAAGGAGGTTTCCTTTATGAGCGCACCTGCTGCCAAGACAGTGACCCGCACTCCTTTCAAAAATGGTGTGATGAAAACGTTGGCCTTTTGTTCCTGATTCCCTGGATCATTGGTTTTGTGGTGTTCAAGCTGTATCCGTTTGCCACTTCCCTGTTCTACAGCTTTACGGATATGAACTTCTTTGACGGCATTACCAAGTACGGCCTGATGAACTACATCTACATTTTCACCAACAAGAAAACGCTGACCTCGTTCATCATCACCTTCCGCTATGCCCTCATCACCGTTCCCCTCAAGCTGATTTTTGCTTTGTTCATCGCTTACATCCTGAACTTCAAGATCAAGTGCGTCAACCTGTTCCGTACCATCTACTACATTCCCTCCATCCTGGGCGGCTCTGTTGCCATTGCCGTTCTGTGGAAGGCCCTGTTCAAAGAGGATGGCATCATCAACATGCTGCTCTCCTTTATCGGCATTCAGGGGCCCAGCTGGCTGGCTGACCCCGATTACGCCATGGTCGTTATCATTGTGCTGCGTGTATGGCAGTTCGGCTCCGCCATGGTGCTGTTCCTTGCCGCATTGAAGGGCGTTTCGGTCGACCTGTACGAAGCCGCCACCATCGACGGTGCTTCCAAGACCCGCCAGTTCTTCTCCATCACCGTGCCGATGATCACCCCCGTTATCTTCTACAACCTCGTTACCCAGATCGCTCAGGCGTTCCAGGAATTCAACGGTCCCTACATTATCTTTAATAATGGCGGCCCCCGCGGTTCCGTCACGCTGGTTTCGCTGCTGGTTTACAACTATGCGTTCAAGAGCAACGAAATGGGTATGGCCTGCGCCATGGCCTGGGTCATGTTCATCATCATCGCCCTGCTCACTGTCATCGCATTTGGCAGCCAGAAGCACTGGGTCTACTATGCTGACTGATTGAAGGAGGAATTGATTTATGGGTATGAAAGCACGCGCCAATGTGGCAACCTTCTTCAAGTATTTTGTTCTGATTTTGATGGGCTTTATCATGGTGTACCCGCTGCTGTGGATGGTGGGCTCCACTTTTAAGACCAACGCCGAGATTTTTACCAGCCTTTCCCCGTTCACCACGCACCCCACCCTGGATGGCTATTATAACGCTGTGACCAAAACTTACGGCGGCGATATCACCATCTGGCGTGCATTCCTGAACACCTACAGCTACGTTATCCCCAAGGTTGTGTTCACTGTTATTTCTTCTGTCATTGCTGCTTACGGTTTCAGCCGTTTCAAGTTCAAGGGCCGCGATTTCCTGTTCGGCGTTATGATCATGACGCTGTTCCTGCCGCAGGTTGTTCTGAACGTTCCGCAGTACATGATGTACAACAAGTTTGACTGGATCAACAACCCCCTGTACCCCGCCCTGTGGGTGCCGTCCCTGTTTGCTACCGAGACCTACTTCGTCTACCAGCTGGTGCAGTTCATGCGCAGCATCCCGCACGACCTGGACGAAGCCGCCGCCATTGACGGCTGCGGCCCGGTCAAGATCCTGTACAAGATCATCTGTCCCATGCTCAGCCCCTCTCTGGTCGCCTGTGCGCTGTTCCAGTTCATGTGGAGCTGCAACGACTTTATGGGTCCCCTGCTTTACGTTACTACCCCGCGCAAATACCCCATGGCAATCTTTGTTAAGCTGTCTATGGACAGTACCAGTGAAGGCATTCAGTGGAACCGCATCCTTGCCTTGTCCCTGATTTCCATTATCCCGCAGCTGCTGGTTTTCTTTGCCGCTCAGGATTCCTTTATTGACGGCATTGCCGCTGGCAGTGTAAAGGGCTAAATTTCAAATTTTTTCCAAAACTTTTGATCTTTTTGCGCCCAAACCACCACACAGGCTGCCCCGTACCGCTGCAAAAGGGGGTACCGGGCAGCTTTTATTTTGAAAACTCCGGCCACTGGCTTTTCTCGCTTTTGGCCGTTCCTAATATTCAGGATGCAGCCGGAATAAAAAAGCTTTCGGCTTTCCGCTGTATTCCGGCACATGATGGTGCCTTTTCCGCTGATCCCTTTGCATCGCTCTCCCCTGCCCTGCTTATCCGTCAGGGGCAAAACAAAAGCGGCTGCCTGTTGGCAGCCGCCGGGGGTTGTGGTTTTGTGCTGTAACATTTTTGGCCTTATTTTTCCGGTTTGTTTACCCGCTTGAAATATTGGCGGTACTGCTGGGGCGAAAGCCCTGTGGCATCTTTGAACACCCGCCGGAAATGCGCACTTGTCATAAAGCCTGTCTTTTCCGCCACGCTGGAAATGCTTTCGTTGGTCTTTTCGATCATGTTCTGCGCCGCTTTGATGCGTACGCCGTTGATGTATTCGATCAGGCTCAGGTTGATGGTCTTTTTGAACAGACGGCTGAGGTAATACGGGCTGATGTAAAACTGGTTGGCAATGCTTGTCAGGGTCAGCTTCTCGGCGTAATGCTCCGCAATATAGCCTTGGATCTGGCTGACGATGCGGTTGGTCACCCGGCCGCTGTCGCCCCCCAGCTCATGCTGGTTTTCGCACATCTTTTTCAGCTGCAACAGCAGCGTGGCCAGCAGCATTTTGCGGGTCACAGCGCTTTCGGGGTTGTTTTCGTCCTGCATCTGGATCAGCTGCTGCAGGATGGCGTAGATATAGTTCTGCTGCTTAACCGTGATGTTGCTCAGCAGATGGTTGTTCTCCTCGCTCATAAAGCTGAACAGGTCAATCTCCGGGAAAGCCCCGCTGATCTCCTGCAGATACTCGCGGCTGAAATTGCACACAATGCGGCTGGTGGGGCCATCCCCTACCGAACCAGTCTTGTGGATCTGGTTTTCCCCAATCAGGATCACATTGCCAGCATTGACGATATAGGCGGAATCCTCAATAAAATAGCGCCGCGCGCCTTCCACTTCATAATACAGTTCATATTTGTGGTGTGTGTGGAAACTTCCCATATCGTAGCTATGCTCGCGGTCGATCATATCGATATAAAAGTCCACATGGGGGGAATAGGTATATTCCTTGACCATCCTGTTCAAACCTCCCGCCACGCCCTGCCCAAGCATTTTTGCCAGTTTTAGGGCAGAACGCGCTTCAATTTTGTTGATTTATTTCATATTAACACATTTCTTGTTGAATTTCAAAACTTTTTTCATTTTTTATGGAGGAAATTATCGTATGAAACTCGCTCTCGTTCGTGCCTGTACCCGCAGCGCCTGTTTTGAGCTGCAAAACAACACCTGCTATACCGCCCCTGCCCCGTTCCGGGTTCAGCTGAACGGCCAGACTGTGCTGGAAGCCTGCGGCACCAACGTGTTCAGCGTGTTCAGCCTGGAACCCGGCAAAACCTACCACCTGGAAGTGCTTGCCACTGATGGCGATACCGGTACACTGGACTTTGCCACCGCGGCGGAAAGCTTTTTTGTAGATGCTTCCCGCTATGGCCTGGTGAATGACGGCGTGACCGACAACACCGCCTTTTTGCAGGCTGCGCTTTCCACCTGCCCGCCGGGCGGCACGGTGTATGTGCCCGCCGGTACTTACCGCACCCAGAGCCTGTTTTTGTGCAGCAACACCACCCTGTACCTGGAAAAAGGCTGCACCCTGCTGGGCGGCACCGACCGCCGCGAATATCCCATCCTGCCTGGTGTGCTGCCCTGCGCCGATGAACAGCACGAAGCCTATCTCGGCGGCTGGGAGGGAAACCCGCTGGACTGCTTTGCCGGTTTGATCAATGTCATCAATGCCGAAAATGTGACCATCACCGGCGAAGGCCGCATCAACGCCAACGCCGACAACGGCGACTGGTACCAGCACATCAAGGCGAAACTTATCGCCTGGCGGCCGCGGCTCTTCTTTACCAGCAAAGCCAAGAATGTGACCCTGCACGGTGTGGAGGTGTGCAACAGCTTCTCCTGGACCATCCACCCCACCTACTCGGACGGGGTGAACATCCTGCAGCTGCAGATCCACAACCGTGCCGACAGCCCCAACACCGACGGCATTGACCCCGAAAGCTGCAAGAATGTGAACATCATCGGTGATTACATCCATGTTGGCGATGACTGCATCGCCCTCAAGTCCGGCAAACTCTTCCTTGGCACTGTGATGCATACCCCCTGCGAGAATGTGACCATCCGCAACTGCAACCTGAACCGCGGCCATGGCGGCCTGGTTATTGGCAGCGAGATGAGCGGCGGCGTGAAAAATGTGGTGATGACCCAGTGCCTGATGGACCACACCGACCGCGGCCTGCGCATTAAGACCCGCCGCGGTCGCGGCAAGAACGCCGTGATCGATGGGCTGGTGTTTCGCAACGTGGAAATGCGCCATGTGCTGACCCCATTCGTCATCAACATGTTCTACTTCTGTGACCCGGACGGCAAGAGCGACTATGTACAGAGCCATAAGCCCCTGCCGCTGGACGATGCTACCCCCCGCCTGGGCAGCCTGACGATGGAAAATATCACCGCCACCGACGCCGAGTATGCAGGCTGCTGGTTCAGCGGTCTGCCGGAGCAGCCGGTTGAAAAAGTGGAGATGAACAATGTCAGCATCTCCTTTGCCGAAAATGCCGGGGCTGGCCAAGCCGCCATGATGTGCGGTGCCGCCGAATGCAGCAGGCTGGCGATCTGGGCCGAAAACGTGAAGGAGATTCACTTCCACAATGTCAAACTGGAAGGCTATGCAGGCGAACGCCTGAACTTTATCAACGTTGGCAGCTTTAAGGAGGATTAAGCCATGACCCATGAAGAGATTTTGACCACCCTGGGCAATTATGTGGATTATCTGATTGCCGGCAGCTCTGCCGAAGCCCCACTGTGGAACATTGAAAAGGTGCGCAGCGGCAAGCCCAATAAATGGAACTATGTGGACGGCTGCATGATCACCGCCTGCCTGAGCCTGTACAAGACCACCGGAGATGAAAAGTTCCTGAAGTTCTCCCGCGATTTTGTAGACTACTTTGTCAAGGATGGCGGCGAGATCTACACCTTTGACGCCAACGAGCATAACCTGGACAACATCAACCAGGGCAAAAACCTGTTTTTCCTGGTTGATTTGACCGGCGAACAGCGCTACCAGGATGCCATCAACACCATCCGCGCCCAGCTGGACACCCAGCCCCGCACCAAGGATGGCAATTTCTGGCACAAAGCCATCTACCCGTGGCAGGTTTGGCTGGACGGCACCTATATGGCGCAGCCATTCTACATGGAATACGAGACCCGCTACAACGGCATGAAGGGCTGCCAGGACAGTTATAAGCAGTTCATGAACATCAAAAAGTACATGCGAGACCCCAAAACCGGCCTGTACTACCACGGCTATGATGAAAGTCGCCAGATGTACTGGGCCGATCCTGTAACGGGCTGCAGCGCAAACTTCTGGCTGCGTGCCATGGGCTGGTTCCTGGTTGCCATGGTGGATGTTCTGGAGCGCATGGACGAGCAGATGTATTACGAATACCGCGCCATCATGGCCATGTTCAAGGAAGCCGTGGAGGCCATGATCCAGTTCCAGGACGCCGAGACCGGCATGTTCTGGCAGGTCATTGATAAAGCCGGCGTACCGGGCAACTATCTGGAAACCTCCGGCAGCTCCCTGTTTGCTTACGCCGTGCTCAAAGGCGTGCGGCTGGGCTACCTGCCCAAGCGGTTCCGCGCTTACGGCGAAAAGGCATTCTATGGCACCTGTGACAAATACCTGGGCGTGAACGATAAGGGCGAGCTGCAACTGTCCGGCATCTGCCTGGTAGCCGGTTTGGGCGGCGCCACCCACCGCGATGGCAGCCTGGAATACTATTTCAGCGAGCCGGTTGTGGAAAACGACGCCAAGGGCGTTGCTCCCCTGCTGCTGGCCTATACTGAAATGATCATCCAGTAAGGAGGTTCCGCTGTTATGGCCATATTTACCGTTGGTGCCCGCCTGCATGATTACGGCAAGGGCACGCCCGATGAGCTGTTTGGCAAGGTTTCCGCAGACGGGTTTGCCTGCGTGCAGCTGGCCTACAAAAAATGCGTGCCCGGCGTTGCCAGCTATGCGGACGTTACCCCGCAGCTGGTGCAGAACACGATGGAAGCGCAAAAGAAGCACAACATCGCTGTTGCCGTGCTGGGCACCTATGTGGAGCTTGCCGTCGCGGACGAAGTGCAGCGCAGCGCCAACGCAGCGGATTTCAAAAGCCAGCTGGCCGTGTGCAAGGCGCTGAACGCGGGCTGCATTGGCACCGAGACTACCGGCATGCACAAGCAGCCCGCCGGCACCACCCGCGAGCGAGCCCAATATATGCTCTGCAAAAGCCTGGAAACCATTCTGCCGGAAGCCGAGCGCCTTGGCGTGACCGTTGCCATTGAGCCCGTTGTTGGCGACAGCACCAACACCCCGCAGGCAGCGCGGCACATCCTGGATATGATGCAAAGCCCCGCGCTGGGGGTCATCCTGGACATGAGCAACCTGGTCAGCTTTGAGGGCAAGGACAACCAGCAGCCCCTGTGGGACGCCATGGGCGAGCTGCTTGGGGACAAGATCAAGGCCGTACACTTTAAGGGCAAGGACTTTGCGCCGGACGGCACCATGCTGCACACCAGCCTGGAAGATTCCTGCACCGATTACGCCGGTGCCTTTGCCATGCTGCGCACCCTGCCGCAGCCGTTGCCCGTTCTGCGCGAGGAAGCCGTGCCCGCCCGTGCTGCCAGCGATATTGCTTTTATCAAACAGTTTTTCTAGGGTGTAATGCCGCTTCTTTTTGCCCCACCGGACCGGAGTATTTGCACTGATACCATGGAAGCCTTTTTGTGAAAGGAACCGATTCAATATGGAACGCAAGCTTGTAACCGTTGCCGTGGATGGCAGCGCTGAATTTACCACCCTGACCGCCGCTGCTGCCGCGCAGGACCCCGCCCAGCCGCTTCACTTTGTGCTGGGGGCCGGGACCTATTATGAACGCCCGTTTTTGGAACTGGCGGATTACATCATCACCGGTGCCGGGATGGGGCAGACCGTGATCTCCGCCGGGGCCGCCGGGCGCGACCCCTGGCCCGGCGAGGAGCGCACCGGTACCTTTCGCAGCCAGACGCTTTTCCTTGGCGGCGGCAGCGCCCGGCTGGAGCACCTGACCGTGGAAAACACCGCCGGTGATGGTGCGGACCGCGGCCAGGCGCTGGCGGTATATGCCGATGCCAGCCGTGTGTGCATGGTGGATGTTTCCCTGCACGGCAACCAGGATACGCTCTTCACCGCTCCCCTGCCGCTGGCCGTGCGGCAGAAAAACGGCTTCCGCGGTCCGCGGGAGAACACGCCCCGGCTGGACACCAGACAATACTACCGTGACTGCGAAATTTCCGGCAACATTGATTTCATTTTCGGCGGGGCCAACGCGGTGTTTGACCATTGCCGCATTGTGCCCGTTGCCCACCGCGGCGTTACCAGTTATATTGCCGCCGCCAGCACGCCGCAGGGCAAGCCGGGCTATCTGTTTGCCGACTGCACCGTGCAGGGCAACAGCCCCGCAGGCAGTGTCTATCTGGGCCGCCCGTGGCGGCAGTATGCCCGCGTGTACTGGCTGGACTGCGATTTAAGCGATGAGATCATCCCCCTTGGGTGGGACAACTGGTCCGACCCCGCCAACGAGGAAACCGTTCACTTTGGCGAGTACGGCTCCAAAGGCCCCGGTGCCCCCAAAGCAAGCCCCGCCCGCGCCGGTTACGCCGCCCTGAATGATGAAGCCTCCGCCCAGGAAATGCGCGCCATGCTGGCTGAATTCCGGGCCGACTTCGGTGCAGAAGCGTAACAAGCTCTTTGCGGAGCTGCCAATTATAACATTCCACCTCCTCCTAAGGCAACACCGCACAACGAATGATTTTATGTTTCTCCGCGGCGGGGTGAGAGCATCCCGCCCTACTGGTATTTTAGAAGGTTAGCCGCGCAGAATAAAATGTTCTGTAGGGAATGGTCTTGACCGTTCCGGGGCCTTGTCCAAATCTGGCATAATGAGATTTGTGATCGGGCCCGTCCGGCGGCCAGAGGGCTGGCCGCCCCACTTTCCCCTACCGCCCTGCTACCCACACTCAGGATATAACAACAGCCCCGGCTCTGCAAACGCAGAACCGGGGCTGTAATACTTCTTAAATGATACCTATGTACCTTATTTACCGCCCATGAAAGCCGGCAAAGGTTTGTCCTCTTTGAGCCACTGGTGGTATTCGGCGGTGGCAGCAAATTCCACGTCACCGGCGGAGTTCAGCGCAGTCTCAACGGAGTCCTGAATAACGCCAATGATGAAGCCAACGCCGACGACCTGCATGGCAATATCATTGGAAATACCAAACAGCGAGCAGGCCATGGGGATGAGCAGCAGCGAACCGCCCGCAACACCGGAAGCGCCGCATGCGCCCAAAGCCGACATGATGGACAGCAGGATGGCGGCAGGCACGGAGACCTGCATGCCCAGCGTGTTGGCGGCAGCCAGCGTCATGATGGTGATGGTAATAGCAGCGCCGTCCATATTGATGGTTGCACCCAGCGGGATGGAGACGGAGTAAATATCCTTATCCAGGCCCAGCTTTTCGCACAGAGACATGTTGACCGGGATGTTGGCGGCGGAGCTGCGGGTGAAGAAAGCGGTCAGGCCGCTTTCACGCAGGCAGCGGAACACCAGTGGGTAGGGGTTGCGGTGCAGGTAGATAAAGATGATGAACGGGTTGATCACCAGCGCCATCAGCAGCATGGTGCCCACCAGCAGTAGCAACAGGCGCCCGTACTGGGTAAAGATGGACAGGCCGTTGTCCGACACGTTGGTAAACACCAGGCCCATAATGCCAAACGGCGCCAGGTTGATGATCCACCGCACAATGGTAGAAATTGCATCCGCCGTGTTGGCCATAAAGTTCTTGGTGGTATCGCTGCCCAGCTTTTTCATGGCAAGGCCGAACAGGCAGGCCCACATCAGGATGCCGATATAGTTGCCGTTCATGATGGAAGCAACCGGGTTAGAAACAATGTTGGAAAGCAGAGTGTGCATCACATCACCCAGGCCCTGGGGCACCACATCCGCCGTGGCAGCTTCCGCCAGAACCAGCGTCTGCGGGAACAGCTTGCTGGTCACAACGCTGAGCGCAGCCGCCACAAAGGTGGTGAGCATGTACAGCCAGACCACCGTACCAAAGCGGCGGTCCAGCTTGGAGGAGCCCTGTGCCAGTGCACTGGCAACAATAACAAACACCAGCACCGGTGCAACGCCTTTCAGCGCGCCGACAAACAGGTTGCCGAATTCTTCGATCCATGCAGCACCGGGGCAGATCAAAGCCAGCACCGAACCGATCACCAGGCCGATTGCAATGCGCAGGATCAGGCTGGTGGAGTTGTACTTGGCGGCCAGCGTTTTGGCCGCTTTTGTGAGTTGATTCATAACGATTCCTCTTCCCTATTTTAATTGGGTTTGGCAGATGTTCCACACCTGCCCATTCCGCAGCCGCCCGCACAAACGGTTTCGCGGAATGTTTTCCATTATACCGCAATCGTTCAAGATTGCAAGAGGCGGACAGGTGTGCCCTGTGGGAAAACAATCTATTTTTATCGTTGATACGAAGTAAAAAATATTTAAAAAATGTTTTTGTGGGCAATATATCTGTGTTTCGTCCGTGGACATTTCGTTGTATGAAAGAGGGCAGCATACGAATACACTGCCCTTTTATCTTGCTTTATTGGGAACACGGTTTAGAGCCAGATTCAGAGCCACAGGGAAACGCAGGCATATGGAAATTCGCCTGACAGCTTGTGGTAAACCTTCATATGGCCTTTTTTCCTCACTGATACCGGAGCGGTAATCCTCTCTCTGCTTTTGGCAGGGCAATAAACAACTTAAAAGCCAAGACAAAGAAAAAGAGCCTCAAGCCAAAGCTTGAAGCTCTTTGGTGCGGATGAAGGGATTTGAACCCACACTCTTTTAAGGGAACTAGAACCTGAATCTAGCGCGTCTGCCAGTTCCGCCACATCCGCTTATTTTGTTTGGCCGCCTCACCGGCGACGAGTATTATTATAACCAAGTATCCCCCTTTTGTCAACACTTTTTGAAAGTTTTTTTATTATTTTATGCCTTTTTAGTTTCGTCAAAATACAATTCGTTTCATCGTCATTTATTCTCCATATCTTACAAAGTTTTTCCTGTTTTTGTTTCCCGAACTCCCCTTTTTCATCCGGAATTCCTCTTCCAAAAGAAAAACACAAAATTTCCTTTGTGATTTTTTCAAAAAAGAGTAGCGATATTTTTCTTTTCCCCGTAAAAGGTCGACTTTTTATAAGGCTGCGGAACGGTCAATCCCGTTCCCTACAGCATTTTTTCAGCATGTAGCTAATGATACAGTGCCCTATCGTGCTTTTCATCCGCGGATGGATTTCAAAGTTTTATTTTAGGCAACACCGCACAATTCCCGCCTGACGGCTTAAGTACCGCTCCGGCGGCTGCGGCACGGCATCTGCGTTGTCAAAATGCTCGATAATGTCGGGTTGCGGTACCCGCATCGTGCTTCGGGGGCAAAAGCCCCTCGCACTCTGCGACCGCTGCCCCTGCTTCGGTTCGCTGTTTCCGCCACTGGCGGCGCTCACCTTTGCAGCATCCAGTATTATCTGCGCTTTTGGCTTAGCATCTGCCGCACCTCGCTCGCCGTATCGGCACTTAGAATTATGCGGTATTGCCTTTACAACTTCACAAGTATCTCCCCCGCACCGGAATCCGATTGCCCTTCTCCCCTATCTCCCAACCGCGCGTACCGTTCATCTTCATCCGCTCCCCCACCCCAAAACAAAAAGCATGTGCCCCCTTATCTCTATCATAAGGTGGGCACATGCCGTTACATTATCATGATTTTATCACGCCAAAGTCATCAGGCAATGCAGCCATCGGCAAAGCTGTTGCGCTTGGCTTTCTCTTTCTGCTGGTTGCGCTTGGCGATGATTTCTTTGCTCAGGCCAATACGGTTGGTCTTGAAGTGGAAGAACGGGCGTTCCGGTACGGTGAAAATCTCCACCGGACGCATGTAACGTTCCGGCAGGCAGGCATTGATCTTATCGCGCACATCGTCCAAGGTGTAGCCATCTTTGAGCTGGACGTACAGGTACGGCAGGAAGCAGCCCTCGTGCTCATCATCCGGCACGATAACAAAGAACTCGTCCTTGATGCCCTTGATGTCGGCATCGGCCACGATGTTCTCCAGCGGCTGCACCATCAGGTCGCCGCCGCCAAAGCGCGGGGATGCGCCGCGGGTCATCGTGTAGAGCACACCGTCCTCGGACATATAGCCAATATCGCCGGTGTGCAGCCAGGTCTTGCCGTCTGCGTGGACCTGCAGTGCCTTGGCGGTTGCTTCGGGGCGGTCATAGCCCAGCATCACGCCGGGGCCCGTCATGCAGATCTCACCGGGGGTATTGTAGGTCAGCTCTTCCTGGGTACCGGGCTTGAAGATGCTGATGACGCTGTGGATCATCGGCACACCAACGTTGCCGTCACGCACCGGGAACGGAGCCATGGGCAGAGTGGCGTTGGAGCCGGCCTCGCTGCTGCCGTAGCCGGCAGTAAAGCGCAGGTTGCAGTTATGCTGCTTGAGGAACTCCTCAACATTGCGCAGCTGCTTGTTGTTGAATGCCTCGCAGCCGGCGCCGATGGCCAGCATGTGGGACATATCATAGTCAGCCGGAAGACGCTTGCTGCGGCGGATAACCTCCACAAACATGGGGATCAGGGGCCAGTTGTTGGGGCGGTAGCGCATCATTTCCAGGTCAACATCGTACACATCCACAAACGGATCCAGAATGAGCAGCATACCGCCGGCCAGGGGCAGCAGCATCATGGAAACCACAACAGCGATCAGAGCCGGGGGCAGGATGGTCAGCAGCCAGGTGGGGCGGAATTTATCCGAAGAGCCATAAAAGTTCATCTGGGCCAGCACGCCGATGATGCTGTGTGCAGAATGGATGACCTGCTTGGAAGGGCCGGTGGAACCGCTGGTGTAGGCGCGCAGCAGCGGGCGGTCAATGTTGACAGGAGCGGGCACAAAGCCGCGAAAACGCTGGCCCATGTTACAGAAATCAGCCCACATCATGGTATCAGAGCCACGGGCGGGAACATCCGGATACAGGGCATCCAGGGAATGCTGCAGGTAAACCGGCATAGCGGCGCGGTCGCCGCTTTCCAGAGCGGGAACGATAACATAGGTATTCACGTTGGTCTGCTCACGGTAGGCTTCAATTTCGGCCTTGGAGAAGAAGTCGTGAACAAAAATCACCTTGGCATTGGCTTTCTGAACAGCTTCAATGTTTTCTTCCAGGGTGTTGTCACGGCACAGCAGCGAAGCGCCGATGCGCTCGGCTGCCAGCAGCAGATAAATGAATTCCGGCACAGAACGCAGGAACACGGGGATCTGGTCCCCCTGCTTGATGCCAAGCACCTGCAGAGCGCGGGCGGTGGCGTCCACCTTACGGAACACGGTACCCCAGGTGATATCCACGCCATAGTAGTGCATGGCAACCACGTTAGGGTCTGCAGCGCGCACGGAGAGGTACTGCTCCACGGTGCAGGCCGGAACCTGGATACCGCGCAGAACATCCGGATAGAACTTCATCCAGGGGCGGTCAATGCTGGGCTTGCCAGTCAACATCGCGTTTTCATTCATTGCAATTTCCTCCAAATGTCTTTCCCTTATAGTTGCAGGGAATTAAATTATCCAAATCAAATCACGCCAAACCTTTATGGCGCTTTCCCCTGCTGTGCACATCGTTGCACAGCGTCGCCGAACCATAATGCTATAATTATCTTCGGTGCTGAACATAGTATACCATTCCTGTTTACGGAAAGCACGAGAATCCCATGGCACAAATTTCCAGAAATTGATTCCGCATGATTCACTTTTTTCACATGGATTTTCACGCTTTGGCATGGAGTTTTCTTGCAATTTCATTTTCCTCGGTGCAACAAAAGCCCCAGCTACCGCAGCAGCCAGGGCTTTATGTTTATGCGTATGTATGTTGTATTTTTAGATTTTGTTCATCCAGGTCTCTTGCAGTTCTTCCATTTCATCACTTTTGGCGCGGGTAATCAGATGGATTCCCTGCAGGACATGATGGATGTGCTCCGCAATGGCGTTGCGTTCTTTTGTCACGTTCTGGTCATTCAAATTCCAGACCTGATCAAAATATTCACTCAGGCGGTCTTCCATCACACTGTTGTTGACCATTGCAATCCGGTTGATGGGGCAGTTGTTATCCAGCCGAAGATACGATGCAGCGCCAGAAAGAAACATATTGGGGTCCGCCACATACTGGAAATCGTTCACAATGCGGCCGCTGATCAAGCGGAATTCAAGTTTTTCACGCTGCTTGCAAAGCTGCAGCACATAGCTGATGCACCGGCTGCACTGATCCGGGGTAAGGCTAACCTTGTAACTGAAAAAGTCCAGCTCGCCAGAAACCGCCATGGAGGAAAATGCAGCTTCATAAATCAGGATGCGGATGTTTGTTTCCTCCACCACACCTTTGGCAAGGTTGTGTACGCTACGCAGCTCCGCAGGGGTAGCACCCAAAAAATCTTTCAGCTCGGCCTCGTGGGCGGTCAGGATCTCTTCAAACAAGTCATCCGGCAGCAGAAGCTCATTCAGGTGGCCGAACATCCACCGCAGATTGGAGGCCAGCAGCGTGTGCATATAGTCGTACTGGCTGATCAGCTGGCGCATGCTGGTATCGCGGAAAAGCTGGTCATCCCGCACGCAGAGCTTGGAGAAGTTATCATACAGGCTTTCGCAGTTCTGCGGGTCCTCGGTGGCGGTAACAGCAGCGCAGCGGCTGTGGCTGACCAGCAGGCCGGTAATGGCAAAATCGCCCTTGACCACAAACACCGCGCGCCCGGCAGCCGCGGTGCTGCCAAACAGCTTGAAATGAATATGGCTGAAGTTGGTCAGCACGTTGATAATGAGCGCGGCATCATAGATGGGGTCCCATTTTTCGCGGCTGATATCGATCATCAGCTTGAAATAGACGTTATCATAGCTGCGCTGGTCCACCAGCTGGCCGTTTTGCAGGTTGGCAACTTTCAGGCGGTATTCGCGCGCCATTTCCATCAGGTCCATCACAGCCACAATGTCCAGCTGGCTGACGCGGCGCAGCACGGGGTGCGCCATTTTGGTCAGGTATTGCAGCATGTTCAGCTCGGCCCAAAAGTCCGTATAGGGGCCAATGCGCGCCTCGCCGCTGTCCAGCTCCTCTTGCAAATAATCATATTCAGCAATCAGGTTATCATAAATGGCGGCTTTCAGGTCACTGGGGATGCTAACGCTGTATTCCCGCAGCAGCAGGTCACGGCCATCATCGGTGGCTTCATCCACCACGCAGGCACTGATGCCCTCCATCACGCGCTTTTCAGTCTTTTTGGCAGGCAGCATGCGGCCGCTGACCCATTTGCTGATATAGGAAACATCGTATTGCAGGCGCTTGGCCAGGGTATAGTTCTTGACCTCCGCAACTTCCAGCAAATGCTCCAGCAGAATGCTGAATCTATTTTTATCATCCATTGCACCAAATCCTCTTCGCTCATTTAGTTTGCACTTTTCTTTTATTCTATTATACAAGTTCCATATTTCGATTGCAAATTCAAATGATAACAGGTAAGGAGAAAACGAAGAAAATATATTAAAATCTTTCACAATTCGCAGTCGCATTCTTTGGCATCCATGCCAGTTTGTTGCTTTTTTGTTGTTTGAACTGACAAAGTTTGTTTGTTCTGCTTGTGATATCCTCCAAAAATTATACTTCGCGCGCCATATTTGCTAAATTTAGCCGCAGTTTTTTAGTAGGTTTTGCCCTTGCACCGGCCTGATGTGTTCGCCATGTTTTTGTGTGTTGCCTTTATTATGTGGGTAAGGTAAATTGCGATTTTTTAATAGTGTACTATTGGGTGGGGTCCCCCGCCCTACTGATTGTTTAAGGGTGTGCTGCCCATTATAATTTGTTCTGTAGGGAACGGTCTTGACCGTTCCGAGGCCTTGTCCGATTGGTCGTGATGGGATTTGTGGCAGGGCAAGGTGCCTGCGGGCGCAGTGACTGTTCCAAGGCGCTGGATTCGATTGCTTTAGGGCAATACCGCATAATTCTAAGTGCCGATACGGCGAGCGAGGTGCGGCAGATGCCAAGCCAAAAGCGCAGATAATACTGGATGTCTTATCGAGCATTTTGGCAACGCAGATGCCGTGCCGCAGCCGCCGGAGCGGTGCTTAAGCCGTAAGGCGGGAATTGTGCGGTGTTGCCTTAGGTTTGCGGCAAGGAACCACCCCTCAGGCCGCTTCGCGTCCAGCTCCCCTCCAGGGGAGCCACCGCAATCATAAGGTAAGATACTGGCTCCCCTTAGAGGGGAGCTCCGGCGAAAGCCGGTGAGGGGTGGTTCCTCGCGCAGAGCCTGATAAATGAGATTTGTGACTGGGCTCATCCGGCGGCCAATGGGCTGGCCGCCCTACCGTACAGTTACCAACAAAAGGCCTGTAATTTATACGCTCCTCCGGGGCGTCGGGGACGCCGCCCCCTACGGCATAGCAAGGTATATTGCAATTTTTAAATTGTGTATTGTTCCCAGTATTTCGGCGGGGTGGGGTCCCCCGCCCTACTGGCCTGGCAAATATTTCACCGAACCTATGCCCCAAAATACAAAAATGTCGCAGCAGACTGTTACATCTGCTGCGGCATTTTTATTTAGAGGTTAATGGGCTGGTTACAGCTCATTGTTCGGCTGTGGGATTACTGCAGAACGCCGGTGTTCTTATCAAAATGATAAGTGCGGCCGTCGATGACTGCATCGCCCTTAGCCATGGTGCCATAAATCGGGTCGAAGTAGTAACGCTTGTCAGCGCTCCAGCCCTTGATCATGTGGCCCTGTGCATCGTAACGGACCCACTTGCCGGTGCCATCGGCGCGGTCAGCCCACTGGCCAGCTTCGGATTCCTGATAGACATCCTTGCTGGTGGCTTTCTTGCCCTGGTCAACGGCATCCAGCCAGTACCAAGCGTCGGAAGCCGGGTCATAGATTTCCTTGCCGCGGCCATCCAGGCCCTGGCGAACGCCCTTTTCGTACCAGAAGTCAGCGCCTTTGATAGTCAGCCACTGGCCGTCCAGAGCGATACCGGTGTACTCGTCAAATGCGCAAGGTACACCGTCAATATCGCCTGCGCCCTTAGCCATAGCGCCGGTGATCAGGTCAAAGTAGTAGGTGCCCTTATCGGTCGTCTGCCAGCCCTTGACCATGTGGCCGTTCTCATCGTAACGGACCCACTTGCCGGTGCCATCGGGCTTATCAGCCCACTGGCCGGCGGCGGATTCCTGGTAAACGTCCTTGCTGACGGTCATTGCGCCGCCCTGGACAGCATCCAGCCAGTACCAAGCGTTGGAATCGGGATCATAGATCTCTTTGCCGCGGCCGGTGGTACCCTGCTTCACGCCGTTTTCGTACCAGTACTTCTTGCCGTTTTCTTCAACCCAGCCGTTCTTCTCGCCGAACTTGGCGGTGTAGTCCTTGCCGTTGAAGGTGACAGCAGCGGTGGTAACGCCGCTGGTCTGCTTTACCGTTGCATCCACGAACTGTGCACTTGCGCAGTTCTTATCGGTGCAGGTAAAGACAGCCATTGCGGTAATGGTGGTCTTTTCAGCGGCACCATGAACGGTGCGCTCCTCGGCTTCAATAGCCTGGGTTTCTTCGCCGCCAACTGCTGTAAAGGTTGCTTCAAACTTCACATGGTTTGCAGGCATAGGGAAGGTATACTGGTAACTGTTATTCAATACATCTTGCGTAATGTCTTTGCCATCATTGCCCTCATAATACATCACCTTGGTCAAATCGTAGAGGGTACCATTTGGCATGATGGTAGCTGTAACTTCTGTACCTGCCGCGAAGCGGGTCTCATTATCAGTAAATGTGATAGTGCCGCCGTCCGTCGGGGTAACTTCAATGCCATACTTAACAATCTTAAACCGTGCGGTAACGGTCACATCAGCAGCAGGCATTTCAAAGGTGTAGGTGTTGGGTTTCTCGCCGGCCGTATACGTAACATCAGTACTCTCGCCGGCCTTAATCGCCAAGCCCTTTTCTTCCAGCTGTGCAAGCGTATACATGTTATCAGCCGGGGTAACGGTCAGAGTGACAGTATCGCCTGCCTTCAGGTCAGCGGTCTTGTCAGCCGTCACAGTACCATTATCGCTGGGGTTGATCGTAACGCTGTAGGTTTCAACCTTAACGGCCTCAAACGCAGCGCTAACGGTAACATCAGCGGCGGGCATCGTGAAGGTAGCCTTGCCATCGGTCAGGGTCAGCTTTTCGGTCTTTTTATCTTCGCCGATCTGATAGCTGTAGGTCAGGCTGTCAGCCTTGAGCTGGTAGTTATCAGCTGCCTTAACGGTAACGGTAACGTCGGTGCCTTCAACAGCTGCGGCCGGGTCTACGGTAACAGTGCCGTTCTCAGCAGGAGCTGCGGTAACCTTGTATTCCTTAACAAACTCTGCGCTGACGTTGACAGGGTAAGCAGGCATTGCAAAGGTGTAGGTGTTGGCTTCGGTGCCAGCTTTCACTTCAACGGTCTGTTCCTTGTTGTCGGCATCGGTGTAAGTAACCTTCAGGCCATTTTCCTTCAGGGCATAACCGGCATCCGGGGTAACCTTAACAGTAACGGTCGCGCCCTCAGCAGCGGTGGCCGGGCTGATTTCCAACTTGCCGTTGGTGGTTGCCGCCTGCTTGACCTCATAGGTCTTAGCGTTCTTTTCAACGTTGATGGCCACATCGCCGTCCGGCATGGTGAAGGTGTAAACCGTCTTAGCCTTTTCGGTGGTAGCCTGGGCTGCGGCTTCGTCCTGCGCTGCTTCCTGAACTTCATTCAGAGCAACTTCGGTATCGCCGTTCTTTGCGGTAACGGTAACGATATCGGTGCCTTCCTTTTCTACGGTCAGGGTAACGGTATCGTCCTTGATGTAGGTTTTGCTGGTGGTGCCCAGGGTCAGGGTAACGCCTTCAACTGCATCGGGCAGGGTAACGGTGTGGGGGGTGCTTTCGGTTGCGGTATGGCAATCAGAGCACAGGTACACATTGCCGCCAACGGACTTGGTTTCCAGCTCGTCCAGAGCCCAGGTATGGCCCTTGGGCAGTGCGCCGTCAGCGTACTTCTTTTCACCCTTGGTCAGGCCGTACTTGGTGGTGCGGTCCTGGGTGTAAGCGGGGGTATCGCACCATGCTTTAACGGAAACATCGGTGGTTGCGCCGCTCTTCAGGTCGCTGACCATGTCGGACATCGGCATGGTTTCAACCAGGTTAGCGCACCACATGAACTCTTCGTTCTTGTTCTTCTCGTCAGAGCTGCCCATGTTCTGGTTGTAACTCGGGTTGTAGTTCCAGGACTCGGTCTTGTAGCTCTTACGGTTTGCATAAGAAGTGCCGGAGGCATCGGTCTTAACAACCGGCTTGCCATCGGAACCCAGCTCGTCCAGGCTCTTGTAAGTGTTGGACAGGTTGGTGCCGACAGAAACGACCAGCTGATCCTTGGTGGTGTTGATGCCGGTGATCACAGTCTGGCCCTGCTGGGTGGTGGTAGCAAAGCTGTAGCTGTCACGCAGGGTCAGGCCCGCCAGAGGATGGTTCTTGAAGGTGCCCAGATACTTCACACTGCTGGTATCCTGGGCGCTATCCATGATAACCATGCTCATGCCGGGAAAGTGGGTATCGGGAACCATGTTGCCGTCCTTATCCTTGGTCAGCTTAATGCCGCCATAGACGGTGTTGTATTCCTTCACTTCTTCCACTGTGCCGGTGGTCGGGTCCATACGGTAGATGGCGTTGTTGACGTTGAAGTACAGCTTGCCATCATACAGTGCGGTAGAGTGTACCAGTGCGGGGTAGATCCGCTTTGCAGCAGCGTCTGCCAGGCACTCGGTGTTCAGGTTGTTTTCAACCTTGGTATGCTTATCTTTTGCACTGGTATCGATCTTATAGATGGTGCCAGCTTCGGCCAGAACCTTGGCATTGCTGTCGTCATCATTGAAGTTGCTGCTGGTTTCCTTCAGATCGTTGTAGTACATCAGGATGATATCAAACGGGTCATCCGTCTTGGTAAAGCTGCTCATGCTGAAGTTCATGCCGCCGGAGCTGCTGGAATCCTCTTTGCGGATATAGTAGTTCGCATTACGCGGACGTGCTTCCAGAGTATCGGGGCCCTGGTTCTGCATCTTCTTCATGAACTGCTGCATCTGGGAGTTGTTACCAGAGCTGCCGGAACCAGAGTTGCCGTTGTTGCCGTTCTCGGACTGCTGGCGGCGCATGTTGTTGTACAGGTTCTGGTTGGTCGTGGTATCAACGTAATAGAAGTAATTATTGTCGAAGTAGATGGGGCTGCAGATAGAGGTGAACCAGGTATCCTCGTAGCAGGTATCGGTGTAACGGGTCTCGTTCTTGTTCTCCGTCTTGGTGTAAGAGTAATGCGGCTTGCCGTTGTTCAACACAACATTGCCGGCATCATCCTTATCGGGTTCCTTGTTTTTGGTGTAGGTGTAGCCATCGTACAGCGAGTCAATGTAATCATAGTACTTGCTGTAACGGCCTTCCAGACCGGAGGGAGAAACCAGGAAGTTGACATGGCGCATGTCGCCTGCGTTCTCAACGCGGGTCTGGGCCATGCACTCGGTGTTCACGTCGTCATAGCAGACGTCAACATAGTACCAGTTCTTGTTGGCTTCGCCGGTGGTCATCGTAGCAGAGTTGCTGTCGCCCTGCAGCTTGTTGACCTTGACTGCGTTGAAGTAGTGGACGTTGTTGAACATGCCGCCGCCGAACGCATTACCGGCAACACTGGTATCAGAAGTATCGCAGTAATACAGGATCTGGGCAAAGTCAACAACAGCGTTATCGCCTACTTCATCGGGGGTCTTCCAGCTGCCGTCATCATTCTTATAGATGCTCTTGTTGTCAGGCAAATTCTGGACCATGTAGTTAAATGCAGATGCATAGCCCAGGCAGATGCAGCCATACTCAACGCCGGAAGCGCCGATCTCGCCGCCCAGCAGGGCACCGAAAGCAGTCGTCTGGATGGGGTCGTTGTTGCCGCCGCCGGTGATATCGCCCATGGAGCCCATATCGAATTCTGCAACCTGGGAGATCCAGTCGTGCAGGATCAGCAGCTTGGTGACATAGTCAGCGTCACCCAGCTTGGCAACCTGTGCCAAGCCTGCATCACGGATGGCTTTCAGAGCTTCGCCATAGTTCATGACGTAAGACATGAACGCCTGCGGCAGCATGTTCAGCATGAATGCCATGGTGGTCGGCGGGACATCATCGTTCGGATCAATGCTGCACAATATCTTGATTGCGCCCATGGTGCCGGTGATGCTGCCATCCTCGCCCTGCTTCTGAACGCCCTTGGAGGTCCAGAACGGAGCAACCACGCCGAAGTACTCTGCTTCGTCCTGGTTGAACTGCGACAGCTGGAAGTAGTAGTAGTTCATCTGCGCAGTCGAGACATCGTAAGTATTGGTGACCTGGTTGCCCTGGTCGTCCACATACACGGCAGTCTTCTGGCTGTCGTACAGCAGCAGGCTGTTCTTGCCCTTATTGTCGCCGCTCTGATAGGTGAAGTTCACCTTGCTTGCGTCAACCGGGTTGTTCTGCATATCGTACCAGTTGCCGTCCTTCATTGCGGACACCAGGGTAACGCCGGTGCCGCCGGAGGTGGTATCCAGGGTCGGGGTGCCGCCCACGTTGATGTAGACGGAATTGTCATTCTGGTCTACCACAACGCTGACCGGCATGGTCATTACCGGCTGGGTTTTGATTTCTTCGCCGCAGACAGCGCACTTGAAGGTGACGCTGGTGCATTCCCAGTCAATGGTAACGGGAGCGCCGGCAGAAATTTTGCCGGTTTCGCTGTCATAGAACAGCTGGGCGTTGCTGTAGTCAGCGGCCAGCTCGCCCTCGACCTTCTTCATTTCCCAGTTGAAGGTAGCAACAAAGTTGCCATCTGCATCCTTGGACACGACATGGCTCTGGCAGGGCAGGGCGGCAATGTCGTCGGTGCGGGTGGTGGGTTCCTTGTATTCCTTCTTAACCGGGCTCTTGTCAGCGGGCACGCTGGCAGAGTAAACGGTCTTGCCGGCAACGCCGGGCTTTGCCTCGGTGGTATCCTTGGTTACGGTGCCTTCTACCTTCTGGTAGGCATCGTCCTTTTCACAGGTATACACAGCGGTGTAAGCCCAGCCGTCATCGGTCTTGGTCCAGTAACCATCGGGGGTTTCCTTCCAGGTATGGGTGTGACCATCCTCCGGGTTGGTGTCATTCCAGTACCATTTCGGCTCGCCATAGGTATGGCCGTCCGCAGCGGCGCTGGCCGCAAAGGTATCGGAGTTTTCAGCAACGTAAGCCTGTGCGTAGCTGTCAGCCTGCTGCGCAATCACTTCATCATCGCTGTTGGTCATGGACTCCATCGCAGAGGTCATGCCGGAGCTGCCGGTAAAGGTAACGGCGGTCACAACGCCTGCGGCGTTCGTCTCATAGCCCAGGTCGGTAACGGCGCTGGACAGATGATACGTTTTGATGGTGGCAGCCATCACCGATGCCATCTCGTCCTTGTTCAGGCCATAGGCTTCGGTGTTGATCTTGCCGGCTGCGGCGTTGGCGTACATGGCATCGGCCAGTGCATTTTCCAACGCTGCAAGGCTCATGCCCGCCTTGCTCTGTGCAGTCGCTTCCAGCTTGGCATCGTCCTGCTCCAGTTCATGCACTTCGCCCTGGGCAGCCAGCGTTTGGGCTGTCTGCTTGATCAGGTCTGCGGTGCTGGTGAACTTGGGCAGAGACTGCACAGCGCTGGCCGCGCTTGCTGCGCTAGCTGCAACAGACTGCGCTACCGAAGAATCAATCTTGGTAGTTTCGGCTGCTGCGGGAAGCGCCACGCTTTGGGCAACCATGGCTGCTGCCAACACGGATGCACCAAAACGCTGAAGGTTTTTCTTCATAGTTTTATCCTCCCTTAAGTGTTACTACTTTCCCCTTTTGTGTGAAAAGTGGTACGGCAGATGTGCGGCACTTTGCAGGTGTTGATTGCAAAACGCCTGGTTGTGCTCCCCTCGGTCTGGCGATCCCTTGCCGGGCTGCGGCCTGCTTTTGGGGCTTTTGGCCCCGGCACAGCGGCTGACAAAACGTTGTACCGGCTGCATGCCTTGATCCCGCAAATGATAACCATTCCGACACATCTAGGTATATACATTATATCACAGTTGCCAGAATTTGCATAGTTAATTAGAGCGGTTTCTAGGTAAATTTTTGTCCTTGAATCAACTGAAACCTGTTTTTCGCACATTATTTGCGCTGCGATGCGGTGACTCTTTGGCGGTATTTATTAACATTTTTGAATGGTTTATTCCTGTTTTTATCAAATGATTAAACATTTACCCCGATAATGTTCTTTGCAATCTCTTAATCCAATCACCCGGTATTGTGATCGCGCATTTTTTGCCATTTCGGTTTGGCTTGTTGTTGAGAGATTTGGCAGAGATTGGAGGAAACTTGAAGGGAAAATTGGAGGTTGAGAATCGCCCATTATAAATTGTACTGTAGAGAGCGTTCCTGACTGTTCCGAAAACTTAGGGATAGATCACCCCTTGCCCCTTAACTGCGACCTGAAATACACCTTCCCAAGGTAGGGCGGTGTGAGTGCCCCCTCCTGCTCCACCTTTTCAAAGTTCCGAATGGTGTCCTCTCCCCTATCTACAATTTCTGATGTTTTCATGATGCCTTCCTTGGTCTTCCACACCCGGCCTTTGCCCCCTCCCCGCCCCATAAGTCGTACACAACAAAAAGGCCCCTGCCTTAACAGCAGGAGCCTTGAAAGCTATATCACAAGCCGAAAATTACTTCTCGATCTTGGAAACAACGCCGGAACCAACAGTGTGGCCGCCTTCGCGGATAGCGAAACGCATGCCTTCTTCCATGGCAACCGGGGTGATCAGCTCAACGTGCATATCAACGTTGTCGCCGGGCATGCACATCTCAGTGCCTTCGGGCAGGGTGATGATGCCGGTAACGTCGGTGGTACGGAAGTAGAACTGAGGACGATAGTTGTTGAAGAACGGGGTATGACGGCCGCCTTCTTCCTTCTTCAGGACGTAAACATGGCCATCGAAAGTGGTGTGGGGATGAACAGAGCCGGGAACAGCCAGAACCTGGCCACGCTCGATCTGGTCACGGTCAATACCACGCAGCAGAGCGCCGATGTTGTCGCCAGCCTGAGCGAACTCGAGGCTCTTGCGGAACATTTCCAGACCAGTGATGGTGGTGGTCAGCTTCTCTTCCTTCAGACCAACGATTTCCATCTGATCGCCGACATGAGCAGTACCACGCTCAACACGACCGGTAGCAACGGTGCCACGGCCGGAGATGGTCATAACGTCCTCAACGGGCATCAGGAACGGCTTATCAGCAGCACGGTCCGGAGTCGGGATGTAGCTGTCAACAGCGTCCATCAGCTCCCAAATGCACTTGTATTCCGGAGCATCGGGATCCTTGGAAGTGCTCTCCAGAGCCTTCAGAGCGGAGCCACGGATGATCGGGGTGTTGTCGCCGTCGAAATCCTGGCTGTCCAGCAGCTCGCGAACTTCCATTTCGACCAGGTCGAGCAGCTCTTCGTCGTCAACCATATCGCACTTGTTCAGGAACACAACGATCTTGGGCACGCCAACCTGACGAGCCAGCAGGATGTGCTCACGGGTCTGCGGCATCGGGCCATCGGTTGCAGCAACAACCAGGATAGCGCCGTCCATCTGAGCAGCACCGGTGATCATGTTCTTGATGTAGTCAGCATGACCCGGGCAGTCAACGTGGGCATAGTGACGCTTCGCGGTGTGGTACTCAACGTGAGCGGTATTGATCGTGATACCACGAGCCTTCTCTTCAGGAGCCTTATCGATGCTGGAGTAATCCATGAAATCGGCGTCGCCCTTCAGAGCCAGAACCTTGGTGATAGCGGCAGTCAGAGTGGTCTTGCCGTGGTCAACGTGACCGATGGTGCCAATGTTGACGTGCTCCAAAGAGCGGTCAAATTTTTCCTTTTCAGCCATTGGAAGTATCCTCCTTTAATTCAAACAGATAAAATAGCCTGTTGTAAGGCTATCATACTAGATTTTTCAAGAAAAATCAAGTATTTTGCGCGAATTTGTGCAGAATCAGCCCTTATTGCGCTCGGTCATGATCTTATCTGCAACACTCTTGGGAACCTGCTGGTAATCAGCCGGCTCCATGGAGTACTGGCCACGGCCCTGGGTCTTGGAACGCAGGTCAGTAGCGTAACCGAACATCTCGGACAGAGGAACCATAGCGGTGACACGGGCAGTGCCATCGGTGGATTCCTGGTTCTGGATCGCGCCGCGGCGGCTGTTCAAGTCGCCAATGACGTTGCCAATATACTCGTCAGGAACAACAACGTCAACCTTCATGATGGGCTCCATAATGACGGGATCAGCCTTCTTCATAGCATCCTTGAATGCCATGGAGCCGGCGATGGAGAACGCCATTTCAGAGGAGTCAACTTCATGATAGGAGCCGTCCCACAGAGTGACCTTGACATCCACAACGGGATAGCCAGCCAGAATGCCGGACTTCATCGCGCCCTGGATACCGTTGTCAACAGCGGGGATGTATTCCTTCGGGATAGCGCCGCCAACAATACCGTTGACAAACTCATAACCCTTACCCGGGTTGGGCTCAATCTTGATCTTAACGTGACCATACTGGCCCTTACCACCGGACTGACGTGCGTACTTGGTTTCCTGGTTAGCATCCTTGCGGATGGTTTCACGGTAGGCAACCTGAGGTGCGCCAACGTTAGCTTCGACCTTAAACTCGCGGAGCAGACGGTCCACGATGATTTCCAGGTGGAGCTCGCCCATGCCGGCGATGATGGTCTGACCGGTTTCTTCATCGGTCCAGGTACGGAAAGTCGGGTCCTCTTCAGCCAGCTTAGACAGGGCAATACCCATCTTCTCGCTGCCAGCCTTGGTCTTGGGCTCGATGGCAACGCGGATAACCGGCTCGGGGAAGTTCATGGACTCGAGGATGATGGGATGCTTCTCATCGCACAGGGTATCACCAGTGGTGGTGTTCTTCAGACCAACAGCAGCGGCGATATCGCCAGCGTAGCAGATGTCGATATCCTTACGGTTGTTTGCATGCATCTGCAGGATACGGCCGATACGCTCGTCCTGATCCTTAACAGAGTTGTAAACAGTGGTGCCAGCCTCAACGGTACCAGAGTACACGCGGAAGAAGCACAGCTTACCGACATACGGGTCAGTCATAATCTTGAATGCCAGTGCAGAGAACGGCTGATCATCGGAAGAAGTGCGATCTTCTTCCTCGCCAGTCTCCGGGTTGGTGCCCTTGATGGCCGCAACGTCGGTCGGAGCGGGCATATAATCAACGATTGCATCCAACAGTTTCTGAACGCCACGGTTCTTGTAAGAAGAGCCGCAGACAACAGGAACGATCTCGTTGGAAATAGTAGCCTTACGCAGAGCAGCCTTGATTTCTCCCTTGGTCAGCTCTTCGCCGTCCAGGTACTTCATCATCAGCTCTTCGTCGGTCTCAGCAACAGCTTCGATCAGCTTGTCATGATATTCCTGAGCCTGTTCTTTCAGGTCTTCAGGAATTTCCTCAACGCGCACATCATTGCCCATATCATCATAGTAGATATCGGCTTTCATGTCGATCAGATCGATGATGCCGCGGAAAGTGTCTTCCTGGCCGACAGGCAGCTGGATAGGCACACCGTTGGCATGCAGACGATCATGCATCATCTGTACGCAGCGGAAGAAGTCAGCACCCATGGTATCCATCTTGTTGACGTAAACCATGCGGGGAACCTTGTACTCGTCAGCCTGGCGCCAAACGGTTTCAGACTGAGGCTCAACGCCACCCTTTGCGGCCAGAACGGTAACAGAACCGTCCAGAACACGCAGAGAACGCTGAACTTCAACAGTAAAGTCAACGTGGCCCGGGGTGTCGATGATGTTGATACGATGACGGTTCTTTTTGAACAGAGCCGGATCGTGCTGGGTCTCGGTGTGGCTCCAGTAGCAGGTGGTTGCAGCGGAAGTGATGGTAATACCACGTTCCTGTTCCTGCTCCATCCAGTCCATCGTAGCAGCGCCGTCATGAACTTCGCCGATCTTATGGTTAATACCGGTGTAGTACAGAATGCGCTCGGTGGTGGTGGTCTTGCCTGCGTCGATGTGGGCCATGATACCGATATTTCGGGTCATTTGCAGGGATACGTCTCTCGGCGTTGCCATGGCTTAAACCTCCTCAGTAAGCAGATCAATAACGGTAATGCGCGAAAGCCTTGTTGGCTTCTGCCATCTTGTGGGTATCTTCGCGCTTCTTGACGGCGCCGCCAACGTTGTTGGTAGCGTCAATGATCTCGGCGGCCAGGCGAGCGGACATGGTCTTTTCACCACGGCTGCGGCTGTACAGAGTCAGCCAGCGCAGGCCGAGGGTCTCGCGGCGGGCGGGGCTGACCTCCAGAGGAACCTGGTAGGTGGAGCCGCCGACACGGCGGGCCTTAACTTCGAGGCTGGGCATGATGTTTTCCATGGCCTTCTCGAACATTTCGAGAGGATCGTTGCCGGTCTTCTCTTTGACAGTCTCAAAAGCTTCGTAAACGATCTTCTGAGCGACGCCCTTCTTGCCATCCAGCATCATGCTGTTGACCAGACGGGTGACGAGCTTGGAATTGTAAATAGGATCAGCCAGAACTTCGCGCTTTGCGATTTTACCTCTTCTGGGCATCTTTCTTCCCTCCTTCACATTAATGATATCATCGGTACTCGAAAGTTAAAGAAAACTCCCGTTATGCCACAAAAGGGTCAGCTGACCATTTTATGGCGAAAAGATGTTTCCTTACTTCTTGGCACCGGCCTTGGGGCGCTTAGCACCGTATTTGCTGCGGGCCTGATTACGGTTCGCAACACCCTGGGTATCCAGAGTACCACGGATGATGTGGTAACGGACACCGGGCAGGTCCTTAACACGACCGCCACGGATCAGGACAACGCTGTGCTCCTGCAGGTTATGGCCGATACCAGGAATGTAGGAGGTGACCTCGATACCATTCGTCAGGCGGACACGGGCAACTTTACGCAGAGCAGAGTTGGGCTTTTTGGGGGTCATGGTACGAACAGCGGTGCAAACACCACGCTTCTGGGGGCTGTTCATGGTGGTGTACTGCTTCTTCTGGGAGTTGTAGCTCTTCTGAAGGGCAGGAGCAGTGCTCTTGGTTACCAGGACCTCACGGCCTTTGCGTACGAGCTGGTTAAAAGTAGGCATTTCTTTTCTCCTTTCTTGATTATTCCGCGCAGTTTTTTGCGGGGGTTGTGCTTCCATTTTGGCCGCACTTGACCCCTTAACTCACGCATTTATTATAATAGCGGATAAACCACGCTGTGTCAAGAGTATTCACAAAAAATATTTCAAATAATCGTGCAAGATGCTGATTTTCTGCACTGGGGGTTCTAATTGTGTGCTTAAGATGTATCTGAAAACAAAGAATCAGATACACCCTCGGACTTTCCCCTGCTTATTTTGCAGCTTCCAGCTGTGCCACGCAGGCTTCGGCTTCGTCCAGAATGCGGCCGAACTTATCCAGGGCAGCATCCACCGGGGCGGGTGTGGTCAGGTCCACACCGGCATGGCGCAGCTCATCCAGCGGGTAAGCGCTGCCGCCCATGTGCAGGAACTCCAGGTACTTCTTAACAGCCGGTTCGCCGTTCTTCAGGATGCCCTCGGACAATGCCACGGCAGTGGAATAGCCGGTTGCATACTTATAAACATAGAACGGGCGGTAGAAGTGCGGGATGCGTGCCCACTCGTACTGTACTTCGTCATCCACAACCAGCTCCGGTCCAAAGTAGTCCACAATGAGCTTCTTGTACAGATTGTTCAGGGCGGCGGGATTCAGGGCTTCGCCGCGCTCGGCCATGGCGTGGGCATCGCGCTCAAACTCGGCAAACATCGTCTGGCGGTAGACGGTTCCCTTGAAATTTTCGAGGTACTGATTCAGCAGGGCCAGGCGGGTTGCGGGATCCTGGTTCTTTTCTGCCAGCAGGTGCTCAATGAGCAGGTTCTCGTTGACGGTGGAAGCGACCTCTGCGACAAACAGGGTATAGTCGGCATACTGGGCAGGCTGGGTATGGCGGCTGAACCAGCTGTGCATGCTGTGGCCCATCTCATGCGCAATGGTGGAAACGCTGTCCAGCGTACCGGTAAAGTTGCACATGATATAGGGGTTGGAATCATAGCTGCCGCCGGAGTAAGCGCCGCCGCTCTTGCCCTTGTTGGGGAACACATCGATCCAGCGCTCGGCAAAGCCCTTGCGAACGATGGTGCCGTACTCTTCGCCCAGCGGTGCAACGGCATCCAGAACCATCTGCTTGGCCTGGTCATAGGTGTAATGGGCGCTGACGCCCTTGGTCAGCGGGGCGTACACATCATAGTAGTGCAGCTCGTCCACACCCAGGATGCGCTTGCGCAGAGCAACATAGCGGTACATATCCGGCAGGTGCTTACGCACAGTAGCCACCAGGTTATCATAGACCTGGCCGGGCACGTTCTCCCCTGCCATGGACATGGCGCGGGAAGATTCATAATGACGGACGGAGGCTTCGGCGGTAGCGGTCTTGACAGCGCCGGAGTAAGAGGCAGCCAGCGTGTTGATGTGCTGGCGGAAGCTCTTGTAGTAGCTTTCAAAGGCATTCTTGCGCAGCACGCGGTCATTGGAGGTTTGCAGCAGGATGTAGTTGGAAGCGGTCAGCTCCACATCGTTGCCCTCGCCATCCTTGACGGAATCGAACACCATGTCGGCGTCTTCCAGGTTATCGGCAACATTTTTCGGGGTGCCGAATGCCTCACCGAAAGCAGCCAGCAGCTTTTCTTCCGGGGCGGTCAGGGTGTGAGGCTTTGCACGCAGCAGGTCTTCCAGAGCAAAACGATAGGGGGCAACCTGCTCGTCAGCCATGATGGCATCCAGGGTTTCCTGCGGCAGTGCCAGGATTTCCGGCTGAGCATAGGCGATGGTACCGACAGCCTTTACATATTTGGCGGTAGCGCGGGCATCCATGCTCTGGGCGTCATCAGCACGGGTATCCTCGCTCAGACGCAGGCTGGTGTAGACAGCCAGGTTTTCCAGTTCACGGAACACGCCGATTTCTGCATCATAAAATTCACGAATGCTGGCAGCGTTGTTCAGCTTGCCCTCCCAGGCAGCCAAAGCTTCAATTCTGGGGTCAATGGCGGCAAAAGCCTTTTCCCATTCCGCATCGCTGGCGTACATTTTGGTCAGGTCCCACTGGTACTGCGGGTCCATCTCTTTGCGTTCTTTCAATGCTTCCGACATGGCGGATTCTCCTTTTCTATATGGCGTCTTTCTGAGCCAGTCAGGGAAGCGTTCTCCCCTGCCCTCCATGCAGGCACCATTCATCCTGCACAGACAAACCCAGTATAAAAGTATTATACACCAAATGTTAGAAAAAACAAATCCGTTTTTATTTAACAAAAAGCCTGCGCAGAAACAGTGTTTATGCACGGTTCCTGCACAGGCTCATTTCTCTAACTTTCTTTATTTGTCATTTGCCCGGCTTTCCAGCAGGCTTCTTACTTCTCCTGCCAACGCTTCGCTTCCATTTGTCGTAAAGATACATTCAGACTGCTCTTTCCCGATTCTGAAAAACACCTGATAGTCCTTATTTCCGCAGAACGTCAGCACATCCAGCATGGGCTCGCTCTCTCCTGCCTGATAAGTAACCCAGAAGCGCAGCCGCAATGGATTGGGGGTGATTTTTCCCGCCTGTTCATTGGTCACGCCATTGCGGCAGACAAGATATACCGTTGCGGCCCCCTGACTTGCTGGTAAATCCACCTGCTGCATATAGACACCGCTGCCCATTGTTTCACAATGCTGCATCCATGCGGCAACTGTGGGGTATTGCTGCCATACATCTTGTGGTACGTTCCACATCACTGTACTTTGGTAGTTTGCAGATGCCACAAAAGCAATGCACCATAAAAGTACCGCCAGCAGTGTTGCTGCCGCTAAATACAGGACCCGCCTTGCTGCTGCTTTTGCAGCAGTTGCAGCGCCGCTTTTTCCCGCCGCTATAAAAAAGAGTCCGCTTATTGAAATGAACAGAAGTATCAACAATCCAATTGCCGCGCCAAGCCCAACAAATTGCAGAGCAAGCCCTAGCAAAATTGCCATTACCGCAATCAGTACCCACGTTTGTTTTGCTGTCAGGCTTCCGGCCGTTTCTGCCTTTTCCTGTACATCTGGTTCTCTTGTTTCTGTCTTTTCTTCCAAAGCAGCCTCTTCCGGCGGGATACCCAACAGTTCTCGGAGCATAAACAGGTTGGCTGTGCCGGGCAGAGCTTTCCCCGTTTCCCTTAATTAAAGATATTGTTGGGTAAAAAAAG
>ULVR01084559.1_pt1 | contig 30996 bp, 28 predicted proteins | sample 1959601 | NCBI WGS metagenome assembly ULVR01 (sample SAMEA4835791, study PRJEB28245) | human gut metagenome | biome: gut microbiome; material: fecal sample | place: Denmark | collected 2008
AAAGCTGTATGCTTAATCCCCCAGGTTTATCGGGTGAGCCGAAAACAACTTGCTAATAAGGGAAAACAACTAAAACAACAGGTACAATATATAACACAAAATGCTGCTGAAAGGGAAACAACAAATAACAACACAACAGGACAGTAAAACTGCCCCTACACTACTGTCTTTTTCTAAACAACCCTGCTTCTCACCCCTTTCTTGGACTGAAAAGGGGCAAGGGGAACAGAAAAACGCAGGAGAAAACAGAAAAAATAACCAAAAATTTGGAAGTACAGAACAATCTACCTACCTTTGCACCCGCTTTTCACCAACGAACGTAAAATAACGAATGCAAAGAAAGAAACTTGCATGCATTGCGATGGCAATGCTTTCGCAGACCGCCGTCTTCGCGGGTGGTCTTCTGACCAACACCAACCAGAGCTTCATCTTCGGTCGCAACTTCGCCCGTGATGGTGTGATTGCTATCGATGGAGTCTATTCCAATCCTGCCGGCGTGGCCTTCCTGGGTAAGGGCCTCCACCTCTCTCTCGGTGGTCAGAGCGCCTCGCAGACGCGTACCATCCGTAGCGGCATGACGCTCCTCAAACCTGCTGGCCTCCCCATGACCGACGAGCAATGGATGCAGTCGCCCTACGCCCATTCGCTGAGCCTCAACGGAGGCGACGCCAACGGCATCAAGAGTTTCAAGGGTGAGGCCTCGGCTCCGTTCGTACCTTCGGTACAGGCGGCCCTGAACTACGACAAGTGGGGATTTCAGTTTGCCTTCGGCCTCGTGGGCGGTGGCGGTAAGTGTACCTTCAACCGCGGTCTCGGATCCTTCGAGCGCCAGGTGGCCTTGCTGCCCTCCATCCTGCAGTTGGCCAACACCACCTACCAGCAGCAGTATGGCATCGACCTCGGACTGGGAAGCAACACGCCGGGCTACTCCGTAGAGAGCTACATCCACGGTCAGCAGTACGTCTTCGGATTCCAGTTTGGTTCCACCTACAAGGTCAATGAGAATCTGGCCGTCTATGGCGGCTTCCGCTTCAACTACATCTACAACAAGTATGAGGGAAGCATTTCCAACATCACCGTGAACATCAACGGCCAAAACGAGAATCTCTATAGCTACCTCGGCACCAAGGCGGACGCCCTGGCCAATCAGGCGCTCTCCTATCAGGAGCAGGCCAGCAACTACACCCGCTTGGCACAGGAAGCAACGCTCGCTGGCAACGAGCAGGCCGCACAGCAGTATGCCGCCGCTGCCGAGCAACTCACGAAGGGTGCGCAACTGGCGCAGGGTGGCGCGCAGGCCATTGGTGGCGTGCGGAGCCAGGTGGCCGACCGCAACCTCGACTGCACGCAGCGCGGATGGGGCATCACGCCAATCATCGGTGTTGACTACCGCTGGGGCAAACTCAACCTCGGCGCGCGCCTGGAGTTCACAACACATCTCAACATCGAGAACGACACGAAGGTGGACGACACGGGCCTCTTCGCCGACGGTGTGAACACGCCCAACGACATCCCGGGCATCCTCACCGTGGGTGGTTGCTACGAGATACTGCCGACCTGGCGTGTGATGGCGAGCTACCACTACTACTTCGACAAGGACGCCCGCATGGACAAGGACAAGCAGAAGTTGCTCAGCAGCAACACCTGGGAGTGGGCCTTGGGATCGGAGTATGACATTTCGGACGCTCTCACGGTGAGTGCGGGAATGCAGCGCACGAAATATGGTCTCGGCGACGGCAGTTACCTCACGGACATGTCATTCACGACGAGCAGCTACTCCTATGGCTTCGGCGCAAAGGTGCGCGTCGCCCCGAAAGTCACGGTGGAGGCCAGTTATTTCTGGACCAACTACGAGACCTTCGACAAGGAGTATGACCAGGAGTATAGCGCAGCCGGCATGTCGGCCACGGCCCACAATACCGACCAGTTCACCCGCACCAACAAGGTGTTTGGTGTCGGCGTAAACCTCGATTTCTAAGAAAAGCACACACATAGACGCCCATTGCCCAGCAATGGAACAACGAAAGCGGAGAGAGACTACGGGTCGGGGCTCAAGCCCCTCCCACAGTTTTCGCTCCGCTTTTTTATTGCGAGCTATTTAAAACGACACACGCAACTTATAGGTTGCTTTTTTTTAGGCTCATCCAAAAAATGGCGTGATGGGACAGTCCGTGTTGCTTCAACAGAACATGCTGGTAAGGGATATTCCTTATATGAAAAGTTGCTCCATCGTAACTTCACTATGCACCAAACTATAATGCAGCCCGTCAGCGATGCCATAGGTCGTAACAAAGGTGATGACCAAAGAGTACTTGGTCTTGGTAGAGCTTTGGAAAAGTTCTAAGCGCTGCCTTAGCAACTGTTCGTATGCCTCCGTTATGCGGTATTGCGATTTGCTGAATTTCATCTCGCACAAATGGATGATGCGGTCAGCACGTTTGATGACCAAATCGATCTGTCCACCATTTTGACCTTCAGTTGCTGCCTTGCGCCATGATGAGACTTCGGTCGCCATCCCCGAAATACCCAAGGCACGCTTGATGCTGTCCGTGTGCATAAGACATACTATCTCAAATGTAAGTCCCTGCCACGTAGAAACTTGACGCGACTCAAAATGATGACTCCACCATTGTTCGTCGCCCGAAACATCGGACAAGATGAACTTATAATAAAACAAAGTATAGAAATCCACCAAACGATAGATGGTATCTTTCACCTTATGAGCGAAATTCTGATTTCGGGAAATGAAGTCGCATCGTTCAAGATTGGTCAGTACACGCGTGAGAGTTCCACCGGTAATCCCTGTAGCCTTGGATATTTCCTCACGAGACATTCCATCATGATGGGCAGCCAAACCCTTCACCACACTGATATATAAATCGGCGTTTGAGAACAAAGCATTGTAGAGTTCGTCGAACTCGCTTCGCATAATACCTCCTTGGGCAAAGAACAGTCTATCGACATTCTGCACGAGACTTTCTTTTGCATTGATGAGACTTAAGTAAAACGGGATGCCACCAAACACCATGTAACACTGCAATATTTGGTATCTATCCCATTTGCAGTGTTTTCTCAGAAGATACACCTCTGTCTCATGCAAAGTGAAAGGTCGGACATAAATACTGCTTGTAATGCGAGCATGCAGTCCCCCTTGATTTTCTATCAGATTGTCCACCATCCATGAGGTAGCCGATCCACTGGCAATAAACACAATATCACTACGACGAGCAGCCCAGCCATTCCAGAAGTTCTCCAATGCCGCAACAAAGTCAGACTTCTGTGTGTCTATCCAAGGCATTTCATCTATAAAAACCACCTTTTTTCTGTTGGCATCGAGCGACTCAAGGTATTCTTCAAGCGCATCGAATGCGTCGAACCAATCGGAAAACTTATCAGGTTTCGTGCCAGAGAACTTTTTCAATGCTCGCGCAAAACTCGTAAGTTGTCTTTGGCGCGATAGATTATGGCCTCCGACAAACGTGAAGTCGTATTGTCCCTGATAGTATTGATCCACAAGAAAAGTCTTGCCCACTCTTCGCCGACCATACACTATGACAAATTCAGAACGATCGGACTCCATCACTCTGTGGAGTTCTTGACACTCTCGCTCTCTACCAACAAGTTTGCTTCTCATGCCCATACCGTTTATCTATTAACCTTGGCAAAGGTAGCGTTTTTATGGCAGCAAAAAGAAAAAATACGCGATTTTCTACCCAAATCTATATCAAGAAGGGAGATTTGGGTAGGAAATCGCCTATTTTTGACCTAAATCAAGTCATCACTTGCCCTGTTGCTACAGGACGAACAGTAGTATCATCACGCTATTAATCTATGCCAACATGCTATCTATAGTAAGCAGCTTGCCTGGCGATAAAGGCCAAAAAGCGGTATGGGAATCTTGCTGCGAAATTCCCATACCGCTTATATTCAATGCTTCGAGCTGAGATAAAGATAATCAGCTTGTGAGCGATTAGTACTCGTCCTCGTTGAAGAGGAAATCCTCCTTGGTGGGGTAGTCGGGCCAAATATCCTCTATGCCCTCATAAACCTCTCCTTCGTCCTCGATCTCCTGCAGGTTCTCGAGCACCTCCAGAGGTACGCCCGATCGTGTGGCATAGTCTATCAGCTCATCCTTTGTTGCGGGCCATGGCGCGTCTTCCAGCTTTGAAGCCAATTCAAGAGTCCAATACATAGTCTTCTGTCTTTAAGTTTATAAAAATTTGCGTGCAAATATACTATATTTTATTTGAACTGCAAGCGCTATGGCGTATTTTTTCGCACACACTGCAAACAAAGTTGAAATAACTACCTATATAAACAGGAATAACTACCTATATCAATAGAAATAGCCACGAATCTTGGGGGCACACGGGAGCCTTTTGCACTAAAAGTTGATCTTATAGTGCTGCTTATACTTCTTCTTATCGAAGAAGAGAAGGCCACAATAGTAGAGGTCGAAACTGACGCGTACGCGCTTGTCCTGCAAGATGCGTGCCCAGCTGCGGCGGGTCTCTCCATTGCGGTGGATGCCCTCCACGATGAGCAGGGAAGCATCTGTGGCCCAGCTGATGAGCGACAAGACCTGCTGCTCCATGTCCTGCCCGTGGGCCACGACAGCCAGCGAGAAGGAATCCTCAGTAAGTGAGCAAGTTCCCTCCCCCATCGAAGAAAACGCCATCCGGAGGCAACCCGCATGAAGGTAGGCCCGCTTGGCCTCCGAGACATCGCCCACCAGCACGGCCTCGTCGGCCTGCTGGTAGTTGGCGATACGGAGATAGAGTTCGCAGACCCTCCGTTCCCGTTTTGAAAGATGCGGAAACAGGGGGCGGAGGTCGTCGTAGGCATAGTAGGGATAGTGCTCATTGACGACATAGCGCACGAAGCGGTAGGCCCAGGGCGACTGGATACCGAAGCCACGGCAATACTTTGCCCGGCTCATCCACAACACGCCACGTCGCAATCGAGACAACATTGCCATGGTTTCTGAGACAAGACCTAAGGTTACGCCTCGATGGGCTTGCAATGATCCTGGAGCCAGGCCAAGTCTTCGCCATCGAGATGGGGAGCGAGCTTCTCGCAGACCATCTGGTGGTAGTCGTTGAGCCACTGCTTCTCCTCGGCGGTGAGGAGGGAGCAATCGACGGGCGCAAGGTCTATCGGACAGAGCGTCAGCGACTCCATCTGCAGGAATCGGCCCAGTTCGGTCTCCATATAATCCTTGATCAAGCACGTGTTTTCAATGCGCACACCAAAGCGGTCGGACAGATAGATGCCCGGCTCGTTGGTGACGGTCATTCCCGCACGCAAGGCAGCCGGCATATACTCCATGCGCACCTGGTGGGGACCCTCATGGACATTGAGGTAGGAACCTACGCCGTGGCCCGTTCCGTGGAGGTAGTTGAGCCCCTCACGCCATAGCGGTTCGCGTGCCAAGGCGTCAATCTGCGTGCCACTGCAACCATCGGGAAACTTCGCCAGTTCCAACTGAATATGGCCTTTGAGCACCAGCGTATAGACGCGGCGCTGCTCTTCGGTGACGGGACCCAAAGCTATCGTGCGCGTGATATCGGTCGTGCCGTCCTGATACTGCGCGCCACTATCGATCAAGACCAAGCCACGGGGCTCCACGGGGATATCCGTCTCGGGAGTGGCCTCGTAGTGGACGATGGCACCATGGGCCTCATAGCCCACAATGGTATCGAAGGAAATGCCACGGAAGAGATCTTGCTCCGCACGCAGGGCCGTGAGTTTCTTGTCGAGGGAGATCTCCGTCTGTCCTCCTGCCTCCACAGCAGGCTGAAGCCAGCGCAGGAACTTCACCATCGCCACGCCGTCGCGCGTCATGGCACGGCGGTAGCCCGCTATCTCGGTTTCGTTCTTGACCGCCTTCATGGCGGGGATGGGCGACGGGGCAAACCTCACCACCGATTTCTCGAGGGCACAGGAGGCGAGATAGTAGCAAGTCTTCACACTGTCCAGCAGCAGACCGCCCTCGAAGGCATGAGACCGCAGGTAGTCGGCCACGGCAACATAGGGCTGCACCGCCACGCCAAGGTCGGAGAGGTAGCGACGCACCGCGTCGTCGAGTTTCTCCTCGTTGACAAAGAGCGTGGCACTTTCCTGATCTATCATCAAGTAGGAGACGAAGACAGGATTGCAATAGACGTCGGAGCCACGCAGATTCAAAGTCCAGGCAATGTCGTCGAGGGCTGAAACGAGCATGGCCTCGGCGCCACGACTGCGCAGCGACTCACGGATGCGGGCGAATTTGCTCTCCGTCGTCTCGCCAGCAAACTCCAGGGGATGGAGCTCCACTTTCGCCGTCGGGATGGAGGGACGGTCCGTCCAGATCTCATTGAGCGGGTCGAAATCGGTACGCACCTGGATACCGTAGCGCTGGAAGAAGGCCTGCATCCCCCGGACCTCGTCCGTGCCATTGACCCATCCGTCGAGACCCACCACAGGATGGGAGGCGCCACGAAGTTGACCGGCCAGCCAGGCGGTGATCGTCGGCGTACCCTCCACTTTGAGTTTCATCAGCACGATACCCGTGCCGCGGAGTTGCTCCTCGGCAGCAAGGAAGTAGCGGGAGTCGGTCCAGAGCGCAGCAGCATCCATCGTGACGACGACCGTGCCGGCCGAACCATTGAAGCCCGAGATCCACTCGCGGCCCTTCCAGTGGTCGGCGACATACTCACTATTGTGTGCATCTGTGCTGGGGAAGATGAAAGCCCCCAGTCCCTCGCGCTCCATCACCTGGCGGAGCGCGGCTATTCTTTCTACGATCTTAGTCATTATATATAGGGTATTTGGTTGATGGTTTCTGAAAGTTATTATCGGTCCTACTCACACATCGCCCGGCAGATGCGGTCCTGCAGCCCATTGGCCTGGCTGGCGCGGATGGTCCCCTGGTTGAGGATGCAGAAGGCCAGGCGGTGGCCATTGCTGGCCGTGCAGAATCCAGCAAGCGTCTTGACACTCGTCACCGTGCCCGTCTTGGCCCGCACATTGCTATCGGCCGCCGTGCCACGAAGCCGCTTGCGGAGCGTGCCGTCGCGTCCGGCGATGGGCAGCGTGGGAAGCAGGGCCTCGTAGGCCGCCGTGTTATGGTAGTTGAGGCGCAAGAGGTGGACGAGGAGGTCGGCCGTGACATAATTGTAGAGCGAGAGTCCGCAACCATCGGCCGCGTAGTACTGCGCAGGATCAAGGCCTGCCGCACGCACCACCTGGTTGATCACCTGTCGGCCCTGGCGCGCACCGGCACGCCGCACACCCGTGCTCTTGGCCAACTGGTAGAAGACCGACTCGGCATGGAGGTTGTCGCTCTTCTTCATCATCCGCTGCAACACCCGCGTGAGGTCGTGGGTCTCCTCGGCCAGCAGCGTGGATCCTGCGGGGAGCGTGGCGTCGCCCAGCGTTCCCTCCAGGACAATGCCGGCCGCTCGCAGGCGCGAAGAGAGTTCGGTCAGGAAGCGGTCGCGACGGTTGTAGAGCAGGGGCGAGAGCGGCGGATTGCTATCGTCGTCGTCCCAGCACCAGCCCTCTCCCATCGGTTTGTCGTCCTTCATCGACTTGTCGGCCAGCAGGTCGCCCGTGATACGGCGGATGCCTTTTTCACGCAGCGCACGGACGAAGGCGCGCATATTGGCGTCGCCAAAGAGGGGGTCCATGCCACCGACACAATAGAGCGAACCGTGGAGCACGCCCGTGGAGTCGATGTCGCCACGGCAGTAGAGGCGCGTGGAAAACTGATAGTCCACGCCCAGGCGGTCGAGGGCCGTGATGGCAGTGACACACTTTTGGACAGAGGCCGGGCGCATCCGCTGGGCCTCGTTGAAGCGATAGACACACTGGTCGGCACTGAGGTCCCAGACCATCACCGCCATTTGGGTGCTTTGAAGCAGTGGATCCTCAACGATGGCGGCCATGCGGTCGGCAAAACTATCGGTCCAAAGGCGGTCGAAATCGGCGCCATCGGCTACGACGGGACGGTCCGCCAAAGGAACCGTATCGGTGTCGGCCACTTCGGCGACGGGTGCTGCCACCAGCCCGGCGTCCTCGGCCAGGAGACGAGCCACGCGGGCACTATCAACATAGACGAGATTGACCTGCGCCTGCATGGGCAGAGCCAGCAGGGCGGTCAGGAGGAAGAAAAGTTTTCTACGAATACTTGTCATTGTTTTTTGTAGGTTTTTAAGATTAAGATTCTGTTTCTTTTTCTTTGCAAGTGTTCTTGGCAAGAGAGACACGCTTGCCGACTGCCTCGACAAACGAGGCTTCGTTCTCCGGGGTGAAGATACTGATGTTGTGGTCGCCATGCTCCACCATCACATAGCTGCCCGTGAGCAGGTGGCGGGGCATACGGCGAAGTGCCGTGATAGTCTGCAATGGGATGACCTGTCCCCGTTGGCACCCTATCCTGCCACTCTGCGTGGTCAGTTGGTCGTCGTCGAGGACATAGTCGGTATGGATACCACGGTCGATGCCCCGCACGGCCACGGCCACAAGCAGCGCGCCAAGCACAGCCATGGGCCACGTGCCGAACCAAAAGCAATAGAGCGAGGCAAGGGCGAGGAGCAGGATGCCGCACAGTTCGCCCAGCGTGAGTCGATGATGAAATACTCTTGTCATAGTCGACTGCAAAGGTACGAAAAAAATGGGGAGCCACTCCCATTTCGATCCAAGAAAAATAGATCTACACCTTGCCTTGGGCGATAAATTCTCAAAAAACATGCAACTTCCTGCCGTCACAAAGGAACTAAGCACAAAAATCGGGAGAAACATTCGCCCATCTGCCAATAAATGAGTAATTTTGCGGGCGAAACGTTATTCCGCTCCCCATAGGGAGCACAACTGTTTGCTTAGAAATGATTCATAAATACGATTTCCTGATCATCGGCGCTGGTATCGCCGGAATGAGCTATGCCTTGAAGATAGCCAAGGCGCACAAGGGAAGGGTTTGCATGATTTGCAAGACGACGCTCGACGAGGCCAACACCTCATTCGCGCAGGGCGGTGTGGCTTCGGTGACGAACCTCGCCGTCGATGACTTTGACAAGCACATCAAGGACACCATGATAGCAGGCGACTATATCTCCGACCGCAAAGCCGTGGAGCAGGTGGTGCGCAACGCGCCGGCACAGATCCAGGAGCTGGTCGAATGGGGCACCCAGTTTGACCGCAAGGAGGACGGCAGTTTTGACCTCCACCGCGAGGGCGGCCACAGCGAGTTTCGCATCCTGCACCATGCCGACGACACAGGCGCCGAGATCCAGCGCGCCCTGATGGAGGCCTGCCGTAACCATCCGCGCATCGAGATCAAGGAGAACCACTTCGCTGTGGAGATCATCACGCAGCACCACCTCGGCGTTGAGGTGACGCGGCGCACGCCCGACATCGAGTGCTACGGAGCCTACGTGCTCAATCCGGAGACCCAGAAGGTGGACACCTATCTGAGCCGCGTGACGCTGATGTGTACAGGCGGTTGCGGAGCGGTGTATCAGACGACGACCAATCCCATCATCGCTACGGGCGACGGCGAGGCCATGGTCTATCGCGCCAAGGGCACGGTGAAGGACATGGAGTTCGTACAGTTTCACCCCACGTCGCTCTACCATCCGGGTGAGACCCATCCGGCCTACCTCATCACCGAGGCTATGCGCGGCTACGGCGGCATTCTGAAATTGCCCACGGGTGAGACCTTCATGGAGAAATATGACGAGCGCCTCTCCCTGGCCCCCCGCGACATCGTAGCGCGGGCCATCGACAAGGAGATGAAGACGCACGGCCTGGACCATGTCTGCCTCGACGTGACCCACAAGGACCCGGAGGAGACGCGCCAGCACTTCCCCAACATCTACCAGAAATGTCTCAGCATCGGCATTGACATCACGAAGGAGATGATCCCCGTGCGCCCGGCGGCCCACTATATGTGTGGCGGCATCAAGGTGGATCTCAACGGCGAGAGTTCCATCCATCGTCTCTATGCCCTGGGCGAGTGTTCCTGCACGGGACTGCACGGTGGCAACCGACTGGCCAGCAACTCGCTGATAGAGGCCGTGGTCTATGCGGACGCAGCAGCCAAGCACAGCCTGCAGGTGGTGGACGGCTACGATTGGAATGACCGTGTGCCGGAGTGGAACGACGAGGGCACGATGACCAACGAGGAAAAAGTGCTCATCACACAGAGCATCAAGGAGGTGGGACAGGTGATGTCCAACTATGTCGGCATTGTCCGCTCCGACCTGCGACTGAAGCGCGCATGGGACCGCCTCGACTTGCTCTATGAGGAGACGGAAGCACTCTTCAAACGCGTGAAGGCGACGAAGGACATCTGCGAGCTACGCAACATGATCAACGTCGGCTACCTCATCACACGACAGGCCATCGAGCGAAAGGAAAGTCGCGGACTCCACTACACCATCGACTACCCGAAGCACGCCTACGACCTCGAGAAGTAGGACTTCGGGGCCAGAGACTCAAGGGACCTAACGGCTTTGAGAGAGAAACAACACGATTTTGAGAAATACAATAAAATAGCAAATCCTAATATCTATCCCCCCGCCCCCATCGGCAAGTGCGGATGTGGGGCGGGGAAACAACCAACCAAAGTATGAGAAAGAACCAAATTTTAGCGGCGGCTCTTCTCTGCCTCACGATGCAGGGCCATGCGCAGACGCCGACTAAGGGTGGCGGCATCTCCAGCGAGATGCTCACACAGATCGAGCGCAATGGCGTTCAGAGTAGTGACCGCGTGATCAGCAATGCGCTGGCAACCAACAAGATTGACGACTTGGCCTTGAACTTCAAGGAGCAGGGCCGTCTGGACACCTACTTCAGCGTGGAGACCCCCGCACAGAGCATCCACAACCAGAAGAGTTCGGGACGCTGCTGGCTGTTCTCGGGCCTCAACGTGCTGCGTGCCAACTTCGCCCGTCTGCACAAGGACAGCATCCGCGTGGAGTACAGTCAGGTCTATCTCTCCTTCTACGACCAGCTGGAGAAGGCCAACCTGATGCTGCAGGGCGTGATCGACTGCGCCGATAAACCCATTGACGACCAGCGCGTGCAGTTCTTCTTCAAAAATCCGCTCAACGACGGCGGTACGTTCTGTGGTGCTGCCGACCTGGCTGAGAAGTATGGTGTCGTGCCGATGGAGGCCATGCCAGAGCCCTACTCCGCAGAGAACACCTCGCGTATGGCGGAGCTGATCTCCTCGAAGTTGCGCGAGTTTGGTTTGGAGCTGCGCAAGATGGTGGCTGCCAAGAAGTCGAAGCGCGACATCCAGGCCCGCAAGACCGAGATGCTCGGCACGGTCTATCACATGCTGACCGTCTCGCTGGGCAACCCGGTGAAGGAGTTTACCTACGCCTTCAAGGACAAAAACGGCAAGACCGTGGGCAAGCCCCGCAAGTACACCCCGAAGGAGTTCTACGACGAGACCGTGGGCCATCCGCTCAACGGCACCTTCGTGATGGTGATGAACGACCCGCGCCGTCCCTACTGGAAGACCTACGAGGTGGAGTATGACCGCCACACCTACGACGGCCACAACTGGAAGTATCTCAACCTGCCCGTGGAGGAGATTGCCAAACTCGCCATCGCCTCACTCAAGGACAGCACGAAGATGTACTCCAGCTACGACGTAGGCAAGCAGCTTGACCGCAAGCGCGGCTACCTCGCCATGGACAACTACGACTACGGATCGCTCTACGGAACGACCTTCCCCATGGACAAGGCCGACCGTATCAGCACCTTCGATAGCGGTTCCACCCACGCCATGACGCTCGTGGCCGTCGATCTCGATGAGAACGGCCAGCCGAAGAAATGGAAGGTGGAGAACAGCTGGGGCGCCAGCTATGGTCAGGGCGGTTGCCTGATCATGACCAACGAGTGGTTTGAGAACTTCATGTTCCGCCTGGTGGTCAATAAGAAGTACTGCTCCGAGGAGATCATCAAGGCCGAGCAGCAGAAGCCGATCATGGTGATGCCGGAGGATCCGCTCTTCCAGGCTGACAGATAAATTCTTTGGCCTGAGAGCCAGGGACCGAAAAAGGGGATGGGAAGCACTTGCTTTCCATCCCCCTTTTCTATATCATAGCCTCCTGCGGCTTTTCTATATTAGGCCTCGCTGCCTTCGATACTGTCGCCGACGTTGGTTTTGGACGCTGTGCTCGCTGCAACCTTCTGTTCCTCGGAAGGATTGGTTATGGCCTGCATGATGAGCGCTTCCAGCTCCTCGCAGAGTTCGGGATTGTCCTGGAGCAGTCGCTTCGTGGCGTCGCGGCCCTGCGCCAGGCGCGTGTCCTTGTAGCTAAACCAGCTACCGCTCTTCTTGATGATATTGTAGGTCACACCCAAGTCAATGATCTCACCAGCCTTGGAAATGCCCTCACCGAACATGATGTCGAACTCCGTCTTGCGGAAGGGCGGCGCCACCTTGTTCTTGACCACTTTGACGCGGACCTGGTTGCCGATGACCTGGTCGCCATTCTTGATGGAAGAGATTCTGCGGATATCCAGTCGGACGGAGGAGTAGAACTTCAGGGCGTTGCCACCCGTGGTGGTCTCGGGACTGCCGAACATCACGCCGATCTTCTCGCGCAGCTGGTTGATGAAGATGCAGCAGGTGTTGGTCTTCGAGATCGTACCCGTCAGTTTGCGCAATGCCTGGCTCATCAGGCGCGCCTGGAGTCCTACGCTGCTATCGCCCATGTCGCCCTCGATCTCCTTCTTCGGAGTCAGGGCCGCCACGCTGTCCACCACCAGGATGTCGATGGCGGAGGAGCGGATGAGCTGGTCGGCGATCTCCAGGGCCTGCTCTCCCGTGTCGGGCTGCGAGATCCAGAGGTTATCGACATCTACACCCAACTTCTGGGCATAGAAGCGGTCGAAGGCGTGCTCCGCATCGATAAAGGCGGCCACACCGCCCATTTTCTGTGCCTCGGCAATGGCGTGGATGGCGAGCGTCGTCTTACCAGAAGATTCTGGTCCGTAGATCTCGATGATGCGGCCACGGGGATAGCCGCCCACGCCCAGAGCAGCATTGAGGCCAATGCTGCCCGTGGGGATCACATCGACGGGCTCCACATGCTCATCGCCCATGCGCATGATGGAACCCTTGCCGAAATCTTTCTCTATCTTGGCCATCGCTGCCTGAAGGGCCTTCATCTTGTCGGCCTTCGGGTCCTGCGCGGCATCTTCTTTCTTTGCCATATTTTTTTCTATGTGTTATCTTGCTAAACCTCCCTCCTCCCCTGCTTGATCGGAAGCCACGGAGGGTCTTCGGCGAAGCAGGGGGAGAGGAAAGGGATGATTACAACTCCAAGTCCTTGTCAAACTCCTCATGCCAGGGCAGTCCCTGCGTGTTGAGCAGCTCCATGAAGGGATCCGGATCGAACTCCTCCACGTTGTGCACGCCCGGCTTCTTCCAGACGCCTTCCAAGAAGAGTTTCGCACCGATCATGGCCGGGACACCCGTCGTGTAGCTCACGCCCTGCATACCCGTCTCCTTGTAGGCCTCCTGATGCTTGCAGTTGTTATAGACGTAGTAGGTGTGCTCCTTGCCGTCCTTGATGCCACGGATACGGCATCCGATGGAAGTCTCGCCCTCGTAGTTCTCGCCGAGGTCCTGCGGATTGGGGAGGACGGCCTTGAGGAACTGCAGCGGCACGATGTTGACCTTCACCTTCTTCGTCGGGTCATCGGCGAGCGGCGCCTCGTAGGTCACCTCGTCGATGCGTCCCATACCAAGGTTCATGATGCAGTCGAGATAGGTGAGATACTGCTGTCCGAAGGTCATCCAGAAGCGACCGCGCTTGATGGTCGGGAAATTGAGCACAAGGCTCTCCAGTTCCTCGTGGTGCATGAGGTAGCTCTCGCGCGGTCCCACGTTGGGATAGTTGAGCGTCTTGTGGACGGCCAGCGGATCTGTCTCGAGCCATTTGCCATCCTCATAGTACAGGCCCTTCTGCGTGATCTCGCGAATGTTGATCTCCGGATTGAAGTTGGTGGCGAAGGCCTTGTGATGGTCTCCAGCGTTGCAATCGACGATGTCAAGGTAGTGGATCTCGTCGAAGTAGTGCTTGGCGGCATAGGCCGTGAAGATGCTGCAGACACCCGGGTCGAAACCACAACCGAGGATGGCTGTGAGGCCCGCCTGTTCGAAGCGCTCACGGTAGGCCCACTGCCAACTGTACTCGAAGTGGGCCTCGTCCTTGGGCTCATAGTTGGCGGTGTCGAGGTAATTGCAGCCGCAGGCCAGACAGGCCTCCATGATGGTGAGGTCCTGATACGGCAGGGCGAGGTTGATGACCAATTCGGGCTTGTAGCTCGACATAAGGGTCTTCAACTGCTCCACGTCGTCGGCATCGACCTCGGCCGTCTGGATGTCCATCTTGTAGCCTTTGTCGTGGATGGCCTTCACGAGCCGGTCGCATTTCTCCACATGGTGGCTTGCGATCATCATCTCGGTGAAGACGTCCGTGTTCTGCGCAATCTTGAAGGCGGCGACGGTAGCCACGCCACCCGCGCCGATCATTAATACTCTGCTCATTCTATGTTTCGTTTTATCTTGTTATTTCATCTTTTGGTCTATCTCTGCCTGGGTGATGCCGAGGGCGTCCATGAGAGAGAATCCGAGCATCTCCTCGCGGCAGCCGGCAGTCTGCGTGGGCTGCATGGTGAAGAGCGTGACGTGCTTTTTCTCGTCATCGACATCGCGGAGGACCTGGCGCAGCTCCTGCCAGAGCGAGGGGTCACTGCCGTCGGGGACTATCATCAGGCGCGTCACTTCCTCTTCCGAAAGCAAGAGGCGGACCAAGTCGGTCAGCACGGGACCTTTCGCCTGTCCCTCCTCGCCCGTGGCGATGCAGTTGATGATAAACTCGCCCAACTGTTCTGAGCGGAAGGCCTTGCCATCGAGTTCGGTCTCATAGTCGGCGGGGGAGAAATGGAGGAGCTTCGGGGTCTTGCGGTCGTGGAGCAACACGACCTGGGTCTCGTGGTGGCCCGGGCGAAGGCGTCCATCAAGGGCAACGTCCACCAGCCATTGACTGAGGTCGGCCTGGGGGATACGACGCCCCAACATGCGTTCAAAGTTGACTATCAGGTCGAAGGCGACGTGATCGACGAAATCAGCATCGACGATGATGATATTCTTGCTCCAATTGACGGGATTGATTCCTTGCTTTTTCATTGGCACAAAGATACGGTTTTTAGCTTAGTGGGCCAAACTTTTCCTTGTTTTTCTTTTGGTTCATCCGATAAATGGAGCGACTGGGGTGTTTTGATCATTGCTTGTTATTGTCCCAACTCCTCTTTCTCATTCTCAGCCTCGACGGGCGGGATTTTGTCCTCGGCGGGCTTTACCTCGGTAGGCTCGGACTTTAGCTCTACAGGCTTGGCCTCTACCTTGGTGGGGGCGGGCTTGACCTCGGCGGGGTTGTCCTCGCGCTTGGCGGGCTTGACCTTGACTTCTCCCAATTTCAGACAACGCTCCACATCGGAGAGCAGGCGACGGTAGGGTTCCGACTGCATGAAGCCCATGTTGCGGCGGAGCGTCGGCACGATATCGACCGTACTATGGTCGTAGCAGGACAACTCGTTGAGGCGCTGCGTGTTGTGGACCGCCAGACGGTTGATCTCATTCTCACGAGATCGGATAAGCTGGTCGCAGACCTTCTGCATCATCGGCACGACGACACCGTCGAAAAGATGATGGCCCTGGATGTAAAGATAGGTGGTCTCGGGCGTGACACCCAGTCGGCACAGATCGCGCGACAATTCACAGAGCTTCTCCTTCGTCCCCGGATTGCCCTTGCGCAGGGCAGCGAGCTTGCGGTTGACCTTGCGCTGCAGGTTGTCAAGCAGAACGGAGGCCTTGCCCGTAGAAAAGGCACCAAGAGCCACGACATTGTTGAAGTCGGCGATGGTGAAGAGGTTGTTCTTCCTCCTCCGATAGAAGAAGATGTTCCACAGAAAGAGGGGGTAGATGATCTGACTGTAGCGGCGCAGGAAGGCGTCGAAGTCGAAGGTCTTGCGGTCGTTGAGGGTCACAGAGACACACATATCGTGGAGGCTCGGTCCGTAGCACTGGTAGTTTTCTATCGCATAGACGTAGGTGTGGAGGACGTAGGGGTTGTCGCAGACCTGCTTCGAGTCCTCCGTCCGCCCCTGGAGGAGGTAGTCGTAGTCGGCATCGACGCAGGCCAGCATGTCCTTGCCCGTGCCGTGGAGCAGCAGGCTCGTCAGCACCGACTTCTTGCCGCGCGAGAGTTTTTTGCGCGTGGGTAGCATCACCTCGAAGTAGCGATGCTCGTTCTCGTAGCGGGCAAGCACCATGCGCCAGAAGAAGACATCGTCGTAGGCCTCAACGTAGGCCACGATCCTGCGCCTCGCCTTGCGCCCGTTGAGGCGGTTGGAGGCAGTGACGTAGTCGGAGGTGATATTGTCTTTCAGCCGTTTTGCCATATCGCAGCCTTCCCTATTATTCGTCCTCCGTTATCTCCGACACCTCCGTCACGTTGTCGAGCCAGCCGTTCATGATGACAGCGGGACTATGGGTGGTGAGGATGACCTGTACGTTGGGGTTGAGTTCGAGTATCAGGTCGATGAGCCGTTTCTGCCATTCGACGTGGAGGCTCACCTCGGGCTCGTCCATGAAGAGCACGTAGTTTTGTCCGTCCTCGATGAGCACGGTAAGCAGGATGACCAGCATTTGCTTCTCGCCGCTGGAGAGTTGATAAGGCATGAGCGTCTCGCCGATCTGTTCGAAGCGAATTTCGTTCTCCGTGCGCACGATCTTCTTGCCTGTCTCGGAGAAGAGGTCGTCGATGAGATCCTGAAACTTCCGCTTCGGTTGGCTGATGCGCTGGGCCTCCTCGGCAGCCTCGGGTGTGGCCTTCTGCAGGGCCTGGATCATGCGGTTGCCGATATTGACCTGGTAGTCAAGATACTTCCGCTGCAGTTTGTAGATCTGCCAGTCGAGTTCGGTGACGAGGGAAGCGTCGATCTTGTCCGTTATCTCCGTACTCATCAGCGGGCGGTCGAAAGAGCGGATGATGTCGAAGCGTACCCAGCGTGCTTCCTCAGGCGCCACACGCAGGCGGACTCCCTTGACGGGATGGCTCGGCAACTCGCCGCCACGGGCCAGGCTCCGCACCACCTTGTTGAGGATGGTACTCTTTCCCACACCGTTGATGCCGCTCAGGATGTTGACCTGTCGGTGCAACTCCCAGCAGACGTGTTTCTTGCCGCTCCAGAGCGAGTCGATCTCTATCTCCTTGATGTATTCAGCGTATTTCTGCATAACGTTCAGGTATAATTGTTCGTTGGGAAGCGCGTGCCATGAGGGCCGGCTTCTCTTGCAAAGTTAGTCATTTTTCTTCATACCAACACGCTGTGGGCGGTCTTTTTTCCGAAAAAACACGTTTAAACGTTTACTATGCTATTTTTCCTCATCTTTTATCGTCTCTCTTACTTACTTTTTTCTTTAGCATCATTTGCGCAATCAGTCCTTTTTTGCTACTTTTGCAACGTCAATTTCAACCATCACCAACCAACGACACCACCAAATAGATGAAACGTATCTTCCTCCTCGCCCTGCTCGCCACCGCGCTATGGGCTCTCTCCACGTCGGTCCTGGCGCAGAGCCAAGACGGTCTGAGACAATATGTGGAGCCGCGCATCGGCACGGCCCACTGTCGCTACTTCCACTTCGCGCCCAGCGCACTGCCCTTCGGCATGGCCAAACCCGGACCCTCCACCAACGGCCACTACGGCAACGTGGACGGCTGGCAGGCCACGGGCTACGACTATCGCGACCAATCAATCGAGAGTTTTCCCTGCACCCATGAGTTCCAGGTGGGCGGCATCAGCGTCATGGCCACCACGGGGCGCCTCATCACCGTGCCCGGAGACACCACGGAGGCGGGCATACAAAAGGGCTACCGCTCCCACTTCAGCCACGACGACGAGGTAGCGACGGCGGGCTACTACAGCGTCCTGCTGCGGGACTATGGCATTAGGGCAGAGATGACAGCCACGCAACGCGTCGCCCTGCAGCGCTACACATTCCCCAAATCGCAGGAGAGCCACCTCATCTTCGACATCGGCCACCGTATGGGAGAGAGCGGAGCAATCAAGGACGCCGAGGTGCGCATCCTCGACGACGGCACTATCGAGGGCTACGTCGTCACCTATCCCGAATACGTCAAGGCTTACCAGCCTGGGGCGACCGTACCTATCTATTTCTCGGCCTCGACCAGCAAGCGACCGAAGCGCTGGGGCACCTTCCACGACGCCACCATCCATCGGCAGGTGAGAGAGGCGCGCGGCGAGGGCGCGGGAGCCTATCTTTCCTTCGCTACGAAGGAGGGCGAGCAGGTGACGGTGAAGGTGGGCATCTCCTACACCTCCGTGGAGAACGCACGGCAGAACCGACTGGCCGAGGCGCGGACGCTGACCTTCGACGAGGCCAGGGAAGAGTCGGCGCGCCAATGGGAAGAGATGCTGGGGCGCATCCGCGTCGAGACAGACCGCAGGGAGGACAAAGTGAAGTTCTACACGGGCCTCTACCATGCGCTGCTGGGGCGCGGCGTCTGCAGCGACGTCTCGGGCGACTATCCGAAGCACGACGGCACGGTGGGCCACCTGCCGACGAAGGAGGGGCGTCCGGCCTTCAACCTCTACAATACCGACGCCATGTGGGGCGCACAGTGGGGACTGACGCAGCTCTGGGTGATGGCCTATCCCGACCACATGAGCGACTATATCAGCAGCCACCTGCAGGTCTACAAGGACTGTGGCTGGCTGGCCGACGGACTGGCCTGCAGCCGCTTCGTCTCGGGCGTGGGCACCAATCAGCTGAGCAACATGATCGTGGCGGCCTATATGGCGGGCATACGCGACTTCGACCTGCCGCTGGCCTACGAGGCATGCCTGAAGAACGAACTGGGATGGGAGGAACGCCCGCGGGGAGCTGGCAAGGCCGACACCAAGGACTTCCTGCGCCTGGGCTACGTGCCCCACGTTCATGCTGCGGACGGAGGGCTCTACAACTTCTCGGCGTCCCACACGATGGAGTATAGCTACAGTGCCTACGCCGTGGCGCAACTGGCCCGGGCCTTGGGCAAAGAGGCCGACTACGATCGGCTGATGGGCCTGTCGCACGGCTGGGAGAACCTCTACGACTCGACGTGCAACTTCGTGCGGCCGCGCTACGACGACGGCACCTTCGTCGAAAACTTCGACCCGCTGGAGGTGTGGCGCGGATTCCAGGAGGGCAACGCGTGGCAATACACTTTCTACGTGCCCCACGACCCGCAGGCGATGATCGCCAAGGTGGGGACCGAGGTCTTCAACGCGCGCCTCGACAGCATCTTCACACTCTCGCAGCGGCGCATCTTCAGCGGAGGCACGGAGGTAGAGGCGTTTGCCGGACTGCGCACGCTCTACAACCAGGGCAACGAGCCTTCGCTCCACATCTCTTGGCTCTTCAATGAGTCGGGACGCCCGTCGAGGACGCAACACTGGGTGCGCGCCATCCTCAAGGAGTTCTATGGTACGGACGGCATCCACGGCTACGGCTACGGACAGGACGAGGATCAGGGAATGCTGGGGGCCTGGTATGCCGTCTCCTCCATCGGCCTCTTCGACGTGAAGGGACTCGACGACCTCCAGCCCTCGCTGGGCCTGGGCAGCACGATCTTCGACCGCGTGACCATCCAGTTGCACCCGCGCTACTACCCCGGAGGCCAGTTTGTCATCCAGGCCGTGGACAACAGCCGCCAGAACGAGTACGTGCAGCGCTTCTCCCTCGACGGCACGCGACTGACCACTCCACGCATCCCCTTCCAACGCTTCGCCCAGGGCGGCACGCTCACCGTGCACATGGGCTCCACGCCCGTGGACAACTACGAGTAGCCACTGGCCAGCACGCAGAGGAAACAAACAATCCAGCGCGACCTTTAGTTATCACTAAGTGTGGTCATCAGCAACCTTCGGCAAGGTAGCGGAACACGCCACGAGACGGCAAGACAACGCCCTCGCCTCTCGCACCCACCCTGGAAGCCTCTCCAATCAACCAGCAAAAACGGGGCTCTCGGGGGGGGGGGTAAAGCCCAGTTTGCACCCATGGCCGTGCGGCGATGCAAAAAGTGCAATAAAAAACAAAATCGGAGCATTCTTTTTCAGTTATTCCTGCACGTTTTTCAAGAACAATTCATAACTTTGCATCTGTCTATTAATACTCACAACGTGCCAGTATGGACTACAAGACAAGCGGAATAAAAGTCGTGCCGACCGGCAAGGAAAGGGACTGCCGTTGGCGGCTCGCGCTAAGACCCTGCAACATCGGCAGGGAGTGTAGCAACGCGCCACAGTCCATCCTCCTCGCCATGCTGACACGGCAAGCATAGAAAAGGCTCATAACGGCAGAAAAGAAGGGGACGCCCCGTTGGAACATCAACAAAAGCACCAGTCTTCACACTGCAAAGACGATCAAAGAACAAAATATGAAAACTCGCCGCGCTCGTCATGGCCCTGGCCGCAATGGTGGCAGTCTCGCTCTTCGTGCGCAGCCACCAGGATGCAGAGGAAGCCGAAAGCAGGGGGCTGACAGACGACCACCAGACGGCTCGCCAAGAAGACAACCAGGTCATCGACTACCATCTATGGGATAGACAATAGTCGATGACCTGGAGAAAGGAGGCCCGAAGGAGGAAGGGCCAGGAGAAGGGAGGCTTGGAGAAGGAAGCCTGAAGGAGAAGACCTAAGGGAGAAGACCTAAAGGAGAAGGAAGCACGAGGAGGGAAGTATGAGTGGGAAAAGGCTTGCTCACTCCCCGTTCGTACACTCGCCCGTCTCGTAGCTCTTGGTCATGTCTTGCAGGATGGCTATCATCTTCTGCCGAAGACTTTCCGGCTTCAACACCATCAGGTTGCGTCCGTGCCATAGCAGTTCCTGCAGAAAATCGCGGGTGGGGCGCACACGGAGCGTATACTCGCGGTAGAGGCCGTCGGCAGATTGGCCCACCTTCTGCTGGCTCTCGTGCAGCGGCACCTCCTCAAGGTAGTTGTACTCGGGATAGAACACGCGCAGGCGCACGTTCTCTATCGGCTCGTCCTCCATGCGCATGATGCCGAAGCAACCATCGTAGTAGTTGTCGGGCGTGAGCATCTGCTTCAGTTTGGGCGACAGAGGACGCTTTGTGCACTCCTCATACATCAAGGAGATGCGGTCGAACGGCAGGCAGCGCACCTGCTCTTTCTCGTTCACGCCGATGACGTACCAACGCTGCTTGAAGAACCTCACAAAAGCGGGCGTCAAGGCGACGGACGTCTCCACCCCGTAGGCCGTGGTGTAGCTAAACCTCAGCCGATATTGCTTGTCGATGGCTCTGAGGATGTCGTCGAGCAATTCTGAGTTGCGTGGCGCAGGGTCGAGCATCACCTTGGTGTGGTATTGCAGCATATCGCCCAGCGAGGCCAGCCGCAGGGAACTGAGCAGCCACTCCGTGACATCGTCACACTTCACGCTGTCTTTCTTCAGATAGTAGCGATAGCCGCCGCTCCTGCCGCTACACTCCACCTTGATGCCAAACATCTGCTCTATTTCGTCGCGATGGCGGTGAAACGTGCGCTTCTCCAGCGACTTGCCTTGAGCGTTGGCCGCAGCCTCCAGCCATGCGGCAGCTATCTCCTCATACGTCATGCGCCTGCGTTCGAGCTGGCCTATCAGCCAGGCAAAGAATCTCATTCGCTTGTCCATACCCTGTAGCCCATTATTTCAAGAAGTTTGCTATCACCCGGTGCCAGTAGTCCCACGAGTAGCCCACCGAGGGATGGTTTACCGCCATCGCCCTCACCGTCCTGCCGCTTGCCAAGGAGTAGGCGCCCGTGGCTGTGCGACAGCCGTCCACGACGATGTCCTCCCCATCAGTCCAACGCTCGCCGGGCAGTTTGTCCCACAGGCGGTTGCCCCATACGATGAGGCATTCGGGCTGGTATTTTTCCATCACGTCGAAAAGGACCTCGCCGGCCTGGCGGTATTGCGCGGCGGTGCCAGCCTCGCGCGGACCGCCCATGGCCACTTGCAGATAATTGTAGAACACCACCGACTGCCATATCCGCTGACTCTGCGCCTGATCGGTCTCGCAGCCCACGAGCGAACGCTCAAACTTCAGCAAAGTCTGCATCCACCTCTGCCGCTCCACGCCCCGGTCGAGATATTGCTCCACTACGCCGCTGGTAAACTCCATGCACTCCCGATGGCGCAGGCAGCTGCCGCAGTCGGCGCAGCCCTCGTCGCAGTAGTGGCTCTCGCCAAGCACCATGATGCGCTTGCCAAACAGTCCTCCGCCAGCGTATGACGCTCCGACGAAAGGACGAAAGAATACTCCGTCTTTCATATATTATTGCTTTTCTGTTTTGTTTCGATACTCATCATGGATCTTCCAAATCTCCTTGTACACCCATTTCTGCCACCACGACCAGGCAGGACGGGTGTGCCAACTGCCACAGGCCGGACATTTCAGCGGCGCTGACAGGGCCGTGCATTGGTATTCGAAGTCCATGCCCACAAACTTGTGTCCACATTCGTTGCAGACAAATTTACTCCATCCTCTTAACATAGCTATTTCGTTTTTAGACCAATTGGCAAGACAAAGGTATGGAAAAGTTTTTATCCCTGCAAGTCCATGATGGTTCACTGATGAAATCCTCACGCCACCGGTCCCAGCCTTAGTCTGCCACAGTCGGTTTTTTGTTTACGTCGGCAAAGTTACCTATCAGCCATGCCAAAACATGTCACAGCTGAGAAGAAAAGTAAAAAAAGTGGGGAAAAAGATGCTGCATCGCTTACGGGATTTGCGATGCAGCATCTGAATAGTGGTTAAAACTATGAGAACCAGGTGGCCACCATGAGGGCCAGTTTCACGACAAGGCAAAGCAATGCGCATACAATGGCGATGAGCACAGCCGTGGCCAAAGCTTTCTTTCTCACTTTGCTGATGATCTCCTTGTCGTCTTCTATATAGCCCGTGATCAATCTCAGGTTGCTCAAATACGACCGCTTGAATATATCCAGCACGTTGCCAAGGAATGGTATGGCTCCTATCAGGACATCCAGCAGCACGTTGTATATCACTGCCAGCGTCAGCGGTATGGACCTCACCACACACAGACTGTAGTAGATGAACGGCATGGCCAAGGAACTCGAAAGCACGTCTCCGACACCTCCCGGAATGAGTCCGATGAGCGGATCGAGATAATATTGGTCCATATACTTGGCCGTCTTCACCATGATCCGGTAAGACGAGCGGTTCATCATCTTCTCGCGTTTGGCCTCTTTCTTTGCTATGCGCTCCTGCTCCTTGGCAAGGGCTGCCTCGCGGCGGAAGTCTTCTCGCTCAAAATTCAGCCCCAAGTCGCTCTGGGCTCGTTGTCTTCTTGAACTCTCCATAGTCTCTTACAATTCTATTTGCTTGTTTCCGTTCATAAAATCACTAAAGTCTTGCATGCTCAGCGTGTATCCGCTGATGTCCGAGAGCATCTCCATCGCCTGCTTGCGCTCCTCCTCGTTGTCGGCCAAGTTGATGCGAGTGAAGACCTGGCGCAGGTAGGCGCTCTTGTCGTCGATCCGCTCCAGATAGCCCTTGAACATTTTCTTGTAGTGGTCGAGCTGCTCGTCGTAGGCTGCTGCCGCGATTCTTCCGTTGAGTTGCTGCAACTTGAGTTGCGCAACGCTGTTCAGCAAGGCCACGCCGCGCTGCAGCACCTCCTCGGCCTTTGCCTCCACCATGCCCAGCTCCTCGTCGGTATAGGTCGGCGGCTGAGCCTCTTGTCGAGATGTTGGCCCATACGGTCTGTTGTCGACGCCGGCAGCCACCTGCTCCACCCCGTCGAGCAAGCGGACGGCCATGCGGCGGTCGGCATGCAGATGGTCGGCCAGGAGATTGGTAAACTCCGACAAATTTTGCTCTACGTCTGCCGGCAACTTGGCAGTCTCCTTGAAGTCGGCAATGTCCACGCTGCGCAGCAACTTCTCGTCCAGCCTGCTCTCAGCAATCTCTCGGCCCAGCTTCAGCATCGCCACCACGTCGCGGAGATGCGTCAGCATCTTGAGTTTCAGCTCGTCAGAGCAGACGACCTTGCTTCTTATCTCGCGCGACACGGCGTCCAGGCGGGCCGCCAGGCGGGCGTGTTCGCTCTTCGTGGCCTTTGCCGCCTCCTGGTGCGAGAGGAGCTCCTCCCGGTCGAGTTTCAGATCCACCTGCATATTGTCAAACTCCCTGATCAGCGGGGTGCAGACGGCGTCCCACTCCGAATAGTTGCGATAGTAGTTGCGGCGGGCCGTGCCCAGCGTCAGCCAGTTGAGCAGGAAGAAGGGCTTCGAGGGCTTGCGCCGTTTGGCGTCCTGATAGCTGGGGCGCTTCGCCTTCAGCGTGGTGGTGAGCTCGCCGACCAACGACAGATACACGTCGATGTTCTGCAGATGGTCGTTCATCTCCATCTCGGCAGACCTCATCTGGCGGAGCAGTTCCCTGCGTTCCTCTTCGAGCGGGCGCACGCTGGCCTCGCCATACAGGGCGTCCGTCATCGAGCGGAAGTCGGAGTCCATCAACTGCGAGGCAAAGCGCAGATAGACGTTCGACTTCGGTATGACGACGTCGTTAAGCGTCTTGTAGATCACGGTCAGACGCCCCATGTCGGCCTTGATGCGTGTGGCGTCATGCTTCACGCTGGTCTGCAACTGCTGCAGGTCGCCGCGCAGCCGGTTGGCCTTCTCGCTGGCGGCCATATAGTGGTCGAGCATCCCCAGTCCCGCCATGGCGAGTCCGAGCGTCTTGCTGCTGCCCGCGGCCGATCTGTAGGCAGTCATGGACCCTTGCAGCGAGGTGCGAAAACTGTCTGCTATCTCGGCGATCAGCACGCCACACTTGTCTTGTATCTTGCTATACTCCAACTCTATTTGCCGCAGCATTTGGTCCACGTCGAGCCATTCCACTTGGTTGAAATCGAAGAGTTCGGGCGACACCATCTTGATGGAGTCTCCGTAGAGGTCTATGAGCCGGAGCGCATACTCGCGGTAGGTAGTCTCGATGTCGCTGCGCAGCGAGGTGAAGTCGCTGATATTGGCGCGCACGCTGTCGCCGGCATAGCGGTAGGCCTCCACCAGTTTCGCATATCTGTCGAACATCACCGAGGCCTTGCCTCTCACCTCCTTCACGCCGCTCGTCCCTGTCAGCCAGTCCGCCGCCTTCGACGAGCCCTTGGCCAAGGCGGCGCCCAGGTTGAGGGCTATCATGTCCTGCAGCTTGTCCAAGGAGTTTTCCGTCGCCTGCAGTTCGTTCTCGGCTATAGCCAACGCGTCGGCCATGTCTCCCTGCTCAAGACAATGGTTCAACTTGTAGTCGGCCACGATCGTCGTGCGCGCATTGTTCGTCACGAAAGCGATGCTGATATTGCTGTCGTTTCCGTAGAAGCAATACGCGTCATAGACGAGGCTCCCCACCTCGGAAGAGTCGCCCGCGACGCCATACTTCTTTAGTTCATAGGCCAGGTCGGCCCGCAGAAACGTCTTGCCGTCGCTGCACAATTCGTCGGCAATCGACTTGATGGCTTTGTAAATTTCTCGATTTTCCATATCAATACTATCGTTTGGATGGGTATAGGGTGAGGCAAAGATACAGACAAGTTCCGCCCCCTGCAAGTCCATGATGGTTCACGGCCTGCAGGCGCTTGCTGTCTCTATCCCTTTCTCCTATATCCATGCTGAGATTCTTGTTTACGTCGGCAAAGTTACACATCAACTGTGCCAAAGAGTGTCACCACTGGAAAGAAAAGTAAAAAGAGGCTGAAACAAAACCTGCATCAGCCCACGTTATTTGTCGGAATTGAGCATTTTGCAGCAGATTATTAGTCGGAATTGAGCAAAATCAGGCACACAGGGTGGCATGAAGAGCCTATGGCAATTCATGAGAGAGAAACGCCTTACAGAAGCTATCCGTTGTTCATTTGAAAATTTCGGAGAATTCACCTACACCGACCCGCAAGCAGACAATGCCGAGCGCCATATAACCATCATTCCGCTATACGCATTGGAAAATCTGCGGGAAATGAAGTAGCAAATGGATAGTAGTCTCCGTCCTCCTCATGCTTCACTTGTGTGAGCTTTACAAAGGCATCATTGGATTTCAATATACCTAACGATGCTGAGTTGAGTATATCTTTCAATCCAAGTTTGCTTCTTTGACAAGACCTTGCCAAACAATCCCTACAAAATGGTAGAAAAGAAAAGTATGCTGAGTACCTATCCAGTAGAACGCAAGTGACACTATAGTCCAAGCACACTAACACTCCAGTACCAGGCAAGTGAAACTCCAGTACCAGGCAGGAGGTACAAAAAGTGGTACCGAGAATAGCGTATCGACTGATACGCTTACACCAAGAAATCCAAACGTCCTATTATCTCGCCATCGTTACTTCTTTGAGTAATCTCTCCGATAATTCTTCAAAGGTGGTTCCTTCTGGCATTTTTCCACCTGCCAATTCATTAGCTACTTTTGACATGCATACCGCGCCGACTGCAGCTATGGTCGACAGGTGCAGCTTATTGGCAATGAAAGTTGTCAGTCTTGACAGCAATTCCTCTATTTCAAGTTTATCTGTAATCATAGGTCTAGTATTAATTGTTTAATTCCTTTTTCTGTACAAAAGCAGTATTGAATGTACTCTGGGCCGGGATATTTCAGTAGTTTTGCCAACTTGATGAGATTTGCACTATTGACGTATGCATTGCCATAACTCCTACGATACTCCTGTAAAATGGCATCTACACGTGAGTCTGCAACAGGACCGATGACAATGTCATAGTTATGCTTGTAGGTATGAAGATGGTCCTTTTCCCTGTTTTTTAGTACAAAGAGAGCCCATTCCGCAGTCCTACCATCAAATTTCTTTATTCTAACATCGCTGGGGCATCTTGATGGGTTGAAGATGAACGGTGACACTTCCGGACTCCCATCGCCCATAATGGCAGTCGTTCTTTGAGCCATGGCGACTGCACGCGCATAATCCTTAGTCAGATAGAAGCCACAACCAAAGTCTTTGAAGTTCTTGCTCTTCGACAAGTCTATTTTGGTTATCAACTGGTTACTGCCGTGATAGAGTATCATAGACGACCACCATTATTTGCACATACACGTGACACATCATTGACAATCTCATGATTGCTGAGGGTCTTCTCAATGTCTTGGTATTGACGCAGGAAGTCCATCCCCTTGAAAGTCACTATGTAGCTGTAAGCCTGAGTAAGAGGGATCTTCTTCTCATCGGCAAAGTTGTTGATAACAGACACTACAAATTCGCTTTCCTCTTGGTTAAAACCAACTTTGTCAACAACATGAATCTGCAATGCCGACCCCAACTTGCCGAGTATGAAAGATGCCACTTCTGGCGTTATCGGCGCGCCATGCTCAATCTTTGACACGCGAGACTCCTTCAGACCAATGAGCTTACCAAGCTGGGCTTGCGTAAGTCCCTTCTTTTTTCGCTCCTCGCGTATTATCATTCCCAAACTCTTGTTCTCCATATCAATCAGCTTTTGTTGTATAGCACAAAGACAATGCAAACGAGCGCAATGAGAACTTGTTCACAAATTGCCGAGTGCAGCTTATCTTCTGCAAAGACAATGCAAACGAGCGCAATGAGAACTTGTTCACAAATTGCCGAGTGCAGCTTATCTTCTGCAAAGATAATGCAAACGAGCGCAATGTAAGCTTGCTTACAAATTGCCGAGTGCAGCTTATCTTCTGCAAAGATAAGCAAAACTTTCCACATATGGAAAGTTTGAGATAAGAAACCGTGCTTAAAAAGGTTAAATTTTAGGCAGACATGATGGCATTACGGCATGATGGAGCATTCGCTTTCGTCAATTCCACAAATCCTTAACGGCATGATGACATGATGACATTACGGCATGATGACATGATGGAGCGTTCGCCTTTGCCGCCGCAGGCGGGCAACACGCGGTTCTCATACAACGACCGCTGCGCGCATTGGGAAAGCAGCGGAAGAAGAAATGAAAAGATGATGATCGGCGGGCGGGCAAACAGCATGAGCCCGCCACTGGGCGTCAGCAGCAAAAATGGCGGAGGACTTCTGCCCCCCGCCACACCAATGTTTCGCTATCAGCGCCTGGCAACTACAGCAAAGCGATTTCTGCCTCGATGCTCTCCGGAGCAAAGCGGATAGTCCTCAGCGCCACCTTTTCAAACACCTTTTGCAGCTTGTCGAGATCGCCAAGGCGCAGTTTCACGATGTTGCCAGGCCTTTGTTCCACCCATCCAGCCTTCTCCGGCACGAGCCGCTTGGCATAGGAGATGGCAGGCGACACAAGCAGGTCGATACCCATCTTGCCGTCATACGACAAGTACAGGTCGGTGCCCTCTATCTTCTCCACCCCGACGTTTATGCTCACAGACTTCGTAAAGCCAAACACCTTGATGGGCAAAGAGACAGACACGGTTTTCTCATCCACATAGCCAACATTGACCGTCTTGTGAAAGTAGCTGGCTACATATTCCTGTAGCTCAGCATAGCTTATTGTCAACTTCATATTACCTCGTACTTTAGCAGTTTATTTGCTCTTCTTGCGTTTCCACATGTTTCGGAAGAATTCTTTGCATGCTTCCTTGTACATATCAAACAATAACGATCCCGTAATATGAGTTTTCAAACTGCCACACTTTGGGCATTTTACAGGAGCTGATTCCGCCGTACAATTCAACTCCATGTCCACTCCAATGAACTCATGTCCACAATCGCTACATTTATATTTATATATTCCTCTATCCATCGTATGATACGATTTATATGTTATTAATGTTATATATATAGGTATGGCTTCTGCGCCATACCTACCTTCTATTATTCCTGTATTTTATTTTGTTATTTTCCAGTTGTTGCATCCTTGAAATTATTCTCCTTGAATGCTTTCTTCATATTCTCAATCTGTTGCTTGCATGATTTGGAAATGCTTATAGTCTTGCTTGCGATATTCTTCAAAAGACGCTCGTCAAGAGTTGTACCTTTATTCTCCAAACTGTCTATAAAGCACTTCTCCACTGCTTCGTTCACTACAGATTCTATGTCTGCACCGTTAAAACCTTCGGTTATCTGACTGACAGAATTCAATACCGTTTCGTCAAGGCTTTTCTTCTTGTTTTCAATATGTATTTTTAAGATCTCCTTTCGCTCTTCCTTATTCGGCAAGTTAACGCAGAATATCTCGTCAAAGCGTCCTTTACGCTTCAGTTCAGGAGGCAGATTGTCTGCATTGTTGGCTGTTGCAATAACATAAACGCTACTCTGCTTCTCCTGCATCCATGAGAGGAAATACCCGAACATACGTGTCATGATATCGTTGTTGCCACCGACACCCGAAAAGGCTTTCTCTATCTCGTCAATCCAGAGAACGCAAGGAGCAGCAGCCTCAGCAATCTTGATAGCCTTACGCAAGTTGCCCTCGCTCTCACCAACATACTTTCCCATCATACTGCCCATGTCGAGTTTCAACAAAGGTGTGTTAAACAATGCTGCTGATGCCTTTGCACAAAGTGATTTTCCACAGCCAGGCATACCAACAATAAAGACACCTTTAGGTATTGACACACCAAAATCCTGAGCCTTTGGCAAGTCTGCAATAACCCTTGACTTATTCTTCAGGTAATCCTTCAGAGCATTCATACCTCCTATTTTATCCAGAGACGCAGGAGTGTCAATCAATTCCAACAACCCGGACTTTTTTACCATCGATTTCTTCTGCTGAAGAATCATCTCCGTATCCTCTGCACTCAACGAGCCATTGCTGCTCATCGCCATGTCAAGCATTCGGTCTATCTCAAAGCTTGTCATACCCTTCAAAGACGGCATCAGTTTCTTTCTGTCCTCATCTTTGAAATTGTCATAGCAGTTCACCTCTATATGCTCGTCTATAAGCTGATTGATTTCCTCTTCTTCTGGGAATGGAATATCCAAGTAGGACACATACTTCTCCAATTCTTGCGGCATCTTAAGAACAGAGGATACTATAATGACGGTAGTATTATATTCTCTGTCATACAACTTCCGTTGAGCTATCAACTGAAGCAAAGTCTTGATAGACGGCTCTTCTATATAATCTTGAATATCCTTCAACACCAAGAACTTTTCCTTGAGATTAGATTCAACAGTATACTTCTCCTTCAAGAAAAACTCCAATGTATCTTGATCTCCCAAACCTTGACATTCCTTAGTCTTGAAGTTGGTCGTACCAGTTGCTGGATTCCATTCAAACACCTTGCTTTTGCCAACAATTTCTGATATGATTTCGTCTATACGGACAAAATCATAGTCGTTGATATAGATGATAGGTGTATTAACATCTATCATCTTCTGAAAATCAGATATAATCTTCTTGTTCATCGCTCTGTGTTTAATAATCAAACAAATGATCAACGATAAAATTCAATTGCTCAGGAAACTTAGCTTTAATGAAACAGAATCCATCAATGAGATTTGACGGGTGATGGAAAGAACGGAAAGGATTGAAAGGATTGCCCCCTATCGGTAGGGTTGTAAAGCCTATCATACTATTCAATCCATTACCAATCATATATTGTGCTAATGGGTAATGATAATCTTCAGCTAACTTCACAAACAAGTCAGGTGTTTCTTTACTATAAGAGTAACGTACCAAATCCAGCACAAACTTACGTTCTTTGAAAAATACATCCGATTCATCAAGGTCATCATATTTAGCTTCTGCTTCAGCTATAACATATTTCCAATCAACAAACATCGAAGCTTTCCACAATGAGGTAAATTCCTGTAGTAATTTCTTGACATCTCGAACAAAATCCTCATCATATACTGGTTTTTTGTTATAAAGCCTATCTTATCATTCTTCCATCTGCAAATCAAATTATCTATTTTCTCTTTTACTTTAGGAGTCAAC
>ULVR01001528.1_pt1 | contig 30274 bp, 27 predicted proteins | sample 1959601 | NCBI WGS metagenome assembly ULVR01 (sample SAMEA4835791, study PRJEB28245) | human gut metagenome | biome: gut microbiome; material: fecal sample | place: Denmark | collected 2008
ACGATACGGGATTGATACGAGATCGATACGGAAACGATACGTACCCGATACGTGACCGATTTGTTTAGCCGCCGTTCTGCGGACTTGGTGGGACTGTGATTTTGTTTCATTGCCTTGAAAGTTTTTGAAGTTGATAATGATTCACTTTGTCAGCTGCGTTGCTGATAACGTCTGCAAAGACAATGCAAATGAGCGCAATGAAAGCGTGCTTTCAAATTGCCGAGTGCAGCTTGTCTTATGCAAAGGTATGCAATGGCACAACCGAATGCAAATCCATTCATAACCGTTTACAATCCATTCATAATCCATTCATTCCGTTCGCAATTCATTTACCCATTTTCTCATAAATAACCAAAACCGCATTATGAACGACGTAAAAATTAGCATCTACGACAGTATCGTTCAGGTTCTGCCCAACGCCACAAAGGCTGTACAAAACTTCTATGGCGACCAGTTTGCCGAGAAAATACTCAGCAAGCAGGAAGCCGCTGAAGACAGTTCTTCCGATGCCGACTCCCCTGAGGCCAGGAAACTCGCCCTCTACATTGGCGAGGAATACCTCCCGGCCTTCCTCGCTCAGATTCGTGACTGCAACAACGCCACGGAGCTTGCCTTGGTTGTCGTCTCCATGCTCGATCAAGAGACCAAACTCACCGAGGAAATCGTCGTCAGGAGTAGCTTCATCCAGCTCCTGTTGCCCTTCGCCAACAAAATCACTTCTGGAAAAAGCGTGAACAACATTCGCGCCCGCATCAATGATGCTTTAATAGCTCGCCGTAAGTCTCACCCCAAACATTAATCGCCATGATCGGAATAGAGATAATGATAGCCCAAATAGCCGCTGCAGCATACTTTGGCTATAAGCAATGCAAATCATCTGAACGACGTCACTGGAGACCTTTTGACCTGTTTTTTGACTCTCGCGCCTCGGCATCCACCGAAGTCTCTGCAAAAGAGCAGGAAGCCCTGTCTTCCAAGGCGGAGCAGTCGGAGAAACCACAGGCGAAGCCATCTGAGGCCGTTTTGGAAGACCGCATCGTCCAGGCCGTCATCGACAAACTCAGGCTGTACAAAGAACCACAGATCATCATCAACATCTTCGGTGGCAATCATATTGTGGCCCCCAATGCCCAGGATGCCTATCAGCAGTTCCATTCCTCCTCTAAAAAAAAGCAAGAACGCTGAATGATGCTACATATATACTAAATAATATTAACAACCCAGGTGTTAAAGATGATAGACATCATTCTGATGGCAAACAAAAGTATTAATAAACGATAACGTTCGATTAACGGTGATTAATGTAAAAAAACACCACAACATTTATGTTGTCATATTAATCGTAAGAAAAAAAACAACTATATTATGAGCATTTTTGCAGGAAAAACTCTCATGATTACTGGAGGAACAGGATCCTTCGGTAACGCAGTGTTGAACCGCTTCCTCCGTACGGATATCGGAGAAATCCGCATCTTCTCCCGCGATGAGAAGAAGCAGGATGATATGCGTCACGAGTACCAGGTGAAATACCCTGACGTGGCAAACAAGATCAAGTTTTTTATCGGAGACGTACGCAACTTGCAGTCGTGCCGCAACGCCATGCCTGGCGTGGATTACATCTTCCATGCCGCAGCATTGAAGCAGGTCCCGAGCTGTGAGTTCTTCCCGATGGAAGCCGTTAAGACCAATGTCATCGGTACGGACAATATCCTGACTGCTGCTATTGAGGCAGGAGTAGGAGCCGTCATCTGTCTCTCCACGGATAAGGCCGCCTATCCCATCAACGCCATGGGTATCACCAAGGCCGTGGAGGAGAAGATCGCCGTCGCCAAGAGTCGTTACTCTGGCAATACCAAGATCTGCTGCACACGCTATGGCAACGTGATGTGCTCACGTGGTTCTGTAATTCCTTTGTGGATAGATCAGATTCGCAATGGCAATCCCATCACGCTGACCGAGCCCAAGATGACCCGCTTCATCATGTCGCTAGAGGAGGCCGTCGATCTCGTCCTCTTCGCTTTCGAGCATGGACACAACGGTGACATCCTCGTACAGAAAGCCCCCGCCTGTACGATCCAAACCCAGGCCGAGGCCGTTTGCGAGCTCTTCGGAGGCAAGAAGGAGGATATCAAAGTGATCGGCATCCGCCATGGAGAGAAAATGTACGAGACATTGCTTACCAAGGAGGAGTGCGCCAAGGCCGAGGATATGGGCAACTTCTACCGTGTACCTGCTGACAACCGCGGACTTAACTACGACAAGTTCTTCAAGGAGGGCGACACCAAGCGTTCCGAGATCGAAGAGTTCAACTCCGACAACACCTACCGTCTGAACCTTGAGGAGACCAAGGCCAAGATCGCCTCCTTGGAGTATATTCAGAAAGAACTGAAAGGCGAGGGCAACTTTGTGCAGTAAACATGAATATGTGCTTTGCACAACGTATATATTTCAACATTAATCGTCGTTAATCTCTCGTTAATCTAACATTAATATATTTTAGTCTGTTTAATGCTTAGTTTTTATGATGATTAATGGCCTATTGATGGAGATTGATGTTTCAAAAGAAAATGTGCTTTGCACAACGTATATATTTCAACATTAATCGTCGTTAATCTCACTTTAATCTATCATTAATATCTTTTAGCCTGTTTAATGCTTAGATTTATGATGATTAATGGCCTATTGATGGAGATTAATGTTTCAAAGTAAATAGTGATGAAGATTTTAGTAACTGGTGCCAAAGGCTTCGTCGGCAAGAACCTTTGCGCCCAACTCAATAATATCAAAGACGGCAAGGCTCGTTGCTACGGCGACTTGACGATCGAGGAAGTCTTCGAATACGACCTCGACTCCACCCCCGAGCAACTCGATACATGGTGCAAGGAGTGTGACTTCGTGTTCAACCTCGCTGGCGTCAACCGCCCCAAGGACAATGACGAGTTCATGAAGGGCAACTTCGGCTTCGCCTCCATCTTGCTTGACACACTGAAGGCTCATAAGAACACTTGCCCCGTGATGCTCTCCAGCTCCCAGCAAGCCTCCTTGACTGGCCGCTTCGGCAATAGCGAATATGGTCGCAGCAAGAAAGCTGGCGAGGACCTGTTCTTGGAGTATGGTAAGGAGACGGGATCCAAAGTCCTGGTCTATCGTTTTCCCAACCTCTATGGCAAATGGTGCAGACCTAATTATAATAGTGCCGTCGCCACGTTCTGCAACAACATCGCCAATGATCTCCCCATTACCGTCAACGACCCGTCGGTAGAACTCGAACTGCTCTACATTGACGACCTTGTAGAAGAGATGATCCGCGCCTTGAAGGGCGAGGAGCACCATTGTGAGTTTGAAGGACTTGAAGTACTTCCTTCAGCAGAAGGCAAGTACTGCTATTGCCCTATCACTCACAAAGCTACGCTTGGTGAAATCGTGGCCCTGCTCCATCAGTTTGCCGATATGCCCAAAACCTTGATGATTCCCGAGATCCCTGCCGACTCGTTTGCCAAGCGTCTGTACAGCACCTTCCTGTCATACCTTCCCAAGAAAAAGGCCATCTTCGACTTGAAGATGAACGTCGATGCCCGCGGTTCGTTCACCGAATTGGTTCACACCCTCAACTGCGGACAGGTGAGCATCAACATCTCTAAGCCAGGTATCACCAAGGGAGAGCATTGGCACAACACCAAGTGGGAACAGTTCATCGTCGTCTCGGGCCACGGCCTCATCCAGCTCCGCAAGGAGGGCTCTGACGAAGTCCTCAACTATGAGGTGAGTGGTGACAAAATCCAGTCCGTCATCATGCTCCCCGGCTATACCCACAACATCATCAACCTCTCCGACACCGAAGACCTCGTCACCGTCATGTACTGCAACGAGATATTCGATCCGAACAGGCCCGACACCTACTTTGATCCTGTGGAACAGAAATAAAGTACTTGTAAGGGAAGTATAATGAATTATTATTGTTACCTTTGCGGAAAGATGGCTGCCAGTGTTTTCTCAACATTAATCGCCATTAATCGAACATTAATCATTCATTAATACTTTTCGATGATGAACCTTGGGAAATATGAGGATCTTGTCTATCAGATCATAGGCTCAGCAATGACGGTCCATACCGAAATGCGGTGGGGCTTGTTGGAGCCTATTTATCAAGAAACGCTAAGCTGGGAATTGGAGCAGCGCGCCATTCCCCATAAACGAGAACAAGAGGTTGAGATCTACTATAAAGACCACAAATTGGCCAAGAAGTACAAGATAGATCTTTTAGTCGGTGATGTTATAGTGGAGCTAAAGTCCGTTGTTCAGTTGCTTCCAGCCCATCGTGCTCAACTTTGCAACTATCTTCGTTTAACTCGTAAACCGATAGGTCTATTGATTAATTTCGGAGAGAAAGACTTGATAGGAGAACGTTGGGCGTACGATGAGGATACCAACGAGTGCTTCTTGATTGACAAGAATATGAATCGTGTATTCAATAAAAATTACGACATCCTTCTTCGTCAATACCCAGCCTCTGACGAGTAACCCACCCTTGGTCTCACGGTCTTCCCTGTGTCCCCTTTAGTATTAACGTTAGATTAATTATCGATTAACGGTGATTAATGTTCACCCCTTGCGCATAGCGCAACCCCATTACGTCCAATTTCGTCAGCCTGTATATATCTAAACATTTTGCCTATCCGTATTAATGTTAGATTAATTTCTGATTAATGATGATTAATGTTAACCCCCTTGCGCGTAGCGCATCCCCCATTCCACCCCGTTTCGTCAGTCGGTATATATCTAAACATTTTGCCTATTTCGTATTAATGTTAGATTAATTTCTGATTAATGGCGATTAATGTTATCCCCTTGCGCATAGCGCAACCCCATTACGTCCAATTTCGTCAGCCTGTATATATCTAAACATTTTGCCTATCCGTATTAATGTTAGATTAATTTCTGATTAATGACGATTAATGTTAACCCCCTTGCGCGTAGCGCAAAAATACCCAATTAAAGTCTTATGCAAAAGCAACCGAAATTCGATTATTCCGACATACACTTCCGTGACAACGGCAAATTAAAGTTGATCATCGTTGTCGGCACGCGCCCCGAGATCATCCGTCTCGCCGCCGTCATCAGCAAGTGCCGCCAGTACTTTGACGTGATTCTCGCCCACACAGGCCAGAACTACGATTACAACCTCAACGGTATCTTCTTCAAGGATCTGAAGCTCGCAGAGCCCGAGGTCTATATGGATGCTGTCGGTGACGACCTTGGCGCTACCTGCGGCAACATCATCAACTGCTCCTACAAGCTCTTCGCCCAGACCAAGCCCGACGGCGTACTGGTCCTTGGCGACACCAACAGCTGCCTCAGCGTTATCGGAGCCAAGCGACTCCATATCCCCATTTTCCACATGGAGGCTGGCAACCGCTGCAAGGACGAGTGCCTGCCCGAGGAGACCAACCGCCGTATTGTCGATATCATCTCCGACGTGAATATGGCCTACTCTGAGCACGCAAGAAGATACCTCGCCGACTGCGGCCTGCCCAAGGAGCGCACCTATGTCACAGGATCCCCCATGGCGGAAGTCCTCCACAACAACCTCGCCGATATTGAGGCCAGCGATGTCCACCAACGCCTCGGCCTGGAGAAAGGCAAGTATATTCTCCTGTCCGCCCATCGCGAGGAAAATATCGACACGGAGAAGAACTTCCTCTCCCTCTTCACTGCTATCAACAAGATGGCGGAGAAGTATGACATGCCCATTCTCTACAGTTGCCACCCCCGCTCCCGTAATCGTCTTGCCGCCTCAGGCTTCCAGCTCGACCCGCGTGTCATTCAGCACGAGCCCCTCGGTTTCCACGACTACAACTGCCTTCAGATGAACGCTTTTGCCGTCGTCAGCGATAGCGGAACCCTTCCCGAGGAATCCTCTTTCTTCACCAGCATCGGCCATCCATTCCCCGCCATCTGCATCCGTACCTCTACCGAGCGTCCCGAGGCCATCGACAAGGGCGACTTCATCATTGCTGGTATCGACGAGAAGTCATTGCTCCAAGCCGTTGATACTGCCGTCGAGCTCTGCCGTGACGGTCAGCACGGCATCCCCGTCCCCGACTATGTGGACGAGAATGTCAGCACCAAGGTCGTGAAGATCGTCCAAAGCTACGTCGGTATCGTCAATAAGATGGTGTGGCGTAAGTTCTAACGAACGGGTTATTATATCATCGCAGACTTTAATGACGATTGACGTCGGCCTGGCGGCAATAAAATATTAACAACAGATTAATGTTTGATTAACGACGGTTAATGTGAAAAATTCTGGCGGCTTGCCCGCTAGATTCCACCATGTACGAGCCGCCAGTATCTCCGTCCATCTATGTCTCCCACCAAGTTTTTCAGCGGATTTTTCCTCCAAAATTTGACGTAACAAATACGCCCTGTACTAACAGAATCCCGATCCCCATCCGAGTGGCGGCAAAGCGCAGAGCGATACTGCGATGGGGAGCATTTACTATTACCGTCCGATTGACGGTGATAGTCCAAAAGTATTAACGACCGATTAATGTTCGATTAACGGCGATTAATGTGAAAAGCCATAGCGGCTTGCCCGCCGAAAATATAGGATTCATGTATTCTCTATATGAAAGCTGCAAGATGAACATTTTGATTTTTGGTAGGTACATAGAGGATATCCTTACCCGCATGAAAGACGGGGATAAGGACTATCGGGCTATGCTTCCATTTTTCAATGTTGAGAAAACAAGTGAGGTGACGGGGTGCGCTTAGGTTTCTCTTCGCTCTAAAAACTATAGTAACTCATTTTTTCTAAACCTAAACGCGTAACTGCTTGGAAAATAACGGGGACGCTGTATTGGTGATATACCTAACACTTGATAAAGTATGATAAGTAAAAGAAAGATTTCATCAACAAGGTTGCTTGCTGCTACATTACTTTTTTGTAATATAGCTGTGTCGGCACAAGAAGTTGTGCCAATGCTTACAACAAAGTATAGTCAGACAGCACCGTATAATAACAGTTGCCCAGATAATTCAGCGGCTGGATGTGGACCTGTGGCTGTTGCGCAGATACTAACGAAGTATAAACAACCTATCCATGGTTATGGAAGTGTTTCGTACCAAAGCGGAGCAAATAAGTATGCAGTGGATGTTGATTTTGAAAACTACATTTTTGACTGGGATAATATCAAAGAAGATTATCGAGATGAATATACCGAACAACAAGCCAAGGCTGTTGCTGATTTAGTATATGCTTGTGGTGCTGCAATGTATGCGCAATATGGCTCGGCAACATCTATCAACAATTATGCAAAGATGCTTTATGGCTTGCAGCACAACCTCCATATTTCTAAGAATGCAAGATATTTGCGTCGGCAACACTATTCTACAGCAGAGTGGATAGAAATGCTGAATACGCAGCTTCGAGCAGGCCATCCTGTATTCTACCGTGGCACATGGCTGTTTGATGGTACAGAAGCTGGGCACATGTTTGTAATTGATGGTCTTGATTCAGAAGGCAAGTATCATGTGAATTTCGGACATTCTGGTAGTGGTGATAAGTTTGCAGACATCAATGTGCTCAATCAAAGTGGTACTAAGCCAGGTGGTCGTGGCGTTTGCTATAACGCCACACAAGCTATGGTCATCAACTGCTACCCTACACCAGAATACACAGACTATCCATTGCAGAGATGTATTTCTGAGGAAGCTATCATCTTGAATATGGACACCTTACTGAGACAGATAACAGTAAATTTGGGCGAGAAGTTCACGCTCAGTTGCAATCTCAGAAACTATAGTTTGCAGAAAGCGACCGTAAACTATGGTTGGGGACTTGAAAAAGACGGCCAATTTATCGACATCCTGCGTCAACGTACCTATGGACTGAGCGCCGGAAACAAGTTTGCGGAAACACGTCACTTGGATTTTGCGTTGCCTACAACTCTTGAAGATGGCATCTATAAGTTGGTATTATACTCCAAGTCAGATATAGAACCCACATGGAGCAAAGTGTGGATTTCCGCTCCTACAGAAGTAGAAGTAAAAGTCAATGGTGGCAAGGCTGAGATAATTGTTCCCGACAATCATTTGGGAGATCCTAAACTGTATTTAGAAAAAGACATCATAGAGGTTGAGAATCCTTTCGGTAAAACCGTTTCTGGAAGAGCGTTTGAGATGAACTTTGTCAACCCTTCAACCAATAATTTCCAAAACAAGATTAAATTGGAAATTGTCGCGGATGGCGCAGATTATAGTTATGAGACCACGCAGCCAATATTCAGCCAATCTAAGACTACATACCACATATTGGTTCCACAGGCAGCGGTTGCCCTCGAAGGAAAGAGTTTAACTTCTATAAAGGCTTACTATTACAACACCATAGAAGATGCTTATACTCTTTTGGGTACAACAGAACCATCAGGTATCAATGTACCAGAAACGGAAGCAGCAAAGGGGGACGTCTTCATCTATTCTGCCAACGGAGTCCTAATTCAGCGTATAGCCGCAGAGAATGTTGCGGAAAGTTACGGAAATATCCTCAAATCGCTTCCTCATGGAGTATATGTAATAAAAGAAGCAAATAAAGTAAGAAAGATTGCTTTATAATTGTCTTAAGAGAGATCTTGATAATAAAATTTAACAACTAAATATATGGGCACTTGCAAAAGTGCCTTTACAAAGGTTTTGCCCTAAATGACTCACAAACAAAAAACTTCAAAAAGGAAATATGATTAAAGATTTGATTTTAAAGAGCCATTTCAACAGATTCTTAGAGTCTTGGAATATAAACAATGCCCAAAACGTCCATGAAGAGGCTCGAGAGTTTGAGCGCTTTGTTAACTATACAATATTAAGCATGGACGATCCAAGTGCCTTTATAGGTAAACCAGAATTATTGGATTGTTGTTGTGTCGGTGGTGCTGATGATGCAAAGTTAGATGGAATTGGTGTAAAAGTCAATGGACAGATTGTTTCGTCAGAAGAGGAAATATTGCAAATTGTTGGTTTGTCAAAGAAAATAGAGGTGGAGTTTGTTATAATCCAATCTAAAGAACAAACTAACTTTGATAATGCCGAATTCAATACATTTGGCATTGGTGTTCAGAATTTCTTTTCTGAGCCTAGTTTGCCAGAAAATGATGCGGTTGGCAGATTACGCCAACTCAAAGACTTTATTTATTCAGATAAAAATGTAATTAGAAAACTTGATGCGAATCCGTCTTTGTCGGTCTATTATGTTTTTGCAGGCACTACCCCAGACGAAGAACACCTAGCTGGATTGAAGATGATTATGAAGGATAATTTGGCTGGGTGTCGCGATTGCTTGGGAGCTATCTCTATAGATGTTATTGATGGAAAGCATTTGGTTCAGGTCTGTAAGGAGTTAGAAAATGACTTTTGTGTTGAACTTAACACTCGTGATATAATACCACTAACAGTTAACGAAAACTGCAAAATCAAAAAAGCGTATGCGTTCACATGCGAAGCCCTAGAACTGTTAAAGTTGTTAGGAAAAGAAGACGGCACTATTCGTCGCTCACTTTTCAACGACAATGTTAGAGACTATCTTGGTAATAGGGGTGGTGTCAATAGTGAAATCGAACAAACCATCATAGGAGAACCCGAGATGTTTCTTATGTGTAATAATGGAATCACAATAGTATGTTCTGATTTCATCCAAATAAGAGATAAGCTTGTTAGTATTAACAATCCTCAAGTAGTTAATGGGTGCCAAACATGTAATTCTATTTTCAGATTCAAAGACAATATAACGCTCTCGAAAGTGCAGGTTTTGATAAAGCTAATATGTACAGAGGATATTTCTATAACTAACAAAATTGTAAGAGGAACTAATAAGCAAAATCAAGTATTGGAGGAAGCTTTTGAGACAACGAAACCATTTCATCAAGATTTGGAGGATTTCTTTTTGGCTAAGCAAACTGATTTTACCTTATATTATGAGCGTAGAAGCAAGCAGTATTCCGCATTGCCAACCATTAATAAAAATCAAATTGTAAATCTTAGGGTTATTACCCAAGTATTTGTCGCTACTTTTCTCACCTCTCCACATGAAGCACATAGACATGAGGCAAAACTCTTGGAGTTGTATGCAGGTGATGATAACGACAAACGAAAAATATACAACAAGAAGCATGCAAAGTCACCATATTTTTTGTGTGCAATGATATGGTATAAATTTGAAGAATGGTTTAAAAATGGTCTTATAGAACGTCAGCTTAAGACTTACAAAGCGCATTTGTATTTACTGTTTTTGTATAGTTTAGGCAAATTCCCTGTTACAGATTGCTCAAATGCAAGGGTTATGAATGCTTATTGCTCGGAAATTGAGAATCTATTGCTTTCAAAGGATGTTACTGGGGTGATTGATCGTGTGGTTGAAGTGTTCCAAAAATCTATGGATTTATGGGTTTCTCATGGTAAAAGTCAATATGCCGTTAAAGATCGAAAAGAATTCACCTCAATGATGTTGGAGCTTGCACGTAAGTATCTAATAGGGCAAGAAACACTCGAAAAACCTAAAGCAACTCCCCAGCTTGATTATATGGAAGGCCGTATCTTGGTAGCAAATTTCCATAAAGAGCAATGGTTTTGTTTCATCAAAACAAGCAGATTCCCTGAAAATATATATTTTGACTCTCGTAACTATAATGGTGAAATCCGAAAACTCTTGCCAAATACGAAAGTTAAGTTTGTCGTAAAAAGTAGAAATAAGAACGGTGAAAAACTATTTTATGCAGATAATGTTGTTGTCATAAAAGAAGGAGATATATAAATATGTCTGGTCCATACATTGTTTACAACTAAGACATGGCGACGGGCAAGAAGTCTTATTTGTTCTGCCGAGACTTGGATGTCTGCAGGCGGGCAGCGATGATGTTCTCGTTGTTTGGTGCCTGCAAGGTACTGGGTAAAAATCCGGAGCGTTGGCTCTCTTATATGCTGAAACACATAAAGACGACGCCCAAGGATAAACTTTATACTCTTCTTTCTGAGTTTTGGGAAGACGAGTGATGATAAACATGAATTAAAATTTTAGTCAAATCAAGGTGTACTTCCCATTGGCATGAGCTGGTGGAGGGCAAAACCTCCTATGCTTGTCTCAAAAAGGCAATGACAATGCCGCCGAGCAAAGTTACTGCTTTATTTGAGATCATGCAATACGGTGTTCACCGAATACTTACTATGCAAACAGCAAATAGAGTTGCAATAAATACTATTGTGCAATACACGCGACTCGTATTGAATTTAGTAATTGCACTTGTTTCTGTTAGAATAATATTAAATTCTTTAGGGGCAAGCGATTATGGTGTATATGATGTGGTTGGAGGTGTAATAACACTTCTTGGATTTCTTAATTCTTCTTTGAGCCAAACCTCAATTAGATATTTATCTGTTAGCCTTGGTGAAAAAAAACTAGACACATTGCGACGTACTTTTAACAACTGTTTTTGGTTGCATTTTATTATAGCTATACTGATGGTTGTTGCCCTTGAAGCTGTCGGATTATTCTTATTTGATGGATTTCTAAACATTCCAAGCGCTCGTATATATGCTGCACAAATAGTGTATCATTGCATGATTCTAACTACTTTTTTACAGGTTGCTGTTACGCCATTTCAAGCCCTTATTATTTCGCATGAAAAGTTTATGTTCACATCATGTGTCTCCATAGTTGACTCTTTGCTTAAATTGGCAATAGCTCTTGTCTTGGTTTATACGATGGCTGACAAATTGGTCGTGTACGGAGGCTTAATGGCATTAGTAACAGTATTAGATACTATTGTATTCATTGGATATATTGTTATTGTTTATCGCCATGAAATGTATATAGGGAAGCTATCTATATTGGGGATTAAAGAACAATCTCAATTTGCAGGTTGGACAATTCTTGATATTTTAGGTAGTATGTTCAATCGTCAAGGCTATACTATCATGTTAAATAAATTTTTTGGCACTTATGTGAATTCTTCTTTCGCTATTGCTCGTCAAGTAGAAGGTCAAGTCTACAGTATTTCTGCAGCTATAATAGATACAATTAAACCTCAAATTATGAAGAGTTATGGGGCAAATGATACACTTCGTATGTTTCGATTATCTATGACTGCAGGTAAGTTTGGATTTATATTTATGTCTTTTGTCTGTATTCCTTTGCTGGTTTGTACATCTGAAATATTAACTTTGTGGTTAAAAAATGTACCAGATGGTTCCGTTACTTTTATTAGATTGTTAATTGGGGCTTGTATGATGGAACAAGTAACGAAAGGGTTTGTGTATGCATCTCAAGCGACAGGTAAGATAAAGTGGTTTTCTATTGTTGTTTCAACTATTCGTATGTGTGCTTTACCTGTTTCTATTGTATTCTGTTTAGGGGGAAGTCCTGCGTATGTTCCATTGGTCGTGTTTTTTATCTGTGAAACAATAGGCTCATTTTCTCGTATTTTTGTAATTACAAAAATACATGGCGGAACCGTTATCCCTATTTTTAAAGATATTATATTTAAAATTGCCCCTCCGTTTGTGATTACTTTATTTGTATGTCATATGCTAAAGAGTATAACCTCCGGTTTTTCAGCAATTATTATTGTGTGTGTTTCCTCTATGTTAATCTATTCATGTGTTTCATATGTAATCTCTCTCTCTAAAGAGGAAAAAGCAGCAGTTAATTCTATTGTCCAATCATTTATACGTAAAAAAAATGTATAGCAATTTTTTTAGCTCGGCAAAGTTCTTGTCTTTAGCAACTTTAATGCTACTTACTGCTTTGTCATATCATCCTTCTTATGCACAATTTGTGACTGATGAAGTTGGGGTTAATCCATTAAACAAATATATATACTTAGCTTTGGGAGCTACTATTATTTTACATCTTCGATTTAAAATATTAAAGAAAAATGAAGTTGCCAAAACTTACGTTGTGTATGCTGTTTTGATAGCTGTTGTGGGGTTTGTGTTGCAGACATTTGATATGTCCGATGCTTATATTTCAGAAGCAAAAAATGTCTTGATGGCTTTTACGTTTTTGTTTATAGGCTATAACGCAAAACTATCTCGGAACCAGGTGCTTGTTCTTTTGCTGTCTTATGGAGGAATGGTTTTGTATGCAACCTTTATGCAGATTATGGTCAATTTAGGTGGTTTTACTTTGTCTGCAGTGTATCTTCAGTATGGAAAAAATATTTTGGGTGTAATGACATCTTCTTCTTGTATTGCTCTAGCATATTATGGCATTGTTGATAATAGAAAATGGGTGAAGCTGTTAACTATAGCTATGGCAGCTGTGTTATTGACGTTTACTATCACAATACGAGCAAGAGCATCTTTCTTGTCAACATTTTTATTGTTGGGCTATATTTTGTATAAGAAGATGCAAACAGATAATAGAATGGCTGATCGGTTCTTTAAATATTCTTTTGTCGTTGTTAGTGGCATCTTAATTCTGTCACTTTTCGCAGAAACAATGTCAAGTGTTATAGACTATATTTATGAATCTTTTACTCTTAATCAAGGAGATGATTTAACATCAGGACGATTGAATAGAAACGAAATAGCATTGGATATTATAGCAAATTATCCTTTGTGGGGTAATCTAGAAGCCGGTGCTCAATACGAGTGGGTGCATAATTATTTTTTGCGCCAGTTTTCGTCTTATGGGCTTATAGCAGGTTTTCCTTTGCTTGCTCTTTATTTGTATTTAGTGTTCTTTGCTCTGAAAAATGTACATAGGCGCAATCTTGGGCTGAACAATATTGGGTATATGGTGATATTGATACCGATTATTATTAGTTTAGAAGAACCTACGTTCCCATATGCTCCGGGAACAGGAACAATACTTTCATTTACTATGTTAGGTTATAGTATGTGTAAAAATGATGAGTATTCTTTCTCTGGTAGATGATGCATAATTGTATGAGTTTTAAATATAAAATGGAGCGTGTACTGGATCGTGTAATATGCGCCCATTCCTAAATATGCTTGTTTTCTATCAGCTATGCATTTTTTGAAAGTATGATCTTAAAAATAAATAGATAAATTACGATGAAACTATTTCAAAGCGCAAGTCTTAATTATTTAAAGTATTTGGTTCACAGACTCACTGTTGGAATCAGTCCAAAACTCGAGATAAATCGATGTTTTAAGAAAACATTTGGCCATAAGGCTAATCTAGAGAACCCTCAATCATTAATAGAAAAAATCTATTGGATGCAATTACATTGTGATACACGACAGTGGACTTTGTTCGCAGACAAATATCGTGTTCGTGAGTATATTGAGTCTAAAGGTTATGCTGCATTTTTGCCAAAACTTTATGGAGTTTGGAAGAGTCCTAATGAGATAGATATTGATTTATTGCCTAATAGTTTTGTTCTAAAAGCTAACAACGGATGTGCAACTGTTAGCGTCATTAAAAACAAGGCTGCTTGTAATTGGGATGTTGTCAAACAGAAAATGAGTAGTTGGTTCAAGTATCCTTTTGGATATTCTGGTTACGAACCTCATTATTTACATATACCTCCTTGTATTATCGCAGAAGAGCTGTTGGTTCAAAACACAGAGTTGACGGAATTATCACCGAACTCTATGGTAGATTTTAAGTTTTGGTCCTTTAATGGTCATGTAGAATGTTGTTTAGTTACCTATGGTCGAGAAAAAGGGTCTTTGTTTATAGATTTATATGATTCTAAATGGAATAGGATTGTTTCTAATATTATAAACTACGGAATAGAAAAGGTTAATCCAACTGTGACAGTTCCAAAACCCAAATGTCTTGATAAAATGCTTGAAATAGCATCAACTCTGTCTAAAGGGTAACCGGAGATGAGAGTTGATATGTATCTTGTTGATGACAAACCTGTTATAGGTGAACTTACCATGTCCTCAGGGTATGGTTATTTTACGGAAAACTATTACAATTATTTGGGAAAATTTGTTGATGTTTCCTTGTTACCACAAAAACAATGAAAGCAAGATAATCGTCCTTGTGTTGCGGTGTGTAATGATACAAAATAATGAGTATTTATGGCGAAAATTCTATTCATAACCCCAATGTGGCATGAGGAGGTGACTCCTTATGACGCAAAGGTGTGTAATTACTTCGTTGACGATTGGATCAAGCATATCGCAATGGGGCGGCGCAACTGGGGCAAAGCTGGCAGTCATGGGGCCGCCGAAAATCTAGTCGTCATGTTTTCCCTATATGAAAGCTGCAAGATGAACAATTTGAATTTTGGTAGGTACATAGAGGATATCCATACCCGCATGAAAGATGAGGATAAGGACTATCGGGCTATGCTTCCATGTTTCTATGTTGAGAAAACAAGCGAGGTGATGGGGTGCACTTAGATTCCCCTTCGCCCTAAAAACGATAGTAATTCTTTTTTTAAAAACATATATGCGTAACTGCTTGAAAAATAGCGGGGACGCTGTATTGGTGATATACGTATATTATTAATAACTCAATAATGTGGGCGCTTGCAATAGTTCCTGCACAAAGGGTTTTGCCCTAATTGAGTATCAATTCACAATCAATGAAGATTTATATTATTACACCTATATACGCCTCAACTACCAAAGGAGATGGAGCAACACCTTTGGTACATTATTTCGCACGTGAATGGGTGCGAATGGGGCATGATGTTACAGTATTCAACTTTATGGCCCGTTTTCCTCGTCCGTATTATTGGGTGGGGAAAATGTTCCAACATCAATTTAATTCATTACTCGGAATGCTTGTGCCTACACATTGTCCACGTGATGAGGATTTTGTAATTGAAGGAGTAAAAGTGATTCGAAAAACTTTGACAAAATATAAGCCGCATACAGAATATACTCATGATAAGACAGAGAAAGCTTTGGACGTTGTAAGGGATGAGTGTATGAAGTTTGGAATTCCTGATTATTTTATAGGGCATTGGGATAGCCCGTGCATGGAAATATTGCCAAGACTTAAGCAGGAATTTCATAAACCAATTGTTCTTGTACTTCATTCCAATCAGTTCTCCTTTGAGAAAAGATATGGGAATAAGGCTAAGGACGCCTTGAAGCAATTTGATGTTTTAGGGTTCAGAAACAGAGCTGCTCTACAAGATTTTGAAAGCAAGTATTTCAAGCCGGCTAGGTCATTCATATGCTACTCTGGTGTTTCACAAGCATTCCTGAAAGCAGGCGAAAGGATTACTAAGACTTTTGAGGAGCCAATTAAGAATTATATATATACTGGTTCGCTCATTGCACGTAAACATTCTGTGCAGTTATACGAAGCGCTATGTATGACATACCCTAGCGGAGACTTCACGGTAAAATATGTCGGTGATGGCGCTGAGCGTGCAAATATCGAGTTTAAATATGCCGAACGAAAACTGGGTAAAGTAGAGTTCACTGGGTGGATACCGCGAGATAGTGTTATATCTCATTTAGAGCAAGCCGATGTTTTTGCCATGATTTCCGAAGGTGAAATATACGGACTGGTTTATCTTGAGGCGATGGCACTGGGGCTAATCCCGATAGGATCCCGTAATGAAGGTATAGACGGGGTAATTGTTGATGGTGTGAATGGTTTCCTCTGCGAAGCAGGCAATGTAAATGAGTTGGCTAGTATTTTTTCCAAGATTAAAAACATGCCACAGAGGCAACTGTTGGAGATGTCTAAGGCTGCAAGAAAAACGGCACTTGAATTCTCAGATGTAAGAGTTGCTGAAAAATATTTAGAAGATATAAAAGAAGGTTGATATGAATGGCTATATAAGTGGATGGTTTAAGTATTCCCTCAGGCAAAAGAATATTTCACCACTAGCGCTTGTCCACAGAAGCTGTGAAATAAGTCCCAAAGCTGAAATTAACCCAATGGTGAGAATGAGAAATGTTAAATTAGGTGATTACAGTTATGTTGGTATTGGTTCAACGTTGCACAATACAACTATAGGTAAGTATTGTTCTATTGCTGACAAGCTGGTGTCAGGATTGCCTAATCATTCGTTATCCCTTCTCTCTACTTCTCCTCTTTTTACAATGAAAGCCAACGGAACTCATCATTCTTGGACAAATGAAGAATTGTATTATACTGCTCCCAATGTGAAGATAGGTAATGATGTTTGGATAGGCTACGGAGTAACTATTGTAAATAATGTAACGGTTGGTGACGGTGCAGTTATTGCAGCAGGCTCTGTGGTTACTAAAGACGTGCCTCCCTATGCGATTGTTGGAGGCGTTCCTGCAAAAACGATTCGTTATCGTTTTGATGAAGAAGTATGCAAAATTCTTCTTGAACTTGAATGGTGGAATTTTCCCGAAGATATTCTAAAGGTGAATATTCACCTATTCCAACAGGATAAGATCACTGTGGATAATATAGAACAAATTGCGCAAAAGTTAATAAAGGGAGGGAAATGATGTATGTGCTATAGTGTGTATAATAGATGTTGTGAAATTTAGAAATAATTAATAATGGTTAGTTTCGAAGAATATTTTATTGCTCCGGTGTTTGATTTGAAAGATTCTAACACCATTGCATTTTGTATAGCCGACAAAATGTATACATATAAACAACTGTTTGATTATGTTGAGCAGATTTATTGCGAGATCGAGAGCGTTGAGAATAATCTCGTTGGACTTTATGCTACCGATGATATTCGAACATACGCTTCTATCCTTGCGTTATGGTTGATGGGTAAGACCTATGTGCCTCTAAACCCCAATCAACCAAAGGAACGTCATATCGAAGTGATGTCAAGCGTTCATTCACTTGCCATTTTATCCGCTGATATCAACTATCAAACACCTGTAACAGGGATCAAGGTGTTTTATACTAATGAGTTTACGCACGAAAATTATGTGCGTAAGGATATTATGAAAGTTTCTGAGGTCTCCGACGATACTTTGGCATATATCATTTTCACTTCGGGTAGTACAGGAAAGCCGAAGGGCGTGCAACTTACTCGTGGAAACGTCGCTCATTTCATAGACTCAATGAACCATATTGGTCTAGACATAACTTCAGCAGATCGTTGTTTACAGCCGTTTGATCTGACATTCGACTTCTCTGTTTCGTCTTATGTTATACCTTTAGTTAAAGGTGCTAGTGTATATACAGTTCCTAATAAAGCTGTTAAGTTTACATATATAGCGGGGTTATTAGAGGAGTATAATTTGACAGTTCTCCAGATGGTGCCTTCTATGATACGCAACTTATTGCCGTATCTGGACGAGGTGGAATTGGGTAGTGTGCGTTATAATATTCTTTGTGGTGAAGCTCTTACGGGCAAAGTAATAGTTCCTTGGCATAAGGCTAACCCCAAAATGGTAAGCTATAATATGTATGGGCCTACAGAGGATACGGTTTTCTGTACTTGCTATCTAATTGACGAGAGTAACATCGCAACATTAAAGGTTGCAAATGATATAGTGTCAATAGGTAAAACTTTTCTGCACAATAACTTGATTTTGTTAGACGAAAATGATCATATTATTAATACTCCTAATGTTGAAGGTGAACTTTGTTTATGCGGTAATCAGTTGACACCTGGTTATTGGGAAAACGACAAGGAAAACTCAGAGAAATTTCTAATGGTGGAAGGGAGACGCTATTATCGTTCAGGTGATATGTGCTTTTATACGGAAGAAGCTAATCTGATGTATGTTAGCCGTAAGGACTTCCAAGTAAAAATCAATGGATTTCGTGTGGAGTTGGGCGAGATAGAGAATAGGTATTCCGCTGTTTCTGGTGGCAAATATGCAGTGGTAATGCCTTTTGTCAATGAACAAGGAAATACTGAGCTTGCCATTGTTATAGAGGGTAAGGAGTACGACACTACGGAGCATAAGGCTGCACTAGCAAGCGAGCTTCCTAACTACGAAGTTCCTAGTAGGTGGCTTTTTGTTCGCTCCATCCCCCTTAATCAGAACGGAAAAGTGGACAGGAAAAAAATAAAATCGATATTTAATTTGTAGATAAATTTAATTTAAATAGAAGTGATATGGATCAGAATGTAATTAATGATGTTAAACGTTTCGCTTATGAGGTTCTCAAAGACGAGCGCATTATGACAGAAGAAAATTTCAACTTTGCAGATGCAGAAAATATGGATTCTGTGAATCGAGTAGCTATTCTTGTTGCTATTGAGAAAGAATATGAATTCATTTTTAAGTTGAAAGAAATATCTTCGTGGAACACAGTTATGGAGCTTGTTGCAATTGTAGAAAAGAAAATGTAAGAAAAGATGGGATTAGGGACGATTTATCATAAACTGGTTCTAATCTCTCCACAAGTAGAGGTGGCTATCCGCTGCCTCTACTGGAACAATGTGAAAACCTTGAAGAAGTTTCGTGGATCTTCTGGGGGTGTACATGTGGGTGAGACTGGTTTTGTGGATTTTGACAAGATAATTTTATATTTGCGAGAAAATGGTGTAAGAAAAGATGATATCATGGTCGTCCACTCTTCGTTCAACGCGTTAGCTGGAGCAAAGCTCTCTGCGGAAGAAGTGATAGACAAGTTATATAGCTTAGTAAACGAGGGTGGTTCGCTCGCAATGCCTGCCATCCGCTCCTTTGAAGAGGAGTCGAACTATGGTGACTATATTGATAATTATATGGATGATGTGTCCAAAAACTTTACTACCATATACAATATATATCAATCGCCTGTGACAGCGGGACTGTTACCATTTTCTCTTATGCGTTATGATGATGCTGAAATAAGCTACTTCCCTCTTAATCCTCTGACGGCTTTAGGCGCTCACGCAGAGGCAATGATGGAACACAATATAGAAGGAGAACTCCCTACTGCGCATGGGCCCAATAGTGCTTGGGCTTACTGTGCAAATCATGATGCATGGAACATAGGTATAGGAGTGGACATAAAGGATTATCTCACCATTTTTCATGTTTCGCAAGAGGTGCCTGAATGGCCTGTTAAGGATTGGTATTTCGAACGCGATTTTATAATCAAGAAGAGTAAGCGTGAAACACCCCTTCGCATTCGTGAACGCAAGCATGTTTGGACAAAATACTTTGCAGAGACAAATTTCTATAACGATTTGATAACGGCAGGAATATTGAAAACTGACCTTGTTGAAGGTATCCCCATATACATGTGTCGTTCCAAGGCCTTATTTGCATTTATAAAAGAGCAAAAAAATCCGAGCTACCCTTATTATGTTCCCAAAAAATATAGAAAATGAGACTTGTAATTTCTGTTAATGGACTTGTTTGTTATAATCAGGTATGAGTACTCTGTTTTTTGTGGATGTTTTTTATGCGGAAATAAATTAATGCTCGGAATTTTATAGTCATTATATGAATCATAAGTCTGGAGGTGTTTGTTGTGAAATGTTGATGAAATGCGTTGCACAAACAAAGGCGTCAATAAGGATTTAAGACTATAGTTTGCGAAATATCTCAAATGAGAAAAAAGTTAATAGCTCATGAAATACAAGAAGAATTATAAAACTATTGGAAGAGACTTGTCACCACTATGTTTTCTTCCTTCTGGTAGGTTGGTTTGTTATCGTCATGGAGAGTTGCTTATCATAGAAAACAGGAAGGTGACAAAGTCTTTTCTAGTCTTCAAAGGAAGAAATGAGCGTATTTTTGCTCGTTGTCGCTATCTGTATCGTCTGTTTAGAATGGGTGTGCGTGCTGCATGGGCTATTGATGAGGAAAATTTAGTGTTGTCGATAGGTAATACTATTTATGAGTTTGATCTCAAGTCTGGGCTTATGTCCGATGGCTTTTCATGTGGAAAGGGTATTCGTCCTTTAATTTTCACGCAAGTGGAAGGTGTTTCTTCTGTTGATAATGGACTGTATTTTGGTGGCTATCTTGGTAATGAGGACAAAAAGCCTGTATCGGTATATAGACGTGTAGGACGAGACAAATGGGTGGTCGTTTTTACATTTCCACAAGGAGCTATTAACCATATTCATGCTATTGTACACGATATTTATCGAGACTGTCTGTGGATTTTTACGGGTGATTTTGGCGAGGCTTCTGCAATTTGGAGGGTTTCTGATAATTTCCACAAAGTTGATCGTGTGTGTTGTAACAGCCAAAAGTATAGGGGATGTGTGGTGTTTGCTCTTCCTGAGGGACTGCTCTATGCAACAGATGCGCCTTTTGCCAATGATTATATTTATCTGATGAATCCTGAAGACTGTAGTCTAAGAACAATTGCTCCTATAGATGGATCGTGTATTTATGGCTGCCAGTGGAACGACAAATATGTCTTTTCTTCTACAGTAGAGGGGGATGGGCGTAACACCTCTCGTTTGGAGTTTTATTTCGGAAGGAAAAGAGGTGCGGGTATTAAGGATGAATATGTACATATGTATTATGGTAATTTGAAAGAGGGGTTTGAAGAAATATATAAAGAAAAGAAAGATTTTATGCCATATTATACGTTCCAGTTTGGCGTTTTCAAATTTCCTTATGGTATCAATAAGACAGATACGCTGTTTTTTCAACCTGTAGCAACGAAGAAGAACGATCTGAGATTGTTGTCAATAGAACAATAGACGCACTTCTGTAATAAATAGTTAAAAATGTCATAGATATGACAAATGACCACTACCATTTGCTGGCCCTCGTACGCTCATCTTTTAGCCCTCCGCCCCAGGTCCTTCTCTCTTATGATCTGGACGAATTAATGATGATGGCCTCCTCGCAGGCTATACAATCCCTTATCCTAGATGGTTTGCAGAGACATTTTGAATCTTATTCAGTCTATAGGCATTATCGAGATGATACGGTTGATGGCATGGCGAGGCGAATGCAGTGGGTAGGGCAGGTCGTGGCTACCGAGCGGCTCTATGCCAAGCATGAGAAGGCGATGGCGGGACTGGCGCGCCTTTATGCTGCCAAGGGGTTGCGGATGATGGTGCTAAAAGGGTATGGGTTGTCGTTGGACTGGCCTGTGCCAAACCATCGTGTGATGGGGGATCTGGATATTTACAACTTCGGTAAATGGCGGGAGGCGGATGCACTTGTCGCCCAAAACTGCGGAATAAAGGTGGACGAAGGGCATGAGCATCATACGGTATTCAATTATAAGGGGGTGATGGTGGAGAACCACTATGACTTCATCAATACCAAGGCCCATCGGGACGCTCGCAAGATAGAGAATCGGCTGAAGCTGCTGGCCGAGAAAGACTGTAGGGGGATAGAGGTGCTGGGCGAGACGATCTATCTGCCTTCGGCTGATTTTAATGCGATCTTTCTGATGCGCCACATGGGACAGCATTTTGCGGGCGAACATCTCAACTTGCGACAGATTCTCGACTGGGGATTCTTCGTGAGGGCGCATCATGAGGAGGTGGATTGGAGCGCTGCCATTGGCTTTTTGAAAGAGATCGGGATTGATGTCTTCTTCCATCAAATCAATGCCATTTGTGTGGATTTTTTAGGATTCACTGAGGCTGATTTCCCCACCATAGTGCGCAACGCGCAGATGGAACAGCGGATTTTGATGGACGTGCTTCGACCCGAGTTTGATGAGGAAAGACCCAATGGTGGTTTGATGTCTATCATCTGGTTTAAATATAAGCGTTGGTGGGCCAACCGGTGGAAACACCAGCTGGTGTATCATGACAGCCTTCTGACGACTTTTGCGACGTTGGCTTGGAGTCATTTGAAGAGATTTGAAACGATAAAAGACTAAAAAGCAATGAATATACTATTTCTGACCATGTCAACGGGCTTTGCCCATATCGAGGCCCGGGGCATTTATACAGACTTGATGCGCAAGTTTCGCGACGAGGGGCACGAGGTGTATATCGTCCATCCCAACGAGCGGAGGACGGGGAGGCCCACCGAGGTGAACGCCGAGGGCGGGATACGTTGTCTTGGCGTGCGCACGCTCAATGTCACCAAGACCAATGTCGTGGAGAAGGGCATCGGGCAGCTGCTGCTGGAGAGCCAGTTCAAGCGCGCGCTCAAGAGGCATTTCGGTGGCGTGAAGTTTGACGTGATCCTCTACAGTACGCCGCCTATCACTTTCAATAACGTGATCCGTTATGCCAAGAAGGCTTCTGGCGGTAAGGCGATGACCTATCTGCTGCTGAAGGATATTTTCCCGCAGAACGCCGTGGATATGGGGATGCTGTCGAAGACGGGCGCGAAGGGACTGCTATACAAGATGTTTCGGAGGAAGGAGGAGGCGCTTTATCGCCTTTCGGATTTTATCGGATGTATGAGTCCTGCCAATGTGCGCTATGTGTTGCAGCATAATCCCGGGGTGAGTGCCGACAAGGTGGAGATCGCCCCCAACAGTGTGGATTTGGTTTCGCCGGAGAGGACGGAGGAGGGCGAGTCGACTGCCATCCTTGCCAAGTATGGACTGCCTACAGACAAGCCTATATTGATATACGGCGGCAATTTGGGCGTACCCCAGGGTATCCCGTTTCTGCTGGAATGTATGGAGGCTAATGCCGACCGCGAGGATTGCCATTTTGTCGTCGTTGGTTCGGGCACTTACTATCAGCGGTTGGCCGACTGGTATCATGGTCGCAAGCCCAAGGCGGTGACCGTGATGAAGGGATTGCCCAAGGCAGATTATGACAGACTGGTGCGAGCGTGCCAGGTGGGTTTGATATTCCTCGACTATCGATTCACGATCCCTAATTACCCCAGCAGGCTGCTTTCTTATTTGGAGAACAGAATGCCTGTCATCGCTTGCACGGACCCGAATTGCGACACAGGATCTATTGCCGAGGCAAATGGCTTTGGGGTGTATGCTCCAAGCAACGACGTGAAGGCGTTTACGGCTGCCGTTGACCGCATGATGAAGGTGGACATCAAGGCTATGGGCGAAAGGGGCTATGATTATCTCAAGGCAAACTATTTGGTGGAGCACACGTATCAGGCTGTGATGAAGCATGTGAACTTGAAATAAACGATACCAAGAGTGTCGTGGCTTCTGTGGGGACTATCGTAGGCGTAAGACTGTCAAGAAACATCTTGGTAGCCAAAAGACACCAATTTCTATAAGGCGTTGAATTATATGTTGCGCAACTATACAGAGTAGACCAACTACATAGACATCTCTGATATGTCGATAGACAACACGGATACAGAAAGGTTGATCCGCGACATGGTGATGGGCAAGAAGTCTTATTTGTTCTGCCGTGACTTGGATGCCTGCAGGCGGGCAGCGATGATGTACTCGTTGTTTGGAGCATGCAAGGTGCTATATAAAAATCCTGAGCGTTGGCGGTTCCCAGACGGGTGAAGGTCCTCAGACGGGCGGCGAGGGTCTCAGCGACTGATCGCCTCATCTCTTCTAACGCCCAATCGTCCATAGGGCCCACTGGCAGCAGACTTGGCCTCTCTGCTGCGTGAACATCAAGGCTTTCCCCACCCGAGTGGCGGCACAGCGCAGAGCGATACTGCGGTGGGGAACAAAAAATATCACTCACTTTTTGCTAGTGATTACTTGCTATAATTGTATAAGTTAAATGTTGGTCGTTGCTTTATTTCTTATACTTGTACTTGCTGCTTTTTTTATGACTATAGTCGGTATTTTGGCAAATATAGTCGTGATAGCAGTTTGGTGGCTTTTAGTATATTGGATAATAGTATATATTTCAAGATCAATCTCTTCGTGCAAAAGAAAAATAGAAATATGGCGGCGGACAGTTTTTGATTATTTGTCTAACAATACGTATTGTTTCCTTTGGAGGATTGTGGCTCCCTTGTTGTTGATATTATACATTTTGTGCCTGTGTTTTCATTCTGATGATAAAGAAAAGGAAATATGGATTTTGATTTCTCAAATTACACCTATAGTGGACTGATAACAATCTTTTCCATGATAATGGGTATGGCATACCCTGCTGTGCAGAATGCTATTTGCGAGATTGATACGAAGTATGACAGTGGGCAAATTGTCGATTGTTTCATGACAGAGGTGTCGTATAAATGGTTTCGCTTTAGCCTTGCTTTGTCTGTATTCTCTGCCTTGTGTTGTCCTTTCGTGTTGGATTGTTGTAAAAATGCAGTGGTGCATTACACATGGGTGTTTGCTCACACATTAATTGTCCTCTCATTAATAGCTACAGCTATAAAACTATATTCCACGATTATGATATATTATCGATCAGGGGAATTAGTTGAATATATCAAGAAAAGGGCGGATAAAGAAAAGAAAAAGGTCGCGTCTTTGCTTGCTGACATAGCAAATTATGCGGCTTGGAAGGGACAAAAGAAAGTGTATATGGCAGCGGAGCAAGCGATAGCTGAACAATTGGCAGCGGAATTGCGATCCCAAAAATATGATATAAAACCAGCCAAATATGACGTGGGTAATCCGTCAACAATGAACAGTTCTTTGTCTGAGGATATGAATAGGGCAATAGAGAGAATTGTTAGTATTCAAAAGAATAGACGTTATGATTCGTTCTTTACAACTGACGCAACAATAATTAGTCTGTTGTATAATATTCTTGAGCAGCATTCCATATCGCATGGTATGCGTGATTTGATTTGGCGAATGGTGAGCGAGATAGCCCTTTCTAACAACAAAGAATGGATAATAACATATTGGGGAATAGCTGATCAATATATGCGTTCCTTAAAGTTTAGTAGAACTCCCAAGAATGAAAAAGAGGCAAAGCAAATGCAAGAAGATATAATGATGATGAAGGAATTTCATGCTGCCATTGGAGGAATGCTTATCAAATATGCTAAAGAACATTGGCTAAGAGACATCCTTTTCTTTACAAGTACACAACCTGCAAGCTATCCACTTTTGTCAAATACATTTGCTGATGTAGTAGAAATGGTGGGTAGATTTGAAAAGAAACTCCAATACCCATTTTTGTGGACAATACAAAAACATTATAGTATGAAAGGTATTGTAAATGATGTGAATGGAGACGCAGACATTGTTAGATATGTGGATATGTTTATAGCAATAGAGTTTTTGCGCTTGTGGAATATTGAATACAATGGAGAGTATACTGATCCGTTGCAACCATTACAAGTAATGGAAAAGGTAGAACAGAATCAGGATTATTTGGAATGGATTGAAGGGCTGCAAAGGTGTGTAGACGTCGTTTTTGACAAAAAACTAAACAGCAAATTGAATTTTAGCAAACCGTCAAAAAAAGATGCAGAGCGATATATTGATGAAAACAAAAGGAAATTCAATGAACGCTTAAAATTTATTGAAAATAATCCAGAGGTAGATGAGGATAAATGTAAGGGGATTATTAATAGTATTCAGGAGGCTGCAAGAAGTTGGAAAGAATCTAGTGTTGATATAAAAAACGAAAGATTTACAGAGGTACAACAACTCTTTAGAGTTATGCCTTATAGGTTTCCTAAAGAATATATATTGAAACATTATAAATCTCCAGGTGGCTCTTTGGGGGAGGGGATAGTAGGAGCACTTCAGTTTTATTTTGATAGTGTTCTGCCGCAATTCTTTATGACGCAAAAGGCTGTAGCGGGTTATAAAATAGCATATAAATATGCAGGAGATGCTTTGAGAAAAATTATGTTGGATAATAATTATGTTATTCTTTCCTTCGGTTTCGATCACAATAATTATTTTGAAATTAATAATAAATTATATCCTGAAGCTAATTTTAAGGATGGAGTCTGGGAGTTTAATGGGGCTGTGATGCACGAGCTGTTGTCTATTGGGGAGTCGATGTTGATAATTCTCAAAAAGAACGATGTGCCGATGGCTGATTTGGTAGAGAACGAGGCTGAGAATAGTGCTGTTTTGATATCTGCTGACATGCCTATATATTCAAATATCTCTAAGGTTGATGCTAATACTTATATGAACGTGTTTTTTAAGATGTTTATTGACGTCTATTATCCTGCAGATATGAAATTTATAAAAATCACAATACCAAATGTGCTTACTGAAAATAAATACGATCTAGATAAGGTGCAAAGTGTTGATGAGCTATTTGGCAGTTCTTTTAAATGCTAAAATGAATACTTCGGAATTTATGTAAAATTTAAACAAAGCATTGTATGTACAAATGTTTTTTTAAGCGATTCTTTGATTTTTGGATCGCGCTAATAGCTTTAGTATGTCTCAGCCCGATTTTGGTAGTAGTCACGATTTGGCTGCATTTCGCCAATAAAGGGGCTGGCGCTTTCTTCCTGCAGGAACGTCCCGGCAAGGATGGCAAAATCTTTAAAATCATTAAGTTCAAGAGTATGACGGACGAGCGGGATGCAGCGGGTAATCTGCTGCCGGACAAAGATCGTATCACCGCAGTAGGCAAGTTTGTCCGTAAGACTTCTATTGACGAACTTCCGCAGCTGCTTAATGTGTTGAAGGGCGATATGGCGCTGATCGGCCCACGTCCGCTTCTCCCCGAGTATCTGCCGTACTACACAGAGCGCGAGCAGCTGAGGCATTCTGTTAGGCCAGGAATAAGCGGATGGGCACAGGTGAACGGGCGCAACAATGTAACTTGGAATCAAAAGTTGGAATACGACGTATACTATGTAGAGCACCTGTCTTTCGTGATGGATATGCGAGTAATACTGACTACCATCAAAAATGTGTTGGGCGGCAAAGATGTGAACGTTGTGCCAAGTGCCGTTAAAGGGGCAGGCAAACTCAATGTAGAACGTGCTAATAGGAAGTTGAGATGATCGTTCGTAGATTAACAAAAGATGATTTGCAGCTACGCGTAAGCTGGATGAATAACCCTAAAGTTTACAACAGTATGCATTTTGACACACCCGTATTGATGGACAACACCATTCGTTGGTTTGAAAGCAATGTCGGCAACCACAGAAGAGCAGATATGGCTTTCGAAGAAAATGGCGAAGTCGTAGCTTTTGGAGGGCTCACGAATATCGACTGCGAGGTAAAGAAAGCTGAACTATATGTTTTTGTGAATCCCGAGGTTCATAAGAGCGGGGTATCGGCACTCGGGCGACGAGGGTATTATGTCATTACGGCTTCAACGAACTGGAACTAAAGAAAATCTATCTGGAAACCAACGAAGACAACATTGCCGCTCAGCGGGTGTATCAAAAGTGTGGATTTGTTTTGGAAGGCAAACTCAGAAATGAGTATATTTCCAAGGACGGACGCATGATGTGCAGAATGTATTACGGTTTGCTTAAAGGAGAGTTGTCTGAATAAATTCCAATTGGACTGAATAAAAGGCAAACCCTCTCTATATGATTAAAACGAGATGTAAATATGATTATAAATTACAAACAAAACAACGAACTACCCCCACTTGCATGGATTGCCATTGTCGGGACAGATGGTTCAACTGAAGTTATTCATGGAAATTCAGTGATAAACACTCCAGAGTTTTTTGCATCAGGCATCTGGGATGGTAAATGTGAAGATGGAAATATAGACTCCTGCAATTTCTCATGTAGTACAGGAGCCAAGTGTTATGATAACCATCTGGTTTTTGCGACTCCACACCACACTCAGGCCTGTATCTTTTCAATTGAAACGGGGGGGGTAAAACTATTTTCTAATTCTGCAGCATTCCTATTGGCATATTCAGGTCGTAAGTACGATCCAGACTATTACTATTACGATAGAGATTTTTGTAGCGAATTTCTTGGGGACGCTGGATTGAAAACCACACCGTTAGATCAAGGTGAAATGAAAATCTATACGTATTGTATAATTACAGTTACGCACGATGGAAAGGTTTCTTCGAAGTTTAGAAAATCAGAATTCAACTTTTCTTGTTTTGATGACTATCACAATGCGTTAAAAGACACAATTGGAAAGTTAGTCGCAAATAGTACCAGCCCACTTAGGAAGCACAAATACGGCATGATGGCAACGATTTCAAAAGGGTATGATGCTCCAACATGCGCAGCAATAGCTAAAGAGTTCGGTTGTAATGAGGTCTTCACCTTCAACCGTCCTGTTCATTATTCAGAAGACTGTGGTTCCGACATTGCCAAGATACTTGGTTATGAACATATTTATGAATTAGACGCAAACGATTATAAGAAAAACAAGGACTATCTGGAGGCTTTGAATGTTTCGAGTGGTGATACGGGTTCTATGATCGTCATTGATGGAGAATATAAGTTCTACAAAGACAAATTGCTATTTTGTGGCTGCAGAGGTGATTCAATATGGGGCATCAAGGAGCGTCCAAACGATTCGATGATATATCCATGTGAAGCGAGCAATGAGAATGCTTATGAGTTATATTTAAGAAATAATACCATTCTTGTAATGCCCCCATATATAGGTGCAGACCATGCTTCCCAGATTTATGAAATTGCAATTTCTGACGAGATGAAAGAATGGAGACTTGGAAATTTATATGACAGGCCTGTTTGCAGAAGGATAGTTGAAGAAAAAGGTGTCAAAAGAGAAATGTTTGGATTGAAGAAGGTTGGCGCCGGCTTCTGCTACCATTTTGACAACTTGATAACAATTCGTGGGAAGATGTCCGAAAAGTCTTATAACTCTTTGAAGGAGTTTTCGGGGAAGCTGAAACAAAACAAGATCAAGAAGATAAAACATACCTGCGAGTTTTATATAAAAAATTTCCCAGTTTATGCAGGGTATGCAATAAGAAAATTAAACATAAAAGTGAATTGGAGTATGCCAAAGGAACATATGTGTAACCCGTTCTCTACCACTTACATATTGTGGGGAATGGATATTACAAAGAAGGTGTATGAAAATGCACTGAAATCAATGAAATAAATTATTAATGTGTATAAGAACTAACTTTATAATTCAGAATGACTATATCATTAGCAAACAGTCTATAAAGATAGTCCGTGATGATATATTCCCCTTCGTAGGCGGTGGCAGCAAGGCTCGCAAGGCCGTGGCTTATGAGCAGTTCTTGCGCGAGAATGGTTACAATGCTGTTGTAACTTGTGGCGGCGTTCAGAGCAATCATAATAGGGCTATGGCTTTGATGTGCGCAAAGAATGGTTGGAAATGTCACTTGTGCATACAAGGCTCGGAGGAGCGCTTTTTGAGTGAGAAGGGTAATGCCTTGCTTGATAGATTGAGCGGGGCAGAGTGTGAGCTGATACGTCCCGAGGATACGGCTATGGCTATGGACAGGGCCATGGAGAAGCTGAAAGCTGAAGGATATAATCCCTATTATGTGATAGGCGGTGGGCACAATCTTCCTGGTGGCACTTGCTTCGTGGACGCCGTAAAAGAACTGAAACGCCAATGCGATCAGCAAGGTTATAAGCCCGACTATGTGTTCTTGGCATCTGGTACAGGTTCTACGCAGGCTGGAATAGTTGTGGGGCTTGACCTTGTGGG